>ENA-OUQN01001293-OUQN01001293.1-human-gut-metagenome-genome-assembly--contig:-NODE-1293-length-15507-cov-3.291354_pt1 | contig 15507 bp, 8 predicted proteins | sample MGYA00237950_ERZ548832 | MGnify/ENA primary metagenome ERZ548832 (study PRJEB26490, sample SAMN05194703) | human gut metagenome | biome: terrestrial biome; feature: human-associated habitat; material... | reverse complement strand
TGGATTTTTTTGCAGAGGTCGTGTGAATGAAACTATATCAATAAGGGATAGATATATGGGATATGCGGCGGCACTTGAAGAAAAAGGTTTAGGAGTTAATCTTGATTATGTATATGCGAACATTGACGACAAGTACGAAATGCTGACTGAAGAAGAAAGACAACAATACGGCAACGTTGAAAATTATTTGAAAACGATTGTAAATCGTATGCATGAACAAGGAATTTCTTGTGTTTTGTGCCAAAACGATTGGGTGGCAATTCAAGTATATAATTGTTGTAAGGCACTTGATATATCGGTTCCAAATGAAATGTGCATAATGGGTTTTGATAATATAAGCGAGCTTGACGAAATGGATGGCGGAAACAAGATAATAACCGTGGAGCAAAACTTCTTTGAACTGGGTGTGAAAGCAGGTGAAACCGTTCTTAGAGAAATAAACGGCGAAATGCCCGGAATTAAATACATTGTGCCTGTTAAAATTGCTGTTCGCAATTGAATTTTAAAAATAGACCGTTTGAAACAATCTAACGGTTTATTTTTTTGTTAAAATTAAATTTTAGATTATGTAAAAACAGAAAAATACTGAACTTTGATATATTGTGTAATATAATTATACATAACAAATAAAAAATTGATATATAATTGGAATGGACGGAGATAATTTGAAGTTAAAATATATCATGAAGAAGTCTATTCGTATACAAATGAGACAGTGCAGAGTAGTTCTATACTCGTGGTACAAATCATTGTAAAACGCAATGGTGTTTATATTGGAGGGAAGCACTAACGGTATTCAAATAAAACTTATTCGTGATAATCAATCTATTGCAACATCAAAGGTTGAACTTTATGACGGTAATAATAGTGCAACAGGTGCAACGAAATTTTACTTGAGTATTGATTTTGATATATAATAGCGATATAATATATAACAAATATATCAAACCCAAATTTATTATATGGTATAAGAAGGAATTTCAAATGAGCAAAAATGTACATATAATATCACACTCTCATTGGGACAGAGAGTGGTATCTTCCGTTTGAACAACACAGAATGCGACTTGTTGAATTGATAGATAAATGTATGGAGGTTTTTGAAAAGGACGATTCATTCAAAAGCTTTTTCCTTGACGGTCAGACTATTGTGCTTGACGATTATCTTGAAATAAGACCGGAAAATAAAGAAAAACTTATTAAGTATATCAAGGAGGGTAAATTTATAATCGGTCCTTGGTATATCTTGCAAGACGAATTTTATACGAGCGGTGAGGCAAATATCAGAAATTTGCTTGTCGGTATGAAAGAGGCTGAAAAGTACGGAGCTATGTGTAAAATGGGATATTTCCCGGACGCATTCGGTAATGCGGGGCAAATGCCCCAACTTTTAAAACAAGCGGGAATGGATACAGTGACTTTCGGACGAGGTGTACGTCCTGTCGGGTTTGATAACGAAGTTCAAGAAAATGGAAACTATGAATCTCCGTATTCAGAAATGATGTGGGAATCTCCGGACGGTACGAAGATTTTCGGTATTCTGTTTGCGAATTGGTATAATAACGGCAACGAAGTTCCGACAGACAAGAAAATTGCAAAAGAATATTGGGACGACAGATTGAAAAAAGTTGCGACTTTTGCGTCAACTGATGAATATTTGTTGATGAACGGTTGTGACCATCAGCCTGTACAGGCTGATTTAGGCAAGGCAATAGAAGTTGCGTCGGAACTTTATCCCGACATTAATTTTAAACATTCAAATTTCCCGGAATATATTAAGGCAATTAAAGAGAAAGTACCAAATGATTTGGCAGTTGTAAAAGGCGAACTTACAAGCCAGGATACAGACGGTTGGTCAACGCTTATGAATTGTGCGTCATCGCATATTTACTTAAAGCAGATGAACAGAAAATGTGAATTGGCACTTGAAAACGGTGCAGAGCCTGTCAGAGTTTTATCATCTGTTTTGGGACAAAATTATCCGTCGGACGAACTTGAATATTCATGGAAGAAACTTATGCAAAATCACCCTCACGACAGTATCTGCTGTTGCAGTGTTGATGAGGTACAAGACGAAATGGCAACACGTTTTAATAAGAGTAAGCAAGTTGCCGACTATCTTGTATCAGAGGGAAAAAGATATATTGCGGATAAGATTAATACAAAGGAATACGAAAAGTACAAAAATGTACTTCCGTTTGTTGTGTTTAACACGACAGGCAGAGAGCGCACATCGGTCGTGTCGGTGGAAATTGACGTAACTCGTAAATCGGGCTGGCTTAAAAAATGTGCATATGATTTAGACGAAATAAATGTGCCGAACTATAAGCTTATAGATTCAGACGGAAATTCAATACCGTTTAAAATCGAAGATTTGGGAGTTAAATTCGGCTACGATTTGCCTAAGGATAAGTTCAGACAACCGTACATGGCAAGACGTGTTCGTGTAACATTTGAGGCTGAAAATATATCCGCTGTCGGATATAAAACATATGCCCTTGTTGAGGGTGACACGGAAAAAGTAACAGATACACTTGTCAGCAGTGAGAATTGTATGGAAAACGATGCAATTCGTGTAGAAATAAACAAGAACGGCTCGCTTAATGTAACAGACAAAGCAAGCGGCAGAACATATAAAGGCGTCGCTTATTACGAAGAAACAGGTGACTTGGGCAATGAATATATGTATAAAATGCCTGAGGGAAGTAAGGCGATAACAACGCAAGATACAGTTGCGAAGATTGAACTTGCGGAAGATGAGCCGTACAGAGCAATGTATAAAATCACAAACACAATTACAGTTCCGAAGTCGGGCGATGATAATTTCGAGGACGAAAAGAGTCATATGGTATTCTTTAAAGAAAGAGTCGGCGGAAGAAGTAACGATACCGTTGAAATGAAAATAGAAACATTTGTTTCACTTGACAAAAACGGTAAGGGTGTAAAAATCAAAACGAGATTTGATAATGAAGTAAAAGACCATAGAGTTAGAATTATGGTGCCGACAGGTATAAATTCCGATGTACATAAGGCTGATTCCGTGTTTGAGGTTGTTACAAGAAATAATCGTCATAATGCAGGTTGGAATAATCCGAGTGCGTGTGAACACGAGCAGGGATTTGTGAGTATTGATGACGGTGAAAAGGGTATAGCGGTCGCAAATATAGGCTTTTACGAATATGAAATGTTACCGGATTTAGATAATACAATCGCAGTTACAATTCTTCGTGCAGTCGGTGAAATGGGCGATTGGGGCGTGTTCCCGACTCCTAAGGCTCAATGCTTGGGTATAAGCGAAACGGAAATTGAAATTGTACCGTTTAAGGGTGATTTGATTTCAAGTGGAGCTTATGAGGAGTGCTATCAGTTCAGAACAGATATTATAACAGCCGATACAGATGGTCATGACGGAGTTATGCCGCTTGATTATTCTATGATTAATTGGCAAGGCAACGGCTTGACTCTTACGGGTATCAAGCAAAAAGGCAACGGCGAAGATATAATCATTCGTTGGGTAAATGTAAGCGATAAAACTACAACGTTGACAATTCAAAAGAGTGATGTTATCGATAATCTTTACATCAGTAATATCATAGAAAAGAAGATTAAGGAAATTGACAGTAATAACAATTATTTCAATATTGAGGTAAAACCGTATGAGATAATGACCGTAGGAATTGCAAAATAATGTATTATAACCTTATCTGCCCACGATAAGATTTGTATATACATATTCATTGCTTTGGTGGGCAGAAAGGCTATGTGGAAAAATGTATTATATAGGAATAGACCTTGGCGGAACAAATATTGCGGCAGGTATTGTGACAGAGGAGGGAAAGATTGTTGTAAAAGATTCTGTACCTACTTTGTCAGAACGTCCGACAGATGAAATAGTTACCGATATGGCGAATTTGTCAAAAAAACTTGTCCAAAGTATTGGTATTGAAATGAACGAGATTAAGGGTATTGGCATAGGCTGTCCCGGTACAATTGATTTTGAAACAGGAGAGATAGTGTATTCAAATAATATAAAAATAAATCATTATCCTCTTGCCGATAAGTTCAAAGAACATATACCTTTGCCTGTTAAAGTGGATAATGACGCAAATTGTGCGGCATTGGGTGAATATAAGATAAACGGACACTGTGCAAGTGTGTTTGCTTTGGTTACTTTAGGTACCGGAGTGGGTGGCGGTGTAATAATCAACGGTAAAGTTTTCAGAGGTTTTAACGGTGCTGCCGGTGAACTCGGTCATATGACTATTGTCAGCGGAGGTAAAATGTGTACCTGCGGTAAAGAGGGGTGCTTGGAATCATATGCGTCTGCGACTGCTCTTATATCGCAGACTAAAGATGCACTTGAAACTCATAAAGATACTATTATGCATGGTATAGTGAAAAAAGAGGGCAAAATTTCGGGCAGAACGGCATTCGAGGCGGCTAAGCAAGGTGACGAGGTCGCAAAAAAAGTTGTAAGCAATTATGAGAGATATTTGGCAGACGGAATTGTCAGTATAGAAAATATTTTTCAATCCGAAATTATCGCAATCGGCGGAGGAATAAGCAAAGAGGGCGATTATCTTATTGAGCCGATTCGTGAATATGTGTATAATACGGGCTTTAATAAGCATATGACAAAAACAAAGATTGTTGCGGCTCAGCTTTTCAATGATGCGGGAATTATAGGTGCGGCAATGCTTGCGATATAAATTAAATATGTCCGACTTGAAAAATCTTTTTATAGCATATATAATATACTTAATTGGAGTGATTTTTATGATAGTATTTTTTGATTTGGACGGCACACTTATATCCGATGACGAGGCATATATAATACCGGACAGTGCGGTGAATGCAATACATAAGGCACAGGAAAACGGACATTTGATGTACGTTGATACAGGCAGAACCGTTATGAATGTTGAGCAAAGAATAAGAGATATAGGCTTTGACGGATATGTCTGCGGTTGCGGAATGTATATAGAATGTGGCGGTAAAGTGATATATCAGCATACATTGCCGACAGAGCTTTGCAGGAATGTCGCTGATCTTGTGTATGAATGTAATATGACGCCGATGTATGAACATTCTAAGTCGTTTTATTGTGATAAACGCAGCAGAAATTTAGACGGCTTTGTAAAGCTGAAAAGACGTTTTGAAATGCAAGGTAAGGATTTGTCACCTGATGTCAGTGACGATGATTTTGCTTTTGATAAATTCTTGGCTTGGTATGATGAAAAAAACGATATAGAACAATTTAAAAGAGAAATCGAAAAAGATTTCGATTTTATTGTGCGTGGTGACGGCTTTTGCGAAATGACCGTAAAAGGATTTTCAAAGGGTACGGGAATTGAAAAAGTTCTTGAATATCATAATATTCCGATTGATAATGCGTATGCAATAGGCGACAGTATGAATGATTTGCCTATGCTTACGGCAGTGCCTAACAGTATCGTTATGGGTAATGGCAGTGAAGAACTTAAAAAGTCGGCATCTTTTGTGACAAAAGATTTGCTCGATAATGGCATAGAATACGCACTCAAACATTTTGGAATGATATAGCGATTAAATTTTAGAAGAAATTATTTATACTTTATAATAAAACAGTGTCGTTAGGTTGGTTTGAAAATCAACTCTAATGGCACTGTTTTTTGCGTCAATAGGGTTATGGATAATGTTATGGCAAGTCAAGCTTTTAACAGCATATTTTACGATTTATATGACTTTTGTACCGAAAAACATGGTTGGTTTTAATAAATTTAACCGCACAGCTTAAAGTTTACCGCATTTTAATAAAAAAATTCCCGTGGTAAGATTAATAACAAGATATAGTTATTATGAGTAAAAGTATATAAAAACGGAAAGAGGGGAAAAAAATGAAAAAAATTATTTCATTGATGTTAGCTGTGACGATGATATGTGCATCTATCGGTTTGACGGCATTTGCGGCTACTACAACTACAGTAGAAGCGGAAGCGGACGGAGTATCAGCGTATACACTGCCAAGTTCAGACAAAAGTAATAGTAAAATATTAAAAAATACTGTAAGCAGTAAAGAAAGTGTCACTTATTATATACAAGCAAACAATACACCAAGAGCGACAATGTTTAAGTTGGCACAAGTAAATACCGGCGACAAGATTAATGTCGATATTAATTTTACATATCTTGATACTGCAACAATGGAATTGGAATATTGTCTTTTTGTTTCTGATAGCGAAATAACACTTACATCACACTCGCAGGATTTGGTAAAAGAGGAACTTGAAAAGCATACAGATGAAAGTAATATAAAAAACTGGTCAACAAACAAATCAAATATGAAGTATTCCCTGCCTAACGGAATTGCGGCATCAAAGGATGGATTCGTATATTTATATATAGGCTGTGGAGATTTAAGTGAGGATAAAACTCAAGTCACTAAGAAAATACAGTGGTCTATTGACTCATTTGATGTGAATATAGACAGTGATGGAGGTGGCGAAACAGAGCCGGATACAACACCAACGCCAACCACAACAATCAATCCGGATGTGACACCAACGCCAACCCCAACGGCAAGTCCAACCCCAACGCCTACTCTTGAACCGGAGTTAACTTTGGATGCGGTGTACTCCTCAAACATGGTACTCCAGAGAAAAGAACCTATTACTATTACAGGTACAGGAAAATCGGGGAATACGGTTTCAGTAAATTTTAATGGGGCTGATGAGCAAACAACAATAGAACATGGTTTATGGGAGATAACCCTTCCTGCTATGGAAGCTGTAAAATCAGCAACTATGACAGTATCAAGCGGTGATAACATGATTACTCTCGATAATGTGGCTGTCGGTGATGTTATATTCTGTACGGGACAATCAAATATGTTTAATCGCCTTGAGACTTTTCCAACGTTGATGAACGAAGAATTAAGTGAAGCTTACGAAGACGTGAGATATATGAATTCATTTGACGAGATTTCAGAGTGGAAGGTTGCTACTATGGAAAATTCAAAGCAATTTTCTGCACTTGGATTCTTGATAGGTAAGAGGATGATAAAAAAAGATTCTGATGTTCCTATAGGTCTTATAAGTTCAAGTTTGGGTGGGTCGTCAATAATGCAGTGGATTCCGACATATTCAGTAAATTGGGATTCACAAGCAAAGAGAATGATGGCGGGAGCAAGCTCAAAAGGCGGACTATATACACAAAGACTTCTGCCGCTAAAGAATTTGAAAGCATCTGCTGTTGTATGGTATCAAGGAGAGGCAAATACTACCTTTGAAAGCGGCACAGTGTATGAGCAAGCATTGACTTCGCTTATTAACAACTGGAGAAAAACATTTAATGATGAGGACTTACCATTTGTAGTCATTCAACTTCCTACTGCGAATTTTGCAAAAATTTATTCGACAATACGCATTGGCACCGGAGTAAGAGCGGGACAATGGAATGTATCACAAAGAATGGATAACGTAAAAACAGTTGTGAGCAATGATACAGGAACTACAAATAATGTTCACCCAAATGATAAAGGACCTATTGCTGACAGAGCAGTTGCTTATATAGAAGATTTTATTAACAATACACAATCAAATGTTGAAAGCCCATCTTTTGATTATATGGAACGCAGTGGCGATAAACTTATTCTTCATTTCAAGAATACATACGGCTCTCTTTCAACCGATGATGGAGGTGTGCCGTTGGGCTTTGAACTTAAAGATGATGACGGAATATACAAAGATGTTACACCGACAATTAACGGCGATACTATAGAAATAGATGTAACAGATATAACAAATCCACAGGTTAAGTATGCATGGTCAGATACTCCGGGTATTGCAAAGGATTTAGTTGAAGCACAAACTGACACCCCAGCCGTGATTAATACATTTAATGCTGCAGGCAGACCTATAGCACCGTTTATGACTGATTTGACAGAGAAATATGCTTCTAAAGCTGTAAATAAAGAGTTGTCAACGACAGAGTTCTATAATTATGCACCGTATATATCAAAAGTAGAGCAGTCAGGCGACGACATTGTAATAAGTGCTTATGACACAGATGGTGTTGTCAGTAAAGTTGAGGTATATATTGACGAGGGAGAAATCAAGGCGGGTGATGCTAAACAACGTGACGACGGTAAATGGGTATTTACACCTGATGTTACATCGGGTGTGCACAGTGTTTATGCAATTGCAACAGACAATGATAACATTAACAGTCTTACCTGTGTTGACTATACAACTTATAATATTATAAGACCTACAAGATATGATTATGTGAAGGGATATACAGAAAGTCCATCATCTGTTGAGTATAACAACGGCGATGATATGCTGGCAAAGGCAACGAATGACGTTAATGGGACAACAACGACGGTAACGTCGGCAATACCTACAGGAGAAACAACAAAGTCGTTGAAGTTGTCTGCCACCGGCAATAAGGCAACGGCTAATGCAACTATTCCTATAAGTAAGGCAGATAATCCGCAGAAAACATTAACAATAGAATACGACACGATGTTTGAAAGTGCTGATGATGCGATTGGTGCATCAAGAGGTATGTATGCTAAAACAAAGGAAGGAAATGAACTATGGCTTACATATTTCACCGCATCGTCACTCAGAACAGCTATTACTAATACGGGAGGAAACTGGTGCTATGAACAAGCAATGTCTATAAAGAATAACCAATGGCACCATATAAAACTTGAACTTCATCCAAACACAGGAATATTTTCAATATGGCTAGATGGAACAATGCTTCAAGATAATGTGAGTTTTGTAAAAGAAGGAAGTTCATTTGATACATGTAAAGGAGCCTTTGACACTTTAAAGGAAGGAATAACAGACTTGCGATTCTATCATACAGCTTCAAATAATATTGAAAATGCGACGTATATAGATAACGTTAAAGTAACAGAAGTATCATATTCGGAGGAGGAAATTATACCACCGGCAAAAATACAGGAAGCAACTCCACAGATAAGCATTGATTATATAAATGAAACACTTACCGGCTTTGAGTCACAGGAACCGTATACGATAAAGGTGGGTGAAGGTAATGCTAAAGATATAACGCTTGGCGAGGGCGTGACGACAATATCGCTTGATGATGAAAAAATTGGTTATGCCGGCGAATTATTGTCTATTGAAATTGTAAAAAAAGCACGCAATACCGAAACATATACCGACAGTGACGTGCAACAGTTGACAGTTAAAGCACGTCCTAAGGCACCTACAACCGTTCAAGGTGTAAATGCTACGGAAATAGGCGGCAAAGGTAAACTCACAGGTATGAATGGCATGCAGTACAAACTCAAGAGAACAGATGAATGGAGTAGTACGCAGTTGGTTGATACAGTTGAGGTTGATGCAGGCGAATACAATGTCCGCAAAGCTGCAACAGATACAGACTTTGCAAGTGAGGAGACAACAATTACAGTTGAAACGTTTATAGCTGAAAAGGAAATGACGCCTGAAATCGCAATTGATTATACAACAGAGGAACTTATAAACTTTGTTGAGGATGGAACATATACAATTAATGGTTTAGATGTTACATTAACAGATAACAAGTTATCATTAGCTAATTATATAACAAATGAACAGATAACGCTTTCGATAGTAAAGAAGGGTAATAATGTGACAACGGTTGCGAGTGAAGCACAGACTCTAATAGTTAAGGCACGTCCTGCAGCACCGACAAAATCGGAAATCATAGTAACACAACCGAGTGTGATTGGCGGCAAAGGTACTATTGCAGGTATCGCAGACACTATGGAATATAGTACGAATAATGGTATTAATTGGACTACGGGCGATGGAGATGATATAGGTGATATTGAGCCTGGAACCACATATAAAATCCGTTATAAAGCTGTAAGTGCAGACGAGGAAGCCGAAAGGCAGTTTAAGAGTGCAGAATATTCGGTTACAATTATTGCGTATGATGCAATGCCGGAAACGCAGCCTACAATCTCGATTAACTATGTAAACGAAAAGCTAACAGGCTTTACGGAAGGCTGTGACTATATAATAAAAATAGATGATGGCGTAGCGACGGATAAAGATAATGTAACAGAGGATATCGACATTGACAACACATATTTCGGTCATACCCTAAAAATCGTAAAAAAAGGTGATGGCATAAAAACAAGCAACAGTGAAGCGTTTGAACTTTCTATTCCTAAACGTTCATCCGCACCAAATGTAGCAGCGGTTGAAGAACAGACTTATCAAGGCAATGACGGCAAAATCACAGGTGTTGACACTACAATGGAATATAAATCATTGTCAGAACCTACATTCACATGGACGCAGTGTGCAGGCACGGAAATCACAAATCTTGCACCGGGGTCTTACATTGTTCGTGTGGCGGCAGTTGCAGATGAATCCTTTGCCAGTGAAGTTATGAGTGTGACAATTAATGCGGCAGCAAAGGATGAGCCTACAGAACCGACAGTGAATATAACGTATGATGATAAAAATGGAAATGTTAATGCTATATTTACCAATATAACAGAAGAAGGCATGGTTTATGTTGCAGAATATAATGAGAATGGTACATTGCTTTCGATAAAATTAGATGAAATTTCAGACAGTGTAATTATTCCATTTACTTGCGTAAATAAGAGTAAGGTGAAGGTCTTTATATGGAAAAATGATATGAAACCATTATTTAATAAAGTATTTACATTGAATTAAGATGAGCATATCGGGCATATTCTGTGATAGGATATGCCCGTTTAACTGACAAAAATTAAGACGGAGTGAATGTTATGTTTAATAAGAAATTTAACTTGTTGAAAGAAGCGACAGAATATGGATTTATGCCGTATATGGAAACGTATATTCTGGACGGTAAGAAACGTCCAATAGTTGTGATATTTCCCGGAGGTGGATATGGAATGGTATCTGAGCGTGAGGCAGAGCGTATTGCTATGGCATATAACGCAGCAGGATTCCATGCGGCAGTAGTGTATTATTGTGTTGAACCGCACACACATCCGCTTCCTATACAAAATGCAGCTAATGCAGTTGCCATGCTTAGAGAAAATGCAGAAAAATGGAATATAGATACGGATAAGGTAATTGTATGCGGATTTTCTGCCGGTGGACATCTTGCAGCATCACTAAGTGCCTTGTGGAATGATTCTGAAATATTCAGCGAGCGCGAGATTGAGTTAGCAATGCATAAGCCAAATGCTCAAATTTTAAGTTATCCGGTAATAACATCGGGTGAATTTGCTCATAAAGATTCATTTAAAAATCTTACAGGTACAGATGACGAGTCAAATCATCTATGGAGCAATCTGTCGCTTGAGAGGCGTATTACGGATATAATTCCACCAACGTTTTTATGGCATACATATGAGGATATATGTGTTCCTGTTGAAAATACACTGATGTATGCAGCTGGCTTGAGGAGGGTTGGAGTACCGTTTGAATTACATATATTTGAGAAAGGCGAGCATGGTTTGTCAAGGGTGAGTGATGAGTTAATATGGTCCAAACGAAAGTTTGAAAGAGAGTATCCGTGGTTGAGTCTGTCAGTTGATTGGCTAAATCAGTTGTTTTAAAACGTGTATATTGATTAGGCAAGAGATGAGCCTATAAAAAGAGAATGAATAAAAGAATGGGAACTGTTATAAAATTTAAAGGGACGCTCTATTTTAAAGCGTCCTTTTAAATTGAAATATAAAAAATTTAACGCATTAATTAAAGATTCTCCCATTTAATATGCATAGACATATATGATATTATTGATACATATAAAAATGGGAGGAATGATTATGACGGATTTTAACATACTAAGAAAGCGATATTCTGATGTTTTATGCGGTAGAGGATACAACGGCAAAAAAACGGCTGATTGCATACTACAATCAGATGAACGCACAGAACAAAGGCTTGTACAGCTTGGTGGGCGTATAGAAAAGGCAATTAAATCAAATGAGCCGGGAGTTATAAATGCAACACTGAAAGGAATACTGGACATTTCTATATCGTTTTCTCAAAATAACTCACAATTCTATCATAATAAAAATATAAAAAATGAAATATTTAATGCACTAAATACTTTAGAAAAAGTATATAATGACACTACTGTGCCTAAAGGTAACTGGTGGTACTGGGAAATAGGTATCCCTCTTAGTATCAACAGTATTTTTACCTTGATGTATGATTATACTGACAAATCACAACTCAAACGATATATGGCGGCGGAAAAACATTTTAATGATAGGATAAAGCTTACCGGTGCTAACAGACTTTGGGAGTCAGTTATTTTTGCTGTTCGTGGAATATTACTTTCAGACAACGATAGTATAAAGAATGCTATATCCGGTATACAGGATGTAATGGTTATAACAGACAGCGGTGACGGTTTTTATAAGGATGGTTCATTTATTCAACATGATAATATACCATATAATTGTGGTTACGGACGCTCGCTTATACAAGAACTTGCACCGATGTTATATATTTTTAAAGATACAGAATTTGAAAATAAAAATACAGATATAATTAATACATGGATTGAAAAATCCTATCTTCCTTTCATATATAATGGCAGAACTATGGATATGGTACGTGGCAGAGAAATTTCACGTTATTATGAGCAGAGTGACCTTGCTTGTACGCACATACTTTCGGCAATGCTTATATTAAGTGAAATGCCTGAGTTTAATGAATTGAAGGGTACGATCAAGACACAGATTACAGATAATTTTTTTGAATATGCTTCAGTATTTACGGCAGAACTTGCGGAACATTTACAAGAAGATAATAATATTAAACCGAAAGAAATCAAGCCATATTTTATGGCATTTAACAGTATGGATAGAGTTGTTAAACACGGAAATGGTTATACGATAGGTCTTGCCATGCATTCAGAACGGACTGCAGCATATGAATCAATTAACGATGAAAATCAAAATGCTCATCATACCTCGGACGGTATGATGTACATTTATAAAAAAAATGAGCCAAAGTCGGACTTTTTTTGGCCAACAATAGATTTACAACGCCTACCAGGGACAACTGTTTTACGAGGCTCGACAGTAAAACCTAATATTAATGCCGCAGGTGATTTTACAGGAGGATGCGGCATAGGGGAAAACGGTGTATGCACAATGAAGTTGATTTCAAATGAAAATAGTCTGAAAGCGAATAAATCGTGGTTTTTCTTCGATAAAGAAGTGGTTTGTCTTGGAAGTTGTATAAACAGTGAAGAAGAAAGTGAAGTAGAAACGATAATTGAAAATCGACTTGTAACAGATAATTCGAGATTTACAGTACATGGTAATGAAGAAAGTGAAGGTTATATTATAAAAGGAGCTTATCTTGATGGTAGTCATGATGTGGGCTACTGTTTCCCGGAGGAACAGGAGGTAAATATTTTTCGAGAGATACGAAGCGGAGATTGGAATAATATGAGCATAAAATCAGATGGTAAGAGTTACAAGGGAAGGTATCTTACAATGTGGATTAAACACGGAAGAAAGGTAAAAGACGTTTCTTACGAATATATAGTTATTCCAAAATGCCATGAAGAAGAAATAAATGATTATTACAGAAAAAGTGGAATAAGGATAATTGAGAATTCTGATTCAATACAGTGTGTAAAAAAGAATGGAACAACCGGAGTGGTGTTTTTGAAAGATAAGACGAACAGTGCAGGGGGGATAAGTTGTGATAGGCGTTGTATTGTGATGACCACGCAGACTTGTGGAACGCTTGAACTTTCTATATCTGATATTACACAGAAACAAGATAAAATTTATATAGAGCTTGACTACAGTGCACAAGAAATAATAAGTAAGAGCGAACGAATTAATATAATACAACTTGTACCGTATGTATGTATGGAGATTGATACTTGTGCTGCAAGGGGCGAGGAACAACATATAAAATTTGGAGGTGTAAAAAATGTATGATGTAGCGGTAATCGGAGGTGGAATATCCGGTTGTATGGCAGCAATAGCAGCTGCAAGATGTGGAGCAAGTGTTATATTGATTGAGAAATATGGCTTTTTAGGCGGTACACTTACAGCATGTGGTACGGGACCTATGATGACGTTTCATGCCGGTGATGTTCAAGTTGTTAGGGGTGTAACGAATGAACTTATAGAAAGATTAATGAATAAAGGGTTCTCTCCGGGGCATATTTTTGATACTACGGGCTATACATATACAGTTACTCCGTTTTCGGCTGAAGGAATGAAACTTGAACTTGAGGATATGATGGCAGAAGCCGGTGTTGAACTTCTCTATCATAGTGTGGTCTGTGATGTTGAATACGAAAATGCCGTAATAAACTCTGTTGAGGTATATGGGAAAAACGGTAAACGATGTATAGAGTCTAGAATGTTTGTTGATGCAAGCGGAGATTGTGACCTTGCTTTTCTTGCAGGGCTTGAAACAAACAAAGGTCGTGAGGCAGATGGAAAATGCCAGCCTATGACAATGAATTTTAAGGTTATTAATGTTGATACGGATAGAGTCAAGGAATATATAATGAATAATAATGATGAATTTCCTCGGCTTAAGAGTGATTTAAGCAAAGTTACCCGTGCTCCAAAGCTATCTATAGGCGGGGATGTAAATACATTGAAAAAAGCACAAAAGACAGGCAAGATTTCATTTCAGAGGGAGGATATTCTGTTTTTTGAAACAGACAGGGTAGGAGAGTTTATTGTAAATACCACACGCATAATTAATGCAGACCCCACCGAACCGAAGGATTTAACTCGTGCTGAAATTCTCGGAAGAAAGCAGGCTTGGGAAGTGCTTGAATTGCTTAAAACAGAGGTACAGGGCTTTGAAAATGCAGAGCTTGAGTTTACGGGTCCATTTATAGGCATACGAGGTTCACGTCAGCTGAAAGGTAGCTATGTGCTTACAGCTGAGGATATTATATCCTGTGTAGATTTTGATGATACCATTGCTTGCGGCGGTTATCCAATAGATATTCACGCTCCGGAGGGAAATGATACCCAAATGTATGAAAAAACAAAACTTTCGTTAGAATATGGGGATATATATCATATTCCGTACCGTTCGCTTATTTCTGACAATGTGAAAAATTTGATTACAGTCGGACGCTGCATCAGTGCAAATTTCGAGGCACAAGCGGCAATACGTGTATCACCTATTGCAGGAGCTATAGGTCATGGCGGAGGTGTTGCCGCCGGAATATGTGCTGTAAATAATATAAACGTGCAAGACATTGACATTGAAGAATTAAGAAAAGAACTTAAAAAGCAAGGTGCTTTTATATAAATATAATGAACGGTCAATTATTTTTGACATTCGTTACATTCTGTTGAATATAATCTCGGTATTGCCGGAACATGGCAAAGATAGCACTGTTATGAAAGATTCTTCATAACAGTGTGCAAAGCTGAATAAGCATTAAGTTTGCGGCAGTATTGAGTTATATTATTTTCGGTATTTGAATTGCAGTGAGAGGGGGGTGCGGACATATTCTTGGACTCCTAAAGGAGTAAAATAAATGTATA
>ENA-OUQN01001274-OUQN01001274.1-human-gut-metagenome-genome-assembly--contig:-NODE-1274-length-15657-cov-4.580118_pt1 | contig 15657 bp, 8 predicted proteins | sample MGYA00237950_ERZ548832 | MGnify/ENA primary metagenome ERZ548832 (study PRJEB26490, sample SAMN05194703) | human gut metagenome | biome: terrestrial biome; feature: human-associated habitat; material... | reverse complement strand
GCCTTAGCCTCGGCTACCGCATCCGGGATTCCTGCCGGATTCTTACCGCCAGCCTGTGCCATATTCGGACGTCCGCCACCGCCACCGCCAACTTTTCCTGCGATCGCTTTGATGAGGTTTCCTGCATGAGCGCCTTTCTTCATTGCCTCCTCTGTTGCCATAGCGACAAGATTTACTTTGCCGTCTGCCTCAGAAGCAAGCACTACAACGCCCTCTCCGAGTTTTCCTTTGAGCTGGTCACCAAGGTCTCTCAAGCCGTTCATGTCAACCCCTGCAACACTTGTTGCAAGAAGTTTTACACCTTTTACTTCTACAACCTGATCCATAACATCGCCAAGTGCCTCTTTGGCAGCTTTGCTCTTTAAGGACTCATTCTCTGCATTCAACGCCTTGATCTCAGCCATCATATGCTCGATCTTCTCAACCAAAGCAGCCGGAGTTGTCTTTGCAGCTTTTGCAGCTCTCTCTAATTCAGCTTCGATATTCTTATAATATGCGAATACATTATCACCTGTCAACGCCTCAATACGACGTACACCGGCAGCGACACCGCTCTCAGAAATGATCTTGAATGCAGTGATCTCGCCTGTGTGTTTTACATGTGTACCACCACAGAACTCCTTGGAAAATTCTCCCATGGATACGACACGTACTTTCTCACCATATTTCTCACCGAATAACGCCATAGCGCCTGTCTTTTTGGCTTCTTCTACGGTCATGACATCCGTACGCACCTCAAGGTCTGCAGCGATCTCGTCATTTACGATCTTCTCAACTTTTGCGATCTCCTCTGCTGTCATAGCCTGGAAATGGCTGAAGTCAAAACGTGTTCTCTCTGCATCCTGATAAGAACCAGCCTGTTCTACGTGAGTACCTAATACTTCACGGAGTGCTTTCTGTAATAAGTGTGTTGCAGAATGATTCTTACATGTCTTGCCACGAAGATCTGCGTCAACAGATAACGTAACTTTATCACCGGACTTGATCATGCCGCTTGTCATTTTGCCGACATGTCCAACTTTTCCACCTAATAACCTGATCGTATCTTCCACTTTGAAAGTACCATCAGCAGTGTAGATCACACCTTTATCCCCCTGCTGTCCACCCATGGTAGCATAGAATGGTGTCTCCTCTACAATGATCGTTCCAATCTCACCATCGGATAATGCCTCTACGATCTCAGTCTCAGAAGTAAGCACTGTCACCGTAGATGCTGTCTCTAATTTATCATATCCGACAAACTCTGTTGTGACGGAAGGATCAATCTCATCATAAACAGTCGCATCTGCTCCCATGTAGTTTGTTGTCTTACGATTCTTTCTTGCTGTTGTACGCTGTACTTCCATCGCCTTTTTGAAGCCGTCTTCGTCAATCGTGAAGCCTTTTTCCTCTAAGATCTCGGAAGTCAGATCCATCGGGAATCCATAAGTGTCATAAAGCTTGAACGCATTGTCTCCGGATAATACTTTGGAACCGGATGCGATCATCTCTTTTTCCATATCTTCTAAGATTGCAAGACCCTGATCGATCGTCTTTGCAAACTTCTCTTCTTCCTGTGCAAGTACTTTTAAGATAAAATCTTTCTTTTCTTCTAATTCCGGATAACCGTCTTTGCTCTCGCTGATCACAGTCTTTGCAAGCTCTGCCATGAAAATGCCGTCGATTCCAAGCATTCTTCCATGACGTGCAGCACGGCGGATGATACGGCGGAGTACATAGCCACGTCCTTCGTTAGATGGCATAATACCATCGGAGATCATGAATGTTGAGGAACGGATATGGTCTGTGATCAGACGGATCGAAACATCATCCATTGCATCCACTTCATATTTCTTGCCGGACAGCTCACATACTCTGTCACGGATTGCTTTCATTGTATCGATATCAAATACGGAATCTACATCCTGCATGACAACTGCAAGACGCTCAAGTCCCATACCTGTATCAATGTTCTTCTGGGAAAGTTCGGTGTAACCACCCTTTCCATCTCCCTCAAACTGGGTAAATACGTTGTTCCATACTTCCATGAAACGGTCACAGTCACATCCTACTTTACAGTCCGGTTTGCCACAGCCGTATTTTTCTCCGCGGTCATAGTAAATCTCAGAACATGGACCGCAAGGACCAGCACCGTGCTCCCAGAAGTTATCACACTCTCCGGTTTCCGGATCACGGTAAAATCTTGTGATTCTCTCTGCCGGAACTCCGACTTCTTTTGTCCAGATATCGAATGCTTCATCATCCTCACCGTAAATGGATGGATACAGTCTGTCCTCCTCTAATCCGAGAACCTTTGTCAAAAACTCCCAGGACCATGCGATCGCTTCATGCTTAAAATAATCTCCGAAAGAGAAGTTACCAAGCATCTCAAAGAAAGTAAGATGTCTTGCTGTCTTACCAACGTTCTCGATATCACCGGTACGGATACATTTCTGGCAGGTTGTCACTCTTCTGCGAGGTGGAATCTCCTGTCCTGTAAAATATGGCTTTAATGGTGCCATACCTGCATTGATCAGTAATAAGCTGTTATCATTGTGTGGTACCAATGAAAAGCTGTTCATTTTAAGATGTCCCTTGCTCTCGAAAAATTCAAGGTACATTCTTCGTAATTCGTTTTCACCGTAAAACTTCTTCACGACTAAGTTCCTCCAAAATCTTTTGTACAGGCACTTCTCTGCCGTACATTTTTTATTTAATAAAATTGTAATTACCAGTTGTTTCCTTCCAAGAAACTATCTATATAGTTACAAATTATTTAACTTCTTGTTCTGCTGCCGTATCAGCTTCCGCCGCTGCTTTTGCATCTTTGTTTTCCCGCAGCTTTTTGCCTGCAAAAAATCCCGCCAGAGCGATCGCTGCCAAAATCACCATAATGATTGCATACTGTAAAAATGATCCTAAAAATGCCATTTCTTCTACCTGCCTTTCTGCTATGGCTGACACTTATGCACTGCAAAAATGAAAGCCGGCTCACAATTTAAATATTATAGCTCACTTATTTGTTTATCGTCAAGTATTCAACATCTTTTCTTCTAAAAGCTGTCGTCTTTTCTTTCAAAAAATACTGTGTTTTATTCTTCCCGGATCTCAAACACCTGATTCTCATGGACGATCGGCACGATCCGGTCCGCCATCGCCTGATTGCTCAGTCTTTTGATAAAAGGCTGTATCCCGGAATAATCCTGCCACATATGCATTGGAAACACATACTCTGCATTCGTGTTCTCCAGAAAATATTCCATGCCAAGTGACTGATACATCCCAAGTTTTGGATCAAACGGCACAAATGCCAGGTTGATGTCTTTCTTTGCAAGTTTTTTAATCTGGTTCTTATAATTGACATCCATAATGCCATTGACAAGTTCCCCTGCTCCATCCCATTTCCAGTTGTTGAGATCCCCGGCATGATAAAAACTTGCCCCGTTTGTCTTCACATAAAAGGCAACGCCTGCATCCGTGGAGCGAAGCGTCTCAATCTCCAGATCATCCACCTGATATTTCTCGCACGGACTGACATATGTGATCAGTTCCCGGACAGACAGGTCAAACCCGTGTTTTTCCAGAAAATGAGGTGACATCCTGCAGTCTTTTGAAAAAATATAATGTATGTTGCTGTAACGCTCTGTCCAGTGGAGCACGTCCATGTCAAAGTGATCTCTGTGCTTGTGGCTTGCAAACACATAGATTGGAGTATCCGGCTCATACTCCGGGATTTGTCCGCGGAACGTATAACCGTTTACCCGGTCTCCCGCAAACCAGTCAAAAATCAAAACTTTCTCGTCCACTTCCACTAAGAAGCAGCTGTGATGTATAAATATTACCTGCATTCCTTCATCCTTCCAATTATCTCATTTGCTTTTGTATATATTTCTGCCGGATCAAATCCAATGAGAAATATTCCATCCTCGTAAAGTACTTTTCCGTTTACCATCGTCAGTTTCACATTCTGCTTGCTACCGCTGTAAACCAGATTTTTCACAAGGTTGTTCTCCGGCTGCATATTCGGCTGTCTCAGATCGATCATGACAAGGTCTGCCTTTTTCCCGACTGCAAGACAGTCACAATCCGGCAGTCCCATCGCATATGAGCCTCCGGCGGTCGCCATATAAAGCACCTCATCCGCCAGCATGCAGGAAGCGTCCCGTTCCCTGAGTTTTGCCAGTCCCGTCACAAGAAACATCTCCCGGAACATGTCCAGACAGTTGTTGCTTGCCGGTCCATCCGTACCGATCGCAAGATTGATCCCCTCATCCAGCAGTCTTTTGACCGGGCAGATACCGGAAGCAAGCTTTGTGTTCGAACCTGGGTTCGTCACTACCGACATGTGGTGTTTTTTCAATATCTCAATATCTTTCTCCTCCAGCCAGACACAGTGATAACCGCCGCCGCCATGTTCATACAGCCCCAGACTTTCCGTAAACTGCATTGGTGTCATTCCCCAGCGTGCCTTACACTCTGCCACCTCGCGCTCTGTCTCAGAATTGTGCGTCCAGACCGGTGCATGATACTTGTCCGCAATCTTGGCAACCCCTTCAAGCAGTGGACGCGATGTTGTGTATTCTGCATGAAATCCCGGCACATAGGAAGTGAGATCACTCAGCCCGTTGATTCTTAAATAATTCTCCTCCAGCACTTCCAGACTGTCGGTAAAATTGTTCAATCCACTGGTAAAAACAGTCCGGAAACCTGTATCCACATAGGCATTGATATGATAGTCCTGCATAATGTACATATCAAAATTTGAGGTGATACCACTCGTCAGGTACTCCATAATTCCGAGGATTGCAAGCCAGTAAGTATCCTCCCCTTTCAGCCTTGCCTCGTTTGGGAACACTTTCTGCTGCAGCCATTCCTGCAGTGGAAGATCATCTGCAAAAGATCGTAAAAATGTCATCGGCGTATGCGTATGTGCATTCTTAAATCCCGGCATTAAAAGATTTCCCTTCGCATTGATCTCCCGGTCCCAGATAATGATATCATCTTCTTTGCAGACAGCTGAAGTATCTGTGCCATCCCCGATATAACAGATATGGTCTCCTCTTACCCAGAGTTCCCCCTCCGCCACCTCGAAGGTGTGATCTGCTTTCGTCAATAATATTTTTGCATGATAAAAACGAATATTCATACCGATCCCCCACTTTTATCACTGCCTGTATCCTGCAGCAGAATGCCCGCACTTTGGGCATCCGATCGTCATAAATTGCAGTGCGCGCCGGAAAAATCTATGATTTTCCCGACGGGATACACTGTTTTTGATTCTTAAATCTTACCAAATTTCACAGGATAATGCAAACCATTCCACCGTTATTATCATTCACGATTTTCTGCATGGTATCCTGCAGTTTAAGCTGGCATTCATCATCCATCATGGCGATTTTATTCCGGATTCCGTCCTCCATAAGCTCCCCTATGGATTTGCCGAAAATATTGGTTTTCCAGACGCCCTCCTCGCTCTGCTGTCCCTCTTTAATGTAACGGATCAGGTCATTTGCCTGATCTTCACTTCCCACGATCGGTGCGATCTCCGTCTCAATATTGGCACGGATCATATGGATGGATGGGGAAACTGCCTTAATTTTTACCCCAAACTTGTTTCCATGGTGGATCAGTTCCGGCTCCGCAAGTTCAATGTCCTTTAACCCCGGATTCACAACACCATATCCTTTCATCTGCACTTCCTCAAAAGCCCCTGCGACTTTCTCATAAGATTCTTTCCTCGCCGCCATCTCGCGGATCATCGAGATCAGTTCATACTCACCATGGATAGGAACTCCTGCAAGTTCACTCATATTTTCATAGTAATACGGCTCTGCAACCTCCATCTGTATTTTCACACAGCCGCAGGCGAGATCCATCTCATCCATTTTAATCTTTGAAATGCAGTCTCCCGGTTCTGACTGCTGCTGGTAAACGTCTTTCGTGCGCTCCATATGACTTAAAATATCCGATGCCTGTGTAATGATCTCACTTTTTACCGGATGATCAGCGGAGAGCATTTCCGTCCATTTCGGGATAAAAAATTCCACCCGTTCAATCGGAAATTCATACAGCACACTCTCTAAAATTTTTAAGACATCCTCTCTGCGCAGCTGCTCACAGTTGACCGGCACAGCCGTTGTCTGATATTTTTTTTCCATCTCCGACGCAAGTTTTATTGTCTCCTGCGCATAAGGTTTTGCCGAATTTAACAGGATCACAAACGGCTTTCCGATATTTTTCAGTTCCTGAACGGTTCTCTCTTCTGCATTTATGTAATTTTCCCGTGCCAGTTCTCCGATTGTTCCGTCGGTCGTCACTACAATGCCGATCGTCGCATGGTCTCTGATGACCTTCTCGGTTCCGATCGATGCTGCCTCCGCAAATGGGATTTCCTGGTCTGACCACGGTGTCTTTACCATTCTGCTTCCATTTCCTTCCATATGTCCCACTGCCCCGTCCGCCAGAAAACCGACACAGTCGATCAGTCTTACACGCAGCTTTAATGGCTCTTCTTCCGTCTTAAAATCAGAGAGCCGGATCTCCGCCGCCTGCTGTGGAATGAATTTTGGTTCCGTCGTCATAATGGTTTTTCCGGCTGCCGCCTGCGGAAGTTCATCCATGGCTCTCTCTTTTTCTGCTTCTCCTTCCATAAAAGGAAGTACCATCAACTCCATAAACCGTTTGATGAAGGTGGATTTTCCAGTGCGCACCGGACCTACGATCCCGAGGTAAATCTCCCCGTTGGTACGATTTCTGATATCCCTGTAAATGTTATACTCTTTATTTCCGCTATAATTGTCCATAAAAAATTCCCTCCATATGTTATCACATTGTATGAAGGGAATTTTTGTTTTATTCGTATTTATTCGATCACCACATCACATGCAGTTTTTTGGGCAGACATTGAAAGTGCATCTCTGTGACATCCCCACAGTACTCTCCGTCTGCATGAAGTACCATAGGTGTTTTCAGCTTCAGGTCATATTCCTTGCAGTTTGTCACCTCAAACCCTCTGATCCGCAGATGATTGGCTGTCACAAGCAATGGCAGACATAAAAAAGTGCGCCATTTCGGGATTCCCCACGCCATACACACCGAAAGCTTTCCGTCCTGCGCATCTGCCCCCGGTGCCATCGGCACACCGCCGCCCTCAGCCCGGAAATTCATTGCCGCAGCGAAAATCATTTTCTTATGGTTTTTCTGTCCTTTTCCATCAAAAAATGCACCTGCATCTGTTGTCTGCATGGTAAATAACGACTGTACCGTCAGAAACAGATAGGTAAGCTTTCCGAGATGCAGCTTATTCAAAGCGTCTTTTACCTTGGACTTCAAAGCCTTCTTGCAGACTAATGCATCCAGTCCTGCCCCGGCACTGATTGCAAATAATCTCGGCTTCTCACAGCCGTTCCAGCTCACCTGCCCCAGATCCATCACATAATCTTCCCTGCAGTTTAAAATATGCCCGATCACCTCTGTAGGCGTTCCCGTGATCCCAAGTCCCCTTGCAAGGTCATTGCCGGAACCGGTCGGGATCACACCAAATCGTACCTTCTCAAAATGCGTCATTCCGTTGATGACTTCATTTGCAGTCCCATCACCACCTACCACGACAAGTTGTATGTCATCCGCCCCGCATTCACAGATGTCATGTGCCAGTGAAAAGGCATGCCCCTCATATTGGGTGACGTATGATTCGTAAGCAATGTTTTTCTTTTTTAAAACTGCTTCCGCTTCTTTCCAGATCTTTGCGCCTTTACCGCTTCTGGAATGCTCATTCACTATAAAACATAGCATATTCGCGGCTCTCCTTTCCTCTCTTCTTATCCTCATACATCCGTTCATCCGCGTCATGTACTATTTTTAAGATATCGATTCCGTTTCCCTCCGCTGTACCGGTTGCACTCGAAACCCTGAGACCGCCTTCTTCCCTGTGTCTTGCAAGTTTGTCCCTGACATTCTGGATGATCTGCTCTGCCTCCTGTTTCTCCGGATTTTCGATGAGCATGACAAACTCATCACCACCGATACGATATGCCTTTTTCCGCTTATCTGTCTGCGCATAGATCGCACCGGACAGTGTCTCGATCAGTTTATCTCCCATGCCATGTCCCATGCGGTCGTTGATTTCTTTCAGATTATTGATATCCCACAAAACCACGGCGACACGCTCCACCATCGTATAGTAATTGGCAAGCATATCTTCATATTTATTCTTATTATAAAGCCTTGTTGCAGAATCGACCTCCTTGCGGTAGGTAAGTTCCGCAATCCTGTAAGCATCCTCCCGCATGCTGCCAATGGTATGCTGGATGATCATCACGAACACAAATAGGATCAAAAGCTGCGGTAATATCTGGTAAACTATAATGACCACAACCGGCATCTTCGAAAAAGGGAGCTTCGCAAATCCATCTGCCAGTTCCGCCATGTACCATGTCCTTGTATGATTTCCCTGCAGCAACAGGTTCAGATCACAGATCCCATAATAAAATCCCACGATCATGCTGACCGGAAGCAGAAAAACTTCCAGTGCATATGACAGCCATAACACGGATTTCTCTTTATACTGAACTGCCACGATGAGTGGGAACACATACGCCAGAACCATATGGTAACTGAACATAAGGTTCATTGCTGCTGAAATTATGCAGATGCCGGCCACAAAAAAATTTTTCATACGCTCATCCGATGGATCTGCTTTAAAAAATAAGATCACAGACGCAATAAAAAAGCCAGCAGAAATTGCATATGTCACACTGAACACAATTGCATTTACTGTCGGAAAACGGCCAAACGCCAGTCCCCAGACCGCCGTCAAAACAATAAACGCTCCGACCATCTCCCTCAGGGTCTTCTTATTGATCTCAATCTCCTGCTGCGCTAATTCCTCATTATAATGTTCCCCAAAATTAGTCATCTTCTGTCCCTCATACTCTCGTAATTATCCCATACCTGTCATTATCCGGTACTTCTGATCACTTTCTGTTCAACTATAAGTACCCCGATACCTTAATCTCCACTACATATAGTAAAGTATAACACAAAACGTTATATTTCTGTGAACTTTTTTTATATTTTTCTGTTTTTTAACATTTTATAGAGTTATCGTGGAATACTATTTGCCGTACACAGTGCTCCCCAGCCTAATACCGGATTCGGATAAGCTGTAAAACCCGGCAGTTTGCGCGCCCCACGGATCAGGTAAGCTTTCATTTTTTCCCCGTAAAGATAGGCATCGTTGCCGTTTACAATGCCCCACTGCATCAAAAGTGCTGCACTTCCGGTCACAAACGGTGTCGCCATGGATGTTCCGGTACGCACCTGATAGCCGCCGCCCGGTGCGCAGGACATGATCTCCACCCCCGGAGCCACAAGATCGGGCTTTACCTGATTGGTTGCCCTCGTATAACCTCTCCCGGAAAATGCAGCTGCCTGGTCAAATCTCGCATCGTATGCCCCGACAGTGATCACTTTCGTCGCTGTAGAGGGAATCGTGAGAGTTGTCTCCTCCACCGGATTTAAAAATCCCGTTCCGCTGTTTAACACATTTCCTGCCGGAAGCCACATGTCAAACGCGCCGTCTGTAATCCGGATGGGAGTGAGCCTGATCTTCCAGATTCCATCGTCAATGTAACTGTCCACTGGGATAAAATCCAGATAAATTTCCTGGTAGGGATTGTACGGACTTGGTTCTCCATAATACACCAGAAGGTTTGTTTCTCCTAACTGAAATCTCTGGGTTCCCTGTATCCGCTGCAATGGTCCGATCGCAGTTCCGCCCGGATGGATCACAGAGACACCGATTTCATCCACATAATTTTTCCAGATCTGCAAATTTAAGGATGCCTCATACGCGCTCACCGCGATCTCAACCTCCTGCTCCTCATTCAGCGTCAGTTTTCCCGCTGTATGGACTGCTGCGCTCCCTTCATTGCCACTGCCGATCACAATAGACGTTTTCCAGTAATTCGCCATGTCATCCAGATAGGTCTCTATCAGTGAATTCCCGGAATGGGAACCGTAATTATTGCCAAAGCTTAGATTTAATGCAATTGGTTTTCCATACTGCCTTGCTCTCGCAATACAGAAATCCACAGCACTCATCAGTTCCGTTGTTTTCGGAAACGAAGTCTCTCTCGGCACACCAAGTTTCACAACGATCATTTCACTCTCATATGCCACGCCGCGGTACCGCCCATTGGAAGCCCTGCCATTTCCTGCCGCAATGCCTGCAACATGCGTACCATGCCCGGATGCATCCCTGCTCGGGCAGATTGCGTACCGCTCCTGCTCACTCTCCTGCCTTAACGCCAGATTAATCGTCTCACGCTCGTAGACCGTGTCAAGCGTCTGATCCCACAGCACAGCAATTCTTGTCGTTCCGTCACTGTTGCAAAAATCCGGATGCGCATAGTCAATTCCGGAGTCAATGACTGCCACAAGCACCTCTTTTCCTGTCAGATTACTTGTCGGACTTGTACCCTGCCCGGTCTGCAGCGGATTGATGCAGGAACTTCTTTTTCCGTTTTCCACCGAAAAAAAAAGTCGTTTTGGTTTCTCCATATATTCAATTTCAGGCATGGATGCGACAAGCTCTACCAACGGCTGCGGAATCCTTAAAATAGCATATTCATTTGTGAGGTTATAAATTCCAATCTGAGCCTGTTCCTCCGGGAAACGCTCCGACAGCTTCTGCCGCAGTTCCTCTGTCGTTCCAAAAAATTTTACGATCACCTCCCAGCTATCATCTGCAACATCATATCCTACATCCAGATTCAGGGACTTTTCCCGTTCCTCCCGCGTGGCATCCAATGCCAGATTTAGTATATTTTCTATCTTTCCACAGTTTTCCTTCATGCGCTTTTCCGTTTTTTTCTCTATTCTATGCATGAATCCATCCCCTTAGCATAAACTAAACCAAAATAGAATGCGATCAGAATGTAAGGAAAAATATATGTGTGGAATTGCAGGTTTTTATAACGCAGAAGGAAATTATCAACAACAGAAAGAAAAATGGGCATCTGTGCTGACTTCCATGCACGAATGTCTTGCGCACCGTGGAAATGATGAGTCCGGGATCTATCTGTCAGATATGACCGGTCTCTCCCACGCGCGCTTAAGTATCCGCGACATTGTCACCGGGAAACAGCCGATTATACGCCAAAAGAACGGAAAGGAATACGCGATTGTATACAATGGCGAATTATATAACACCGGGGAACTCGCCCGTGACCTGCGGCAGTCCGGCTATGAATTTTCGACGACTACGGACACCGAAGTCATTCTTTATGCCTATATGCAGTACGGCGCCAGTTTTGTCCGGAAACTGAATGGAATTTTTGCCTTTGCCATCTGGGATGACAGCAAAAAACAGCTTCTCTTATACCGTGACCGCGTAGGAATCAAACCGCTTTTTTACTCGTTTGTATCCGGACAGCTCCTGTTTGCCTCTGAACCAAAGGCACTTTTTTGTTTTCCGGGATTCACTCCGAGGGTTTCTATGGATGGCATGCGCGAAGTTCTCGCGATCGGACCTGCCCGGACCATGGGAAATGGAATTTTTGATGATGTAAACGAAGTGCTTCCCGGACATTATCTCATTTTTTCTAAAAATACGATGTCCGATCACACTTACTGGGATCTGTTCCGCGCCCCGCATACCGATTCCTATGAACAGACAGTGGAAACTGTCTCTTTTCTTCTACGCGATTCCGTGACCAGACAGATGGTATCCGATGTTCCGGTGTGCACGTTTTTGTCCGGCGGCATTGACTCAAGCATTGTCACTGCGATTGCCTGCCGTTACATGGAAAAACACGGTGAAACCTTAAATACTTTTTCCTTTGATTTTAAGGACAATGACATTTATTTTAAATCCAACGCCTTTCAACCGGAGCGTGATCTTCCTTATGTCAAAATCATGTTAGATCACTATCACACAAATCACACCTATCTGGAATGCGATGAAAACACGCTCTTTTCCGCACTCAGAGATGCCGTCGACGCAAAGGATTTTCCGGGTATGACAGACGTGGACTCCTCACTGCTCTACTTCTGTTCCCTTGTAAAAAAACACAATAAGGTCGCACTGACCGGTGAATGTGCCGATGAGATTTTCGGCGGATATCCGTGGTTTTACCGGGAAGATCTTTTATCCAGAGATGGCTTTCCGTGGTCCGCGGATATGTCTGTGCGAACACTGTTTCTTAAAGACTCCTTCATAAAAGATCTCGATCTTGCCGCCTACTCCCACGACCGTTACCAGACTTCTTTAAACCAGGCACCACACCTTTCAGACGAGACGGAAACCGAGCGGAAACGCTATAATATCGCTTATCTGAACATCAAATGGTTTATGCAGACACTGCTCGACCGCATGGACCGCACAAGCATGTACTCCGGTCTGGAAGCCCGTGTTCCATTTGCCGACCACCGCATCATCGAGTATGTGTTTAATGTTCCGTGGGAAATGAAATACCAGAACGGTGTCGAGAAAGCACTGCTTCGTGACGCATGTAAAGACCTGCTCCCAGAGGAGCTTTTGCACCGGAAAAAGAGTCCTTACCCGAAAACCTATCATCCCGGCTATGAGAAACTTCTGATTGCAGAAATGCAGCACATCCTTGACCAGCCGGATGCACCGGTCAAGACCTTCATCGACACAAAAAAACTCGAAACCTTCCTAGAGGCACCGACCGAATACGGAAAGCCGTGGTTCGGACAGCTCATGGCAGGACCGCAGCTGCTCGCCTACTTCATCCAGATCAACTACTGGATGCAGAAATACCACCTGAATCTGTAATTTCCGGATGGGTGGAAGCGCAGCCCCGGCTGTCCGGTCTGGCAGTCTGCCGGGTTATATCATTTATGTATGCATGGAAAGGAAGCGGGGCGCAGAATGAAACTTGTTCAAATTGCTTATTTATCAATATTTCCTTTTTGACTGCTCTCATTGTTTATATTCATTCAGCAATGGACAGTCCGCACAATATGTCCGTTTCATGACACACACTCGTCTTAGGTTTCTCGTGTGTGCGTTACATGCCAGAAGATCAGCAGAGAAGCAGGGCAAAAATCACCCGGTTTTCCTTTTGATTTTTGCCCTGCAATAAACGATGCTGATTCTGGCATTTACGCACACTAGAGAAAGCTAACGAGTGTGTGTCTGAAACGGACATATTGCGTGGACTGTTCATTGATGAATGTACATAAACCAGCAGTCAAAAAAGAAACATTGATAAATCTACGCAATTTTTCACGAAAGTTTCATTCTGCGCCCCGCTTCCTTTCCATCATCTCAGTTACGAAAATCCGGCAGACTGCCAGACTGGACAGCCGGGACAACGTTTTTATTTATTCGGAAAGTACTTTGTTCAGGATGTCTGCGAGCGGAACCATGGCGTTTTTTGCCTCCTGCACGGTGTTGGTCTGCGCCCCGACCTCGACGAGCAGTGTTTTCGGACAGTAATGCATGTTGAAGCGGTAACCTTTGAGGTAAATTTTTCTTGTGTATCCTGGGTAGTATTCTGCTGCGGTAAGCTGCATCTGAAACGAGAATGCCAGATTATCCGCTATGTATGGATTGTACAGATAGCCGATATCCCCCAGTTTGGTCGTTCTGCTCAATCCGTTAAAAAACATTACTTTTGCCATGTCCGTTCCATTCACATTCGTGACAAGCCTTGTGTTCTCCCCCACGCCATCCCGGTGCAGATCTATGACAACGTCAATGCCCGGGTTGTCTGCCAGTATCTGCTCTAATGCCGGTGCTGCTTTGGAATACGCTTTATCACGGATGGTATCATATTCCCCGGTGTCGTGTATGACATTGTATCCGTATTGCTGCGTCAGCAATTCTGTCAGATAATCCCCAACGCCCACAACCGTAGTCGATCGGTCTCCCGGAATAGAATCCGCATACCCTTCCAGTGAATGGGTATGATAAATTAAGATCTGCGGTGTGCCCGCATCATGTGCGATTTTCATGTTTTTTCCAGTGAGTGCTGCCACATTTAACTGATCACTTTTTACAGTTGTTGTACTGTCCACCTGATAAAAATTCTGCACAAGATAATCAAAATCGTTTAATTTATCCAGAGAATATTCGACTGCTTTCTGTGTTGCTGCTATGGGCGGTGCAACTGTGAGAGATGTCTGCTCTGCGGAGTTGGATGTTTCCTGCGAGGTGTCCGGGTTCTGTGCATTTGCAGCTGCCTGTGAATTGTCGGTGCTCTGCGCGTTATCTGCCGGCTGTGAACTGTCTGTATTCTGTGCATTATCTGTGCCCCCATTATTTTGCATCACAACCTGTCCGTTCTCATCCACGTAGTTCTCGTCCAAAGCTTCCATCGCAAGGATCATCTCATAGGAAAGCGTGCTCTCTGCATCAGTTTCATAAGATTGTATCTGAACCGTATAATCTGCAATTGGAAATAATATTTTCTCCACTTTGGCAAGAAAATGGTTACCGTTTTCCTTCTCTTCATAGTGAAGTCCCGGTGCCAGCACATCCACCACTGCCGTCCCTGCCATTTTTACTGCTGCTTTTTTCCCGATACTCCAAAGCTCCTGCCGCTGTACAAAAAATGTTACAAGTGCTGTAACTACCAGCATTCCCATCAGATATTTTCCATATTTATTTTTAAATCTTCTTTTTTGATAACTTCTATAACCATGAAAATACATAATACACCTTATGCCAGTTTCCATTCATTATGCAAAAATATTGTGATCGATCAAAGCGATATTTAACCCCTCTGATATGGTAAAACTTAATCTTTTGACAGATTCATCAATATCTTTTGGTGTCACAAACATGGTGTTCAGATTCGGAGACAACAGCTCCCGGATCAATTCATATTTCTCTGTCTCATTGAGTTCTCCAAGAGTGTTGCCAAGCGTCTTAAGTTCGCTGCTCTGATTCATCGCCGTGATCAGATTAAACATCGTATCATTTACTATAGTGGCAGCGTCAACGACCGTTGGAACCCCGATTGCAATAACTGGAACACCAATGCTTTTCTCATTTAACCCGTGTCTGTGATTGCCGACACCGCTTCCCGGATTGATTCCGGTGTCCGTCACCTGAATGGTCCGGTTGAGACGCTTGGTATTTCTTGCTGCAAGCGCATCAATTGCAATCACAACATCCGGTTTTGTCTCCTTCACAATTCCATTCACGATCTCCATAGATTCCATGCCTGTCTGTGCCATTACACCCGGAACAATACTGCTCACGCGATTGACATGCTCTTTTCCAAACGCATATTTTCCGTATTCATTGATAATATGTCTCGTAATGTAGAGATTATCCACCACTCTTGGTCCCAATGCATCCGGCGTTACTGCCCGGTTTCCAAGCCCGACGATCAGTACGGAGACATCCTCTTTTTTTACGTCGATCAGCTGCTTTAACACTCTGGCAAGCTGCTCTGAGATCTCTCTGTGATAATCTTCGTCCTCCTCATCCATATTCGATGCCTCGATCGTGATATAAGTACCTTTTGGTTTCTCCATGGCTTTTGCACCATTCTCCGTCTCGATCACCACTGTGCTGATGGTTAGATTTTTACTGACATGCTCCTCCGAAAAACGGACGCCTTTCAGTTCCACCTTATCTTCCTGCATTTTTTCCTGCGTCTCCAATGCAAGGTCTGTTCTGATCTGGTACATATGCAC
>ENA-OUQN01001267-OUQN01001267.1-human-gut-metagenome-genome-assembly--contig:-NODE-1267-length-15734-cov-8.868805_pt1 | contig 15734 bp, 16 predicted proteins | sample MGYA00237950_ERZ548832 | MGnify/ENA primary metagenome ERZ548832 (study PRJEB26490, sample SAMN05194703) | human gut metagenome | biome: terrestrial biome; feature: human-associated habitat; material... | reverse complement strand
ATTGTGGGAGTGCGTAGCACGGAGCAATCCGTAGGCATCAAAGTCGGGGGCTTTTAACCCTGGCATCATTAAATTATTTATCCATATCATTCAACATCTTTTTCAGATCAATCAGCTTATCACGCAGCTCTGCTGCCACCTCGAAGTTCAGCTCTGCTGCCGCCTTCTTCATCTGTTTTTCCAAATCCCTGACCAGCTTCTCCAGTTCCTTGCGGCTCATAGATTCCGGATCTTTCTCCATCTTCAGTTCTTGTGCTGCCACCTTTTTGGAAATGCTGATCAGATCACGTACTGATTTCTGAATGGTCTTTGGCGTAATTCCATGCTCCTTATTATATTGCATCTGAATCTCACGACGTCTCTGTGTCTCATCAATCGCAAGCTGCATGGATTCGGTCATTGTATCTGCATACATGATAACATGCCCTTCCGAATTTCGTGCCGCACGTCCAATAGTCTGGATCAGAGACGTTTCCGAACGAAGGAAACCTTCTTTGTCGGCATCAAGGATCGCTACCAGTGTAATCTCCGGAATGTCTAGTCCTTCCCTTAACAGATTAATTCCTACAAGGACATCAAATACATCCAGTCTCATATCACGGATGATCTCGGTACGCTCAAGGGTATCAATATCAGAATGAAGATATTTCACACGGATACCAACCTCTCTCATATAATCCGTCAGATCTTCCGCCATCTTCTTTGTCAGAGTAGTGACCAAAACCTTATTTTTCTTTTCAATTTCTTTATTAATTTCACCTAAAAGATCATCAATCTGTCCTTCCACCGGACGGACTTCAACCTCAGGATCAAGAAGACCTGTCGGTCGGATTACCTGCTCTGCTCTGAGAAGTTCGTGATCCATCTCATACTGCCCAGGCGTTGCCGACACAAATAAGACCTGATTAATCTTACTTTCAAACTCTTCAAAATTCAGCGGACGGTTGTCCTTTGCCGACGGAAGACGAAATCCATAATCTACCAGCGTCTGCTTTCTTGACTGATCTCCATGATACATTCCTCCGATCTGCGGAACCGTCTTGTGTGACTCATCGATCATCATAATGAAATCGTCCGGGAAATAGTCAATCAGTGTATAAGGTGCCTGTCCCGGCTTTAATCCTGACAAATGCCGGGAATAATTCTCGATTCCGGAACAAAACCCTGTCTCTTTGAGCATCTCAATATCAAAATTCGTCCGCTCTGCGATACGCTGTGCCTCCAGCAGTTTATCATTCCGCTTAAACTCTTTCACCCGTTCTTCCAACTCTTCCTCAATATCTGCCACAGCACGCTTAATGTTCTCGCGGTCAACAACATAGTGAGAAGCCGGAAAGATTGCAATATGCTTCAGTTCATCCTTAACTTCGCCAGTCAGAATATCAATCTCTGAAATCCGGTCAATCTCATCCCCGAAAAATTCCACACGGATCGCCGTATCGCTCTCGTAAGCCGGAATGATCTCCAGCACATCTCCGTGCACCCGGAATGTACCACGGTGAAAATCCATATCATTGCGGTCATACTGGATCTCAATCAGTTTTGCCATCACCTCATCCCGGTCTTTGATCATTCCGGGACGAAGGGAGATCACCATGTTCTGATAATCCACCGGGTTACCCAATCCATAAATGCAGGAAACACTGGCAACGATGATCACATCTCTCCTCTCCATCAGTGCCATTGTAGCGGAAAGACGGAGCTTGTCAATTTCATCATTGATGGCTGAATCCTTGGCAATGTAAGTATCTGAAGATGGAACGTAGGCCTCCGGTTGGTAATAATCGTAGTAGGAGACAAAATACTCCACCGCGTTGTCAGGGAACATCTCCTTGAATTCTCCATACAACTGAGCTGCTAACGTCTTATTATGAGCGATGACAAGCGTCGGCTTCTGTAATTGCTGAATCACATTTGCCATCGTAAAAGTCTTTCCAGAACCCGTAACCCCTAGTAAAGTCTGGCATTGATTGCCTTCCTTGAACCCTTTCACAAGCTCTGCAATCGCCTGTGGCTGGTCTCCGGTTGGCTTATATGGGGCTTTTAATTTGAACTCATTCATGGTAAATCCCTCCATTTGTGACTTTTACTATGATCATTATCAGCCAAAAATTCGTATCCAGATTCGTAACGAAAAGCTCATTTTTATAGTGAATAGATGTGTTTCTCACCTCGTTACGAATAAAAGTCACAAAATTCATATTTGCGGATAAAACAGCACTCGGAAATACCTGATGATACTAGGCTCCGGTTCTGTCATATTTTTACTGTTTGTTCTTGTAACAGTCCCTATTATATCAGACATTTTTTTGAAAGTATATAGATGAAGGTAAGAAAAAGCACAAATGTTCGATTCTTATTTGTACTTTTCTCTCTTACTACTATTCTATTTTTTATCATGCTGCGTTGAAATATTCCTCCAGGATTAAGTCTATTTCAATCACTTCTGAATAATCATAATACTGATCTTTCCGCTCTTTTGGAATAACTTCTTCAATAAATGGTTCCAATACATCCAGACAGTCTTCTATGATTTCCTGCGTATCTCCATAGACATCTACTGATATGATTTCCTTGGCATGTCCCAATAAATGCGAAACACCTTTTGAATTAAAGCGATATAAACTTGCTGACAAGCGGGAAACTAAACTCATACCTTGCAGATATTGACAAGCAGGCTGAGAAAATGTTTTCTCGGCTGGTAAATGAAATGGCGGAAAAGCAAGGTGTTACCGAACAGTTAAAGGCAACCAAGCCGATGTTGTGGGTTGGAAAAATGAACGCCGTTCGTAGCACCGCTATATTAAAAGACCAGAGGCTACTGTTTAACACATTTATTCAAAAACAATATGTTGAAACTTTATGCTTTTCAAAAGTACCTTTCACAGTATTCAAGAGACAGTTCTAAAAACTGCTTCAGCATATCGAGGTCACGGTACATACCGTGATTGCAGTTGGGAAATTCAAAATAATCATACTCTACACCGTTATCTTCTAATGCAGAAACCAATTTGTACTTTAACTCTCTCGGTACAAGATGATCTTTCAGTCCATATCCCAGTAATGTGGGAACAGAGTTTTCATTTACCAGCCTTGCGGGAGAAATCATATCGACATACTTCTCATATTCGCCGCTTTTAATAATTTCCTCTGTAATATTTACGCCTGTCATCATAGAAAGAAATTCAGCATCGGTATCGAGCTTGTTGACCTTTTTTAGTATATCCCAATCGCTCGGTTCAAAGTCAGCAGGTGCAGCAAGTTGAAACACAAATTTCACAGGAACGACGGAGGTTTCGGCACAGGTGTAGGCATAATTCATTGCAAGCGTTCCGCCTGCGGAAACACCGCAGGTTGCCATACCATCAAGGGTATAACCGAGTTCTTTGCACTTTTCGTTGATTGCGTTCACACACTCTTTTATTTCCGTGTTCATTCTCACAAGGCTTGCGTCCTCTTGAACAGTTTGAAGAGAGTAGTCAAGTGAAGCTGCAATATACCCCTTTGAAGCGTAATATTTGCACCAAACTTCTCCGTCCTCTTTTGCACCGGAATTAAAACTGCCACCGTGGATAAAAAGAATAAGCTGCTGTGCGTTTCCTATATCAAGGTTTGCAGGAACATACAAATCGTATTTATGTCCGTAATCATTTTCATAGTTTAAGTCGTTGTAAATCGTCCCTACGGTATCGTCCCATTTGACCTGCATCAGCCTCATAGGTGCCGAACCGAGCAAATTTACTCTGATTAAAGCACTGACGGTAAACACGATAACGAATAGTATACTCCAAAGTGTTATTTTTGTTCTTTTCTTCATACCGCCACCACCTTATATCAAATTGTCGAGCAATAATTCCCCGACAACGATGCCAAGTATGGCGGCAAAGATTATTACGGCAATGGTTATGCCAATATTGATGAATACTTTCTTTCTTTTCTTGTCCATACAATGTTCACGCTTTCATTATTATTTCACAGGCATATATTTATCAAGATATTCTTCCATTTTTTGATTATGCAGAAGAAATTCCTTGTTATCATTCTGCAAGCCGTGTCCGGAGTGCTCGCAAGCGATATATTCGTGCGGCACGTTGTGTTCCGTCAAAGCCTTATCAAGACGAACAGACGCTTCAAAGGATTGCACCTTGTCAAACTTGCCATACGCTAAAACAGACGGAACTGTGTTTTCGTCAATCCACAAAAGAGCGGAAATGTCCTTGATTGCTTCATCATATTCCGGTGTTCCAAACATATCGGGAGAAATCTCTTTGCCAGCCATCACGCTAAACAGTCCTGCGGCGGCAGCTCTGCTTTCTTCTGTTTCCTTGTCAAAGCCATAGCATTTCCAATCCTCCGGGTAGAAACTGGAAGGGCCGACAGCACCGAACACCATTTTCACAGGAACGGGAGAAGTTTCTTCATCACGATAGGCATAGAGCATTGCAAGACAATGACCTGCCGAACCGCCACCGATGGACATCTCATCGATATGATAGCCGAGTTTCTCCGCTTCTGCAATAACTGCGGGCATACTCTCTTTAATTTCCATTGACTGGGAATAAACGCTGGCTTCCGGGTGTGCTTCGTCACGCAAGGTGTAGTTAATTCCTGCCGCTATATAGCCTTTTGAACACAGCCATTTGAGAATTTGTTCGTCTCCGGATTTATCACCAGCAGTAAATCCGCCTGCGTGGAGATAAACCACCAATCCGTAGTTTTCTTTCGTATTATCTGCCGGGACATAGAGGTCGAATTTGTTAGCGTCCTTCTCTCCGTATGTAATATCCTTATAAACTGTGCCGACAGAATCGCTCCACTCCGCCGTAAAATCTTTTGTCCAGGACGGTTGGACAAACTTGCTTACCACGCCAATTATCAATGCAGCAATAAAAACACCGCTATAAATAAATGCCCACATAATCATTCGACCTTTCTTTGGCTTTTCATCTATCTTCTTTTCTTTCATCACAATATGTTGCCTCCAAACAAAGTGCCGCCCAATAAAAGGTTCATAAATCCTCGTACTGCCAATCTGCCAAGTACGATACCGGCAATGATGAGAACAAATATAATAATCAGCCTTTTGGGTATAAGTGTCATTTTTTCTTTCCTTTCCTTTGTTTATTGACTTTGCACAATTTTTGTGATATTTTTTCGATGATACATTTGTATCGCTGTTACAATTATATCTGCAAATTTTAATGCAGTCAATAGGAGGAGCAAAAATGATACAAAAGTCAAAAAGTGTATCACCGATGAGCAATGAAGGTAGAAATGCCTATGTGATTAAACATATAAATGAAGCACTTTTGGGTCTGCTTAAAGAAAAATCCCTTAATGAAATTTCCATAAGTGAGATATGCGAAACTGCCGGTGTCGGAAGAATGTCTTTTTACCGCAATTACGAAAGCAAAGAAGATGTAATAAAAAAACAACTCCTGCAACTGATACAGGAGTGGGAAAAGGATTATGAGGGTAAAAATGACCCAACCTATTTTTCCGAAAGCCTATTGCGACATTACTATAAGCACAAGGACTTTTATCTGCTTCTTTACAATCAGGGCTTATCCAATATGATTCTCGAAGCACTCCGAGTTTCAGTCAAGCTCGAGGAAGCGAATAACAATTTGGAAAGATATGCAAAGTCAATGATAGCCGGAATGATTTGGGGATGGGTTGACGAATGGATGCGTCAGGGTATGCCCGAAACGCCGGAGGAAATCGTTTTGCTTACCGCCCAACTTAATAAAGAGCAACCAAAACAATAATCAAAATATGTGAGGAAACCATTATGAAAATCGGATTGGTATTAGAAGGCGGTGCTATGCGTGGAATGTTCACCGCCGGTGTCTTAGACACATTTCTTGATAATGACATCAAGATGGATTCCGTGGTCGGTGTTTCCGCCGGAGCATTGTTCGGTGTAAACTATCTGTCAGGACAAAAAGGCAGAGTAATCCGCTATAACAAGAGGTTTAACAAAGACAAAAACTATATGGGATTTCACCCCTTGCTTCGTGAGGGTAATATTGTCAGCACAAAATATGCCTACGAAGATGTTCCGAAAACCCTTGACCCCTTTGATGATGAAGCGTACAAAAAGTCCAATGTTCCTTTTTATGCTGTGGTTACAAATGTTGCTACCGGAAACCCGGAATACATACAAATACACAGCGTATTTGAACAGATGGACACTTTAAGAGCGTCCGGCTCTATGCCCTTTGTTTCAAAGCCTGTGGCAATCGGTGACAAGAAATACCTTGACGGAGGAATTGCTGACAGTATTCCTTTTGAATGGCTTGCCGGTCAAGATTGTGACAAGCTGATTGTAATTCTTACTCGTGATATGGAATACCGAAAGAAACCAATGTCTCCGGTCTTAGTTAAGTTGTACGGACGAAAATACCCCAAAATTGCGGAGAGATTATTACAGCGTCACAATAACTATAATCGTGCCGTGGAAGAATTGAGAAAATGGGAAGCCGGTGGAAAAGCTATGGTGATTCGTCCGTCAAGCCCTATTGAAATCGGGAGAATTGAGAAAAATCCCGACAAACTGCAAGCGGTGTATGAGCTTGGAGCAAAAGACGGCAATGCCAATCTGCAAAAAATTAAAGACTTTATAAAATAAAATCGGAGGTTCCTTATTTCTCTCTTTGAGGAACAAGCTGATAGCACAAGCAAAATACACGGAAGCTGTTGATGAACTTATGATAAAGATAAGAAAATAGCACCGTAATGGCACAATATGCAAAACCGAGGGGTAAGGTACAAACACCCTGCCCCTCAAAGTATAGGCTCTAAAAATAGCTTTTTCTTCCTCATTTTCATCAAATGTTACAACAACTACCCTTCCCATTTTATAAAAACCTTTCATATTCCAAATCTTACAAGCGTAATTTTTATCTATTATTACGTCTGTAAGATTTAAAGTCAAGTTTTTATTTCGTTGACAGACTAACCTTTTAAGATATATAATATTTTTATTACATTTGTAAGATTTGGAGGAATATCACATGAGCAATCTGCCTCAAATTTCAGAAGCTGAATTTGAAGTTATGAAAATCGTTTGGAAATACGCACCAATCAGCACCAATGAAATTACTGAAAAATTAACACAAATTTCCAGTTGGAGTCCTAAAACAATTCAGACATTGATTAAACGTCTCGTTTCTAAAAAAGCACTAACCTATGAAAAACAAAGCCGGGTTTTTGTCTATACTCCATTGGTCAAGGAAGACGAATATATTCGGCAGGAAAGTAATTCTTTTTTAAAGCGATATTATAATGGTAATATCACTTCTATGCTTGCCTCTTACATTGAGGATGATAAATTGTCTGAAGAAGACATTGCCAGCTTACGGAATCTTCTTTCCAATCATTAACCATGGGAGGAGCATATTTTTGATATATTTTAGTTTTCGATTTTTACTCTGTAATGCCATCATTTGTATTTTTTTAGGTAGTTTACTGGGATTAAAAAATTTATTGCAAAGACAATTATCCGCACGTATGCAATATAATCTTTCGATTATATTTCTTGCCGTTCTGATTGTTCCCTTTTTACCGATAAACTCTGCCCCATCTTCTATATCGTGGAGACATTTGCTGACAGCCAGTTCAAGTACCAATGGTGACATTCAAACCACTTTTCTTTCTGGTAATGGTTATAATTTGGATAAAATAAATGATTTTGCTGTCTCTGTCAGCACCCAAATACCAACTTTTATTCACACATTACTTGTATTTTTCTGGAGTATCGGTATATTCATAATGTTTTTTCTTCTCTACCGCTCAGTAAAACAAGTAAAAGCCTTACATAGTTCTGCTTTACCTCTTCAAAATGAAGAACTAAACGCTCTTTATATAGAATGTTTAAACGAAGTGAACATCAAGCATACCATTCCGATTTATAGTACAGCATTTTTGAAATCTCCTGTTTTGGCTGGTTTCCTGCATCCTCGCATTTATCTTCCAATTCACTTGATTTCAGATTTTAACGCTGGAACTATAAGCGCAACTGATATTCGCTATATGCTTCTTCATGAACTGCAGCACTACAAGCATAAAGATATTCTAATTGGATATTTGATAAATACAGTAAATGTTTTCTACTGGTTCAATCCCCTAATCTGGTATTTTCTAAAAAGAATACGACAGGAACGGGAACTTGCCTGCGACAGTGCTGTATTACAATTATTGAAAGAAACAGAATACAAGTCATATGGAAATACACTGATTAACTTTGCCGAAACAATAGCTCTGTCTCCATTCCCTCTTACTATGGGAATTAGTGGAAATATAAAACAGTTAAAAGGACGCATTTTAAATATTGCATCATTCCACCAACCTACTTTTAAACAAAAAATTCGTGGATATCTTATATGCATATTCGTCTCTACTATCATCATTGGATGCATTCCCATACTTTCTGTTTATGCTTCTGATCAGACTGGCTATCATTTTGACACAACCGAAAAGAATATTACTCAGCTAAATCTTTCTTCCAATTTTGGGGACTACACCGGAAGTTTTGTTTTATATGATCAGTCTGCTGATAAATGGAATATTTATAATATGGATCATGCTTCCACACGTGTATCACCGAATTCGACTTATAAAATATATGATGCATTACTTGGCTTGGAATCTGGAATTATTACACCAGAACATTCCACTTTCACATGGAATGGAGAACCATATCCTTTTAATTCATGGGAAGCCGATCAAGATTTAACCTCGGCTATACATAATTCCGTAAACTGGTATTTTCAGGCAATTGATTCACAGGCAGGTTTTGAAGCCGTAAGAACATTTTTACAGACAATAAACTATGGGAATCAGAATACTGGAACAAATCTAAATCTCTATTGGACAGATTTCTCTCTGAAGATATCACCCATAGAACAGGTGAAATTGTTACAGGATTTCTATCAAAATAATTTTCATTTTGACAGTAAAAATATCCAGGCAGTAAAAAAAGCCCTGCTGCTTTCCACTACTTCTTCCGGTTCTCTTTACGGGAAAACAGGAACCGGGCGTGTCAATGGTAAAGATGTCAATGGCTGGTTTATCGGATACATTGAAACAGCGAATAATACTTACTACTTCGCAACAAATATTCAATCCTCTTCTGGTGCAACTGGAAGTCAGGCTACCGAAATAACAGAATCTGTACTTTCTAATCTTGGTATTTGGAAATAAATAAAGAGAACTGATAGCATAATTTTCCGTTATCAGTTCTCTTTATTTCATTCTTCTCTACTGATCAATTCTGCAAATTACCTAACCGGTACTGATACCTCGGTATATTATCAATACCATTATCTAAAATCCTGTTTCCAACATACTGAATCGTTCCATCATCCTGAATTTTCATCGTAAGTTCGTGTGTAATAACAACATCATTACATACAACAGAATCACATACTGCATGAATTGTCAAAACAATGGTTCCATCTTCATTGTGCCTGACTTCTGTTACTTCCGGTAAAGACAAGCCAAAATGTGTTGGTGAATAATTACCACATCCCAATCGTTCCCAGATAAACATATTACTTTGTTCATCGTAGACCGCCCATTCTTTCAATTCTTCTTTTGTAACTGGAAGATATGTCATAATTACATTTTCGAACTCTTCTGCTGGAATTCCCACAACCTCTTTTTCTGCAGTAAATTTTTCTCCATATTTCATTTGATAAAAATATTCATAAAGTCCATTATAATCCAACCCCTGCATATCCTCCGCATTCCAGTTTGAACATAACAGATTGTTTCCCTGATAGCCGAACGTACTCACATATTTTTTTGAATATTCCCGACACTCCTCACTCAAAGGCTTTACCCGGATAATACAACTTCCATCTACAATCTCTGTCACTTCCGGTGGTTCAGGTACGCATAATTCATAACAGAAATTCCCATTTTCAGTATATGCCCATTCTTTTATTTTTGATAGCGATATGTATGTAAGTACAGGCTCTGTATCCTCACTCCAGATCATTTTTGCGGACATCACACTCATTTCTTTTCCATCATAACTATATTCTTTTCTGGTAATTCCACCATCTGTATCTGCTTCATATAAAATTACACTTCCTTTTTCTTCTTGTTCTGCAGATTTTAAAAATTGTTCCATCTTCTGATAATTATCCATAACAGAATAATGATCGGAACCAATGACCGGATTCCCATTTTGTTTGATAATTTCTTTCATCCGATTCATCATTTGCTCAGCAGTGTTCTGATCTGCTTCTTGTATTCCATTATATTCAGAATAAATGTCTCGGATAATGCCCATAATTTCTTCACAATCGTTCACAACTTCCTTTTTCTCGTCTTCATCGATTGGCAGATTATATCCCTTATCCGGATTTTCCATGGTAGTGTTTTTCTGATTCTTCTCATTTTTTACATCTGTGCTGTTTAACGATATCTTACTTTCACAGGAAGTCAGAATCATTCCTATACAAAGTACTAACAAAATACTTTTTCTTTTCATATTGCCCCCTAATTATTACTGTAATTCTCTTCCCACTCTTCTTCTGTTAACCTTGGCATATACCACCCTGCATTTGCATTTTGATCTGACCTGATTACCTTATTTGATAAATACTGGAAACTTCCGTCTTCCATAGGTTTTATCATCAATTCACTGGTGATTGCCTGATCTAACATTCTGATTTCCCATACTGCTTCTATCGTAAGTTTTAATGTTCCATCTTGTAATTTTTCATATGAGATAACTTCCGGATATGGCTCATATGGGAATTCACAATCATATAACCCTCGCGGTCTGTATCTAAAAGTTCTATTATCAGAGTTATAAAAAGTTCCTTTTTCAATCTCGGTATTACTAAATGGTAAATAGGTCTTTATAACCTCTTCAAACTCATCTTCTGGAACTTCATATTCTGCTCCACCATAATTTGCTTCATATGGAACTTGCTTTCCATATTTCATATAATACATTTTTTCATAAAGATCATAAAAATCAAGTTCCGTATAATTCTGGTTATCCCAATTTGTAATCAACAGATTATTAAGTGCATACCCCAACGGCATAACATATTTTCGATTCAATTCCCGGCATGTTTTATCTAATGGCTGCACTCTGAATCCAGTTTCACCCGGTGCTCCATCAAATCCCGGTGGGTGATATTCCTCCAGAAACAAGTATCCTTTTTCTGTATATTTCCACTCATATGCTTCATATTCATCATAATAATTAGCCTGTGGACTATTATCCTTCCATTTAACCTGACATAATCGAACATTTATCTTTCCATTCATTGACTCTAAATGATATTGTATAATTTCCCCTTCATCAAATACAACAACAATATCTACTGCTGCCTGTTCTTCTTTCTCCGCTGCTTTGCAAAATTCTTCTACTTTTTCACGATTGACCATATCAATCTGATTATCACAATCTACTGCCGCATATCCTTTCTCTTCCAGACAATTGATAATTTTTCTTTTCGCCTTTAATGTATTTAACTCCGACTTCTCCTTCATATAAACAGACCGAAAAGTTTGCGCTGTTTTTTTTACTTCTGCATTCATTTCAGATTCTACGGTTTCTTTCTTTTCTTCTTTTTCCGTAATTCGATTTTGTCCGCACCCTGTAAAAACAATAAGAACTATCAATATCATCGCAAATATCTTACATATGTAATAATTCCCCATAAAAATTTTTTTATCCTTCAAAATACTCATCCAATACTGTTGCATCTTTTTTAACAACATAACCACTTCCACCGATTCCTTTCTTCTAATTTTTTTGTTCCTTAAATCTTACGCTTGTAATATTTAAAAATCAAGTATATTTTCAGGAATTGTATACTCCAGATTCACCATCTTTATGTGCGATATATCCTATTTTATTACCATCCTCTATATCTTCTTCATTTTTGTTACCCTGTCATTTTAAAGAACATCCTTACTTACACTGTTACATATTTTTCCGCTTCTTCTTTGCACTTCAACGTATTTCCATGCCCAATTACATATTCCATACATTCTTTTCCCTGCTCTTCTTTTCCGATTCGGTAGTAACATACTCCCAGCAGGAATCTGCGTGTAACCTCATAATAAGGCAACTTTTCCGTATCATTTTCCAGTAATCTTACTGCTGCCTCATCTTCACCTTTCAGCATCAAATTTTTTGCCATAAACAGTGGATTCTTTTGAAATACTTTCCCTGCTTTTTCTAATGTAGCCGAATAACCTGCCGCATCTTTCTCCTGATATTTCTTCGACAGTTCGAGATTCGTCATGACCTGCTGCCAGGAACGTCCCTCTCTTTTTCCTTCCCATTCATTCTTTATATACTCTTCTGCCTTCTGCAACTGCCCATTTATGATCAGTGCAACTACATATTTAGACTCAGCTATCAGCATAACATTTTTTTGAAATCCATGATAATCCAAGCCCTTTCCGTACTTTATCAACTCTTCCAGCATTTCTGAATATTTTTCTGCATCACATTGCTGTGACAGAATCCGGTCAATTTTTGAAAAATCTCTGAGAATATCCCTGATTAAAATGAATATACCTGCCATCAGATCAACCGCCACGCAAATCCACAGAAGCCAGGGATCTGTCGTGACCCAGCCCGGCTGCTTCACATCGAAAAAGAGTACTGTCTCCTGATGCGGGAACGGATTTCCTTTGAAAATACTCACCATACAGATCAATGCTACATAAATCAACAGCACATTCCGTATCATCCTGATGCGTCCATTTTTCTGCTTTTCATAAATCTTTTTTATCTGCTCTTCCATTTTCTCTACCTCGCTGTCACACTATTTTTGTACCTACAACATAATTATACATAAATTAATATTGTAGCGAATCTCTGTTCGGTTGTACAATATCTACTGCTGCCTGTTCTTCTTTCTCCGATGCCTTGCAAAATTCTTCTACTTTTTCACGATTGACCATATCAATCTGATTATCACAATCTACTGCCGCATATCCTTTCTCTTCCAGACAATTGATAATTTTTCTTTTCGCCTTTAATGTATTTAACTCCGACTTCTCCTTCATATAAACAGACCGAAAAGTTTGCGCTGTTTTTTTTACTTCTGCATTCATTTCAGATTCTACGGTTTCTTTCTTTTCTTCTTTTTCCGTAATTCGATTTTGGCCGCATCCTGTAAAAACAATAAGAACTATCAATATCATCGCAATTTTCTTACATATGTAATAATTCCCTGTAAAAATTTTTTTATTTTTCAAAATATTCCTCCAATACGGTTGCATCCTTTTTAACAACATAACCACTTCCACCGATTCCTTTCACATTCTCAACCATACTGATAAGAAGAATTGGTTTGTCCACGCTTTTATCTGCCGTAAACACCGAAAACCACCCGATTTCTTTGCCAGAAGTATCTTCTTTCGTTGCCTTCAACTCGGCTGTCCCTGTTTTTCCAGCCAGCAAAATATCGTCACGATGTGCAGCATATCCGGTTCCTTCCGGATCATTTACAACACCTTCCACCCCTTGCATAATTTCTTCTACATTTTCTTTGCTAAACGCATTTTCTATCCATGTTTCACCGGATGCTTCTTCTTTGTATTTCAAATACGGTTTTATCATATTCCCTTCATTTAAAAATGAAGTATAAATACTTGCCAGATGTAATGGATTTACAAGAATCTGCCCTTGCCCATAACCACTATCTGCCAATTGTATTTCTGTTTCTATTTTATCTGTATTGGAATATGTTGATTCCTGCATCGCAATCTCAAACGGCATATTCTGATTAAATCCTATTTCATTTAAAGTATTCATAAAATTCTCACTACCAATTTTAAGAGCTGCCTTTGCAAAATAAATATTATCAGAATAGATAATTGCATTTTTCATAATAACCGGTTCATATTCATGAAGTGTTGTCACTTGATAAGATCCCCAAGACGAATCTTTCTGCCATGCCAAACCTTCATTTCCAAAATCTTCTTTTGGATCTATGCTTCCCGTTTTCAACCCAATTCCTGCCACAACTGGTTTAAATGTTGAGCCAGGACACCATACTTGACGAAAACGATTATATAATGGCTTCTTTTCATCTTCGTTTAATGATGTCCATTTCTCTGATGATAAGCCCCGTATAAATTCATTATTATCATAAGATGGGGTACTTACCAAAGCCAATACTTCTCCCGTATAAGGATTCATTGCGACAGAACACCCCGGATCTTCTTTAAACTGCTCGTATAATGATTTTTGCAAATCGGAATCTATCGTTAATCTTATATCCATACCATCTTCTTTAAAAATACTTGCAAGAACCTCTTTTACTTCCCCATCACTATCCAAAATCTTTATATCACAACCATCTTTTCCTTTTAATTGCTTTTCGTATAACTTTTCCAACCCAGATCTTCCGATTACACTTTCAGCTGAATATCCTTCCCCTGGATGATTTTCCAAATCTTCTGCTGTTACAGACTGTACATAACCAATTAAATGAGCTGCTGCTTCCCCTAACTCATAGGTTCTAACTTCCACATCTGATAGCATAACCCCTGGAATTTCCAAAAGTTTATTCTGACAATCCTGCTCCTCAAGTGTCTTTTCTTCTGGCTGTATTTTCATTAAATCTATTTCTTCTACTTTCGGAATAGTTTCAATTGGTACAAAAGAATCTTCTTTTACCCACTTTGCTGTGAGTTTGTTATTTATTGTTTCTACATCTATCTCTAATAACTCCGCTATTTTTTCAATAGATACATTCCTGTCTTCCAGCTTTCCCGGTATAATGCCAACTGATGTTGCTACTCCTTTTCCTGCAAGCATTTTACCATCTCGGTCTAATATTTCTCCTCTCTCCGCTTTTGATGTAGTAACATTTATTTTATCATCACTCTCTAAATCTGGAAAAATCAGGCTATCCTGCCATACTAATTTATATCCCTGTTTCGTCTTCTTCAGTTCCGCCATATTGTCAAATTGTATTGTTCCGGCAATTGTATTACATGATGTTTCATACGAAAGCGTAACTGTATCTGCTTTTTTCTCTTTCACAGCTATATGACTGATTTTAATGTCACTGACCTCTATTCCTTCGTATATCTTAGAATTTCGTTGTATGTATTCTTCTTTTGTCAGATAAACTTTTTCATCTGAATCTATCATAGTATACATTACTTCATATTCCTTTTTTTCAATATGGTTCATATATTCCACAAGTGTGTCTTCTGGTGATTCCGTTATCGTCCTTTTTAATAAAACACCTCCTGAAACAGCAATTACTGTTATAGCCATTATTAATCTCCAAATCCTACAAGTGTAAGATTTTTTAGTGCTTTGTTTTTTCCGTCTTTTTTTCATAGATACCACTTTCTTTCAACGCTTTTATTTTCTTAAATCTTACACTTGTAATATTTGAAAGTCAAGTCTTTTCTTAGGCATTATATACGTGCGTCGCACGATGTATATAAAAAGAAATCCTCGATTACAAGTAAACTTGTGTCGAGGATTTCTTTTTATATACACCGTGCTTGTGCTAGACGCTTACATTCCAGCCTGAGCTGCAACTTCTGCTGCGAAGTCGTCAACTTTCTTTTCGATTCCTTCACCAGTCTCGAAACGAACGAATTTTGTAACTTTAACGTTTGCACCGTTCTCTTTTGCTACCTTATCAACGTATTTTCCTACTGTAAGGTCGCTGTCCTGAACGTATACCTGATCAAGCAGACAGATCTCTTTGAGCTCTTTGTTC
>ENA-OUQN01001260-OUQN01001260.1-human-gut-metagenome-genome-assembly--contig:-NODE-1260-length-15773-cov-3.712622_pt1 | contig 15773 bp, 14 predicted proteins | sample MGYA00237950_ERZ548832 | MGnify/ENA primary metagenome ERZ548832 (study PRJEB26490, sample SAMN05194703) | human gut metagenome | biome: terrestrial biome; feature: human-associated habitat; material... | reverse complement strand
CAGATAAAGAAATTAAATTTAACACATAAAAAAGACCTGAGAGTAATTCTTGATGATTTCAACCTTGTGCTAAATGATGGAGATAAAGCAGTTATCATTGGAGAAGAAGGGAACGGAAAATCAACATTAATGAAGTGGATATATGATCCATCGCTTATAGAAAACTATATAGAAGCGGATGGGGAAAGAGTAATGGGAAACGAACGTCTTGGTTACCTTCCGCAAGAGATGCCCGATGAAGATAAGAAAAAAACCGTATACGAGTATTTTTCTGAGGAAGAAGTATTCTGGGAGAAAACGCCAAAAGAACTGTCTGTTATTGCAGGGAAATTTGGAATAAAAAATGATTTTTTCTACAGTAGTCAGATGATGGGGAGCCTTTCAGGAGGAGAAAAAGTCAAGGTACAACTCATGCGGCTTTTTATTCGCGATGTATCTGTGCTATTGTTAGACGAACCTTCAAATGATATTGACATTGCGACGCTTACATTACTGGAAAAAACCATAAATGAATGGAAGCATATTGTGCTTTTTATTTCACACGACGAAACATTGATAGAGCGTACCGCCAACATGGTAATACATATCGAGCAGATTAAGCGAAAAACAGAAGCGAGATATACCGTGGCCAAGCTTCCCTATAGAAACTATGTGGAGGAACGGCTTCATAAATTTGAACTTCAAGAACAGAGGGCACTATGTGACCGTAGGGAAAAAAAGATTCGAGATGAGAAATATCAAAGAGTGTCTCAGAGTGTGCAAAGCGCATTAGCAAATTGTTCCAGACAAGCACCGTCGGTGGCAAAGAATTTGAAAGACAAAATGCACACAGTTAAGGCTATGGGGCGAAGATTTGAAAGAGAAGACGAAAATATGACGCAAATGTCGGAGCAGGAAGAAGCAATCTTTTTTAAATTAGGAGATAAAAACGCATACATTCCAACAGGGAAAACGGTCATAGAATATGAACTTTCAAAGCTAATGACTCCAGAAGGCGAAAGAATTTTGGCAGAAGGAATTTATTTGAAAATAAAAGGATCAGAGAAAATCTGTATTATAGGAGCCAACGGGGCAGGAAAAACGACTCTTCTAAAAAAGATAGCGGAAGAACTCCTAAATCGGAATGACATTAAAGCAGAATATATGCCTCAAACTTATGAAGACCTGCTGGATTTGGATGTTACACCGGTTGATTACCTTGATAAAACAGGAGATAAAGAAGAGCGTACAAGAATTAGAACATACCTAGGTTCACTTAAATACACGCCAGATGAAATGGAGCATCCTATTCGGGAGTTGTCTGGTGGACAAAAGGCGAAAGTGCTTCTTTTGAGGATGAGTTTAAGTGGTGCGAATGTTCTTATTCTGGATGAGCCTACAAGAAATTTTTCACCATTATCCGGCCCGGTAATAAGAAAAATGCTCCGAGAATTTCCAGGGGCTGTCATTAGCATTTCTCACGATAGAAAGTACATTGAAGAGGTGTGTGATAAAATGCATCAGCTAAATCCTAATGGATTACAGTTAATTAGTGAGTGATAAAAAAGATGAAAGACTGACAACTTTCAGCTGATAGGAACTCTACAAAGGAGCTTCCTGCTTATTCCTATTACCCTTAATTTTTTTTGCCAATCAATAATAACCATCTATGATCAAACATAATTTGTGATTCTTTATTATATGGTGAAAAACCAGTTTTACTACCACCTGCCAATTCAGCTTTCATCAAATCGGTTATCTCTTTTTGCACATCTTCAGGAGTATCAGTCAGTTCCAGCCAGCTATTTAAATTTACCGGCACTAACGTAGTTTCTTCGCATTGCAGTTCGAAATCTTTCTCGAACAGTTTTTCAAATTCTTCCCTGCTGAGGATTCTGGTATGTGAGGGATCACGCATATTTTCAATCTTATCATCAATTGTCCGTAAAGACTCTTCGACAGCTTCCATATCCCAAACCACCAGCTTTCCTCCTTTTTTCAGGACACGTTTCATCTCCTGAAAAGGCTTCTCAGGATTGGCAAAATGGTGGAAAGAGAGTCTTGTGACTACCAGATCAAAAGTTTCCGATTCGTATGGAAGTTTTTCTGCATTACCTGTTTAAAAACAAATGTTCTTTATCTGGCTTTCTCTGGCAAGTTTTTTCCCCTGTGCCAGCATTTCTTCCGTGAGATCCAGACAAGAAATATCCTTTACGAAAGGAGCTAATGCTCTGCCGCAAATGCATGTTCCGGCTGCCACCTCCAGGGCATGTTCTGTTCCTTTTGCCCCGATTCGTTTCATAAGATAATCGGTATATTCCGTTTTTGACTTATGATAGGCAGCAAACTTTTCAGCCTGGTTTTTGAATGATTGTTTGACTGTATCGTTGTGATTCATTTTAAGTACCTCCTACAATGCAGTTCCTTTCTTTGGGATAAATAAATGGTTCATGTCCGCATGTTCCAGTTCAAGCAGTGAAATCTTTTTATCAATTCCCCCTGCATATCCTGTTAGACTTCCATTTGTGCCTACGACCCGGTGGCAGGGAATGATAATGGAAATTTCATTATGTCCAACCGCACCGCCAACTGCCTGGGCGGACATATGGGAAGTGTTTTTCATCACTGCAATTCTGCGCGCAATTTCTCCATATGTGATCGTCTGTCCGTAGGGAATCTCCAGTAAAATCTGCCACACTGCCTTTCTGAATGTTGAACCGTTCGGATGAAGTAGTGGAGTAAAGTTCGGTTCTTCACCGGAGAAATATACATCCAGCCATTTTTTTGCTTCTGTGAGAATTTCCGTCTCCTGTTGGATATGGTCTTTGGGAAGTGTATTTGCAAAATATTTCTGTCCTTCAAACCACAAACCGGTAAGTCCGATTTCATCTGCGGCAAGTAAAATATCTCCGATTAGCGATTTATATTTGCATGTGTATACCATATTTCCCCCCACATTCATTTATCTCTACAATTTTTTCTATAGGATTCCTCTTAATTAACGCAAATGTCACATGCGCGTCCCCTCTGCACTTTCCTCTACATTGTGAGTTTTATCCCAACAAGCAGCAGGAGATTGCTGACATTCTTGACAATTTATAATATTATACCATTTTTGTTCTGAACATGCTATAATGCTGTTGCTGCCGAACCTCCAGCTGAAAGGATTAAACCACCTTACATAAACGAAACAAAAACCCCCGGAAGTCTCGACCACTTCCGGGGGTTTTGCTTTGCCCATGATAAGCATAATTACTTTCTTTAGCTACACATAGCATAGTCCATTCACCGCAAAAAGTCAATTATTTTCATTCGAAATATGATATAATGCAGATACAATCCTGAATGAAAGAGGTGAACACCATGCAGAAATATGTTGCTTTGTTCTTTACCCTTCTGGCCGGGAACATTGTTGGCCACTACATCTGTAAATGGCTGGACCGCCGCCATGAGCAATAGACAACAATATAAGAAAAAGCGGCAGAACCTCTATTTTTGCAGGCTCTACCGCTTTCTATCTGAATTCCCCTCAAAAAATCTTTATATTAGAACAGTCCTGTGATCTTACCGCTCTCGTCTACGTCGATCTTGGTTGCTGCCGGTACTTTCGGAAGTCCTGGCATAGTCATGATCTCACCTGTCAGTGCAACAATAAATCCTGCACCTGCGGAAATCTTAAGATTTCTTACTGTTACCTCGAAATCTGTCGGAGCACCAAGCTTTGTCTGGTCGTCTGTTAAGCTGTACTGGGTCTTAGCTACACAGATCGGGCAGTTGCCAAATCCAAGTGCCTCCAGCTGTTTCGCCTGCTTCTGGGCATTTGCTGTAAGAACCACTTTCTTTCCACCGTAAACCTTCTGTACGATCTGGTTCAGCTTGTCCTCGATGGAGCCTTCCAGTTCATAAGCATATGTGAAATCATTCGGCTCTTCAACAAGACGGATCACTTCCTCAGCAAGCTTGATTCCGCCTTCGCCACCTTTTGCCCATACCTCGGAAAGTGCTACGTTTACGCCAAGCTCCTTGCATTTTGCTTCCACAAAATCAAGCTCTGCCTTGGTATCGGTCGGGAATGCGTTAATAGCTACCACACATGGAAGCTTGTATACATTTTTGATATTGCTTACATGCTTCAGAAGGTTCGGGATACCCTTTTCAAGAGCCTCAAGGTTCTCATTGTTAAGATCTGCTTTTGCAACGCCACCATTATATTTCAGAGCACGTACGGTTGCTACGATAACAACGGCACTTGGTGTAAGACCTGCCATACGGCACTTGATATCCAGGAATTTCTCAGCTCCAAGATCAGCACCGAATCCAGCCTCTGTGATGGCATAATCAGCAAGCTTCATAGCCATCTTTGTAGCGGTTACGGAGTTACATCCGTGAGCGATATTTGCGAATGGTCCGCCATGAACGATCGCCGGAACATGCTCCAGTGTCTGAACAAGGTTTGGTTTCAGGGCATCTTTCAGAAGTGCTGTCATAGCACCCTCTGCATGAAGATCACCAGCTGTTACCGGTTTCTGCTCGGAAACTTTACCATAGGTATATCCGATGATGATTCTGGAAAGTCTCTCTTTCAGATCTTTGATATCACTTGCCAGACAGAGAACTGCCATGATCTCAGATGCTACGGTAATGTCATATCCGTCCTCACGCGGCATACCGTTTGTTCTTCCGCCAAGTCCGTCTACTACATTACGAAGCTGACGGTCGTTCATGTCCACGCAACGTCTCCATGTGATCTTTCTCGGGTCGATGTTCAGCTCATTGCCCTGGAAGATATGGTTGTCGATCATTGCTGCAAGAAGGTTGTTTGCCGCACCGATTGCATGGAAATCACCGGTAAAATGAAGGTTGATATCCTCCATCGGAACTACCTGTGCATAGCCGCCGCCTGCCGCACCACCTTTGACACCGAATACCGGTCCAAGGGATGGCTCACGAAGAGCTACCATAACATTTTTTCCAAGTCTCTGCATTCCATCTGCAAGACCTACCGTTGTAGTTGTTTTTCCTTCCCCGGCCGGTGTCGGGTTGATAGCTGTCACAAGAATCAGTTTGCCGTCTTTTTTGTCTGTTTCTTTCAGGAGATTATAGTCGATCTTTGCTTTGTATTTACCATACTGCTCCAGATATTTGTCATCAATACCTGCTTTCTCTGCAATCTTGGTAATTGGCTCCATTGTGCACTCCTGTGCAATCTCGATGTCACTTTTAAATCCCATAATGTTCTCCTTTCTCCGCTGCAACCGTCTGCATCTTTTATCCCATAAAAAAGAGCAGTATCTGAAGTTTTTCAAATACTGCCCAGACGGTCGACTCATCGAATCTCCGGCTCCCTCGTGGTTATCCCACAACTCCGTCAGTCACCGAAGACTTTATTAATTTGATGATTGAATACTAACATATTTATTAGTACTTGTCAAGAAATTATCAAATTATTTTTTCACTTTTAAAGTGAGCTAAGTCTAATTTTCTGAATCATTTCCGTTCTATGTATTAGTTTTCTCTCCAACATTCGTACATATCTTTTTTCATCAAATCCTCAGTTATTTACTCGTATCTTGTACTGGTCATCCGTTAATGCGACTGTCCAGACGCCATAAACATATTACCACACTTATGAAATCAAATCTGCAAATCCTGTAGATACCAGGAATAATATCAGCATTACAACCGGCACTACATAACGGATCATAAAGCGATATAACCCTGCCCGTTTGAAGTGTTCCCCATTTCGTTCCACTTCTCCTATGATCCAGTCAGGGCCGATCACCCAGCCGATCAGAATACTTGTCAAAAGTGAGATAAACGGCATCAGAAAACTGTTGCTGATATAATCCATCACATCCAGAAGCTGCCCCTGTCCTATCTGGATCAGCACAGCTCCGGAGACATCGTAAGCCGTGTTATCGCAGATACCGATATCTTATCGGACGGTCTTCTGCTTGGCTTTACGCAGCTGTTCTCCGGCATCGTAACCATTATTGTGACACTGTTTTTCATGTTCTCGAAGAACGTATGGATCACCCTTCTTGTGATCTGCCTGACACCTCTGAGCTTCTTCGTGGCAAAATTTATTTCCGGCCGCTCGTTCAAAATGTTCCAGAAACAGAGTGAGACGAGAGGAAAACAGACCGCACTCATCGATGAGATGATCGGAAACCAGAAAGTAGTCAAAGCGTTCGGCTATGAGGAAAAAGCTTCCGAGCGTTTTGCAGAGATCAACAAAGATCTGCAGAAATACAGCCAGCAGGCCGTGTTCTACAGTTCCTTAACGAACCCGTCCACCCGTTTTGTCAACAACGTGATCTATGCCGGTGTTGCCCTTGTGGGAGCTTTCATGATCCCGGGCGGCGCGCTGACCGTCGGCGGACTTTCCGTTCTGCTGTCGTACGCAAACCAGTATATGAAACCGTTCAATGATATCAGTTCCGTTATCACCGAGATGCAGAACGCGCTTGCCTGCGCAGGCCGTATCTTTGCTCTTCTGGAAGAGAAAGAGGAGAGTGCAGACCCGGCCGGAACGATCGATACCGTGACGGGAAATGTGACGATCGATGATGTAGCATTCAGTTATGACAAAGAGAAAAAACTGATCGAGAACTTTAATCTTGACGTACAGCCGGGCATGCGTGTTGCCATTGTCGGCCCGACCGGATGCGGAAAGACGACGTTTATCAACCTGCTGATGCGCTTCTATGATGTCGATGCCGGAAAGGTCTGCATCGACGGAAAGCCGATCGACAAACTGTCCCGCCATGCGCTCCGCAGCTGCTTTGGTATGGTGCTGCAGGATACCTGGATCAAACAGGGAACCGTGCGCGACAACATCAGCTTCGGAAAGCCGGATGCGACGGAAGAGGAGATCATCAATGCGGCCAAAGAGGCACACAGCTGGGAGTTTATCAAGCGTCTGCCGAAGGGGCTTGACACGGTTCTCAGCGAAGACAGCATCAGCCAGGGGCAGAAACAGCTTCTCTGTATCACCCGTGTCATGCTCTGCCTGCCGCCGATGCTGATCCTCGACGAGGCGACCTCCAGCATCGATACCCGTACCGAACTGCAGGTTCAGGAGGCGTTTGACAAGCTGATGCAGGGCAGAACGAGTTTCGTCGTTGCCCACCGTCTGTCCACGATCCGCAACGCTTCGCTGATCCTCGTCATGAAAGACGGAAAGATTATCGAGCAGGGACGCCATGAGGAGCTTCTTGAGAAGAAAGGCTTCTACTGCAATCTGTACAACAGCCAGTTCCAGGCGTCATAAAAGATATTTGGAAAAGAGAACAGCAGATCTGTGCCGCGCATGCGATTTTGAGGCGTGCGCGCGCAGATCTGCTGATTTTTTATATGTTTTTGCAATATTCTGAAAAAAAATACGGCATGGGGTATTGACGAATCCTATCACAGGTGCTATAGTTTTACAAAAATAAAAAAAGACGTAGAAGTTTTTAGAAAATGTGCGGAGAGCCTTTGGAAATTTAATTTTCGAAAGGTGCACGACCGAAGAAGTAAAACTTTCAGGTGCTGGTTCTCTTCTTAAAACAAGAACGGACGGGAGACGGCGAGGACTAAAAACGGAGTGGTCTCTGGAGAAGCTCTTGAAAAGAGTGCCGAAGGTGCAATGCAGCGATGCAGAATCTCTCAGGCAAAAGGACAGAGTCAAAAAAGATACAGAAGAAAAACAGCCGCGGAACAAAAAAGCGGTGCGCAGAAACGAAAAAATTCCGGAAGCGCGGTTTTTTGCTGTATTTTTCAATCAGAGCCATGTTCTGCAGGAAAAGTCCCGCAGGAGATGGTATTTTTTTTCTCAAAACGGTGCGGATGTGTGATCCACATCGTTCAGACCATACGTCGAATGGAAAGGGAGAAAAGAAAATGGATGCATTGAATCAGGCAATTGCGCAGATCAGTGATGTGCTCTGGAACAGCGTACTGCTGTTTCTGCTGGTAGGTACGGGAGTTTATTTCTCTGTTCGGACCCGCTTTGTACAGGTAAGAAAGTTTAAGACCGCGTGGAACCGCGTCTTCGGCGGTTTCTCGTTAAAGGGTAAGAAGGCCGGAAAAGACGGCATGACTTCCTTCCAGGCGCTTGCAACAGCGATCGCCGCACAGGTCGGAACCGGAAACATCGCAGGATGTGCGACCGCACTCGTATCCGGCGGCCCGGGAGCCATCTTCTGGATGTGGCTTGCTGCGTTCTTCGGCATGGCAACGATCTACGGCGAGGCGTATCTCGCGCAGATCTCCAAACGCCGCGATGAGAACGGAGAAGTCATCGGAGGACCGGTTTACTACATTACCCACGCATTCAAGGGAACGTTTGGAAAAGCACTGGCAGGCTTCTTTGCCGTAGCCGTTATTCTGGCACTTGGCTTTATGGGAAATATGGTACAGTCGAACTCCATCAGTGATGCGTTCTACACCGCATTTTCTGTACCGAAATGGGTGATGGGTGTGATTGTAGCCGTTCTCGCCGCATTCATTTTCATCGGAGGTATCTCCCGTATCGCATCCTTCACCGAAAAAGTTGTTCCGGTGATGGCAGCACTGTATCTCATCGGAGCCCTTGTTGTTATTCTGATCAACATCCAGCATGTGCCGTCAGCGATTGCTTCGATCTTTATCTGTGCATTCCGTCCGGACGCCGTATTTGGTGCAGCAGCCGGCATTACCGTGCGGAAAGCCATGCGTTACGGTGTTGCCCGAGGCCTCTTCTCTAATGAAGCCGGTATGGGTTCCACCCCGCATGCCCATGCGATTGCCGATGTCGAGAACCCGGAGGATCAGGGTGAAGTAGCGATGATCGGTGTCTTTATTGATACCTTCGTTGTCCTGACCATGACCGCTCTCGTTATTCTTTCTTCCGGCGTTCTGGAAGAGATGATGAGTACCGGTGTTGTAGGAACCCCGGTCGCGCAGGCGGCATTCCGAACCGGCCTCAAAGGCTTTGGACCGGCGTTCGTAGCGATCTGTCTTCTGTTCTTTGCATTCTCGACCATCGTCGGATGGTACTTCTTCGCAAGACAGAACGTACAGTATCTGTTCGGAAAGAAAGCAGTCGTTCCGTTCTCGTTGATCGTCGTTGTGTTCGTTTTCCTCGGCTCTCTGCTGAAAGTAGATCTCGTATGGAACCTGTCAGACCTCTTTAACGGCCTGATGGTAATTCCAAACCTCATGGCGTTGATCGTCCTCGCAGGAACCGTAACAAAAGCGGCAAAAGGTGAAAAAGTAGAATTCTAATCATATATACAGAACGGGAAAAAGGAGGAAAGTCTGCTGATGCAGACTTTCCTCCTTTTTGCAATTATTCAGAGCCACATCTCGATTCCGCTGCGCTGCATCTCGATGTGGCTTCTCGCCATATAAAATTTCAAGAAGAACTGTTCGTTCATGCGAGCATGACTCACAGTTCTTCTTGAAATTTTGCATGGCTCTGAATAATTGCAAAAAGAAAGACCGGCAGGGGAGCTACCGATCTTTCAAGGGGAGTATAAATAATTAATAAGGGGTTATTAATTGTAAAAAAATTTATGAAGGGTAAATTCTTTTACAAAATTGATTATAATACAGATAACGGGAAAAAGCAACATCGAAATTCAAAAGTTGGAAAAAATTACCACAATTTGGAAGGCAGTGGTCCGAAAGCAGGAAAAACACTGTATTTTTGGGCTTGCATTCCCCTCTTTGGAACAGATACCGTGGAAAAACAGGGTTCTGGATGCATAATCTGCGCGGAAAAAGCGATACTAAAGGATGTCGCAGGACAAAAAACATTCAGGAGGAAACGAGATTATGACCAGAAACAGCAAAAATGAATACAGCAAAAACGAGTACAGCAAGAACGGATACGAGAAAAGCGAATACAGCAAAAACCAGAAGAACAGCAGAGACTGCAATCATGTGAAAGACCGTGAGATGTCATCCTACGGTCAGCAGAACCGGGAGCAGGACGAGAAGGATGAGTATGAAAAATACTAAGTAAACCTTGGGATTCCGGCAGAAAAAAGCCGGCGGAGGGTCCCATACGGACTCTGCCGCCGGTTTCTGCATACATATAAAACAGGAGAGAAAGTCAGATCCGGAGAGGGGGACCAGGATATGGCAGGCATGACACTGCTGGCGGCAGACCAGCTGGACTGGTACGTGGGAAAACCGTGGGCGATGATCATCGATGTGCGGAACCGGCGGGAATACGAAAAAGGGCATGTGAAAGGAGCGGTGAATCTTCCCTATGACCATCTGCTCGAACGGGTCTGTCTGCCGCGGGACAAAATTCTTGTGATCTGCTGTGAGCGGGGTGCCGCGAGCATGGCGGAGGGAAAGCGGCTGGCGGAGAACGGATACGAGGTCAAAACGGTCATCGGCGGAATGCATGCATACCGCGGACGATATCTGGTGGCGGGAGAAGAGCTGTAAGGGGGCGGCAATCCAACATTTCTTCTTGTCAAGCGGGAAAAGATACGGTAAGATGAAACAGAAAACAATACAAAACCAAACCACAAAACGAAAGAGAGATCACGATATGAAATACATGTTTGCATCTGATATTCACGGTTCTGCCTATTACTGCAGAAAAATGCTGGAAGCCTTCGAGGCAGAGGGCGCAAGCCGCCTGTTTCTGTTAGGCGACCTTCTCTATCACGGCCCGAGAAACGATCTTCCAAAAGAATACGCACCGAAACAGGTCATCGCCATGCTGAATGAGAAAAAACAGTACCTCACCAACGTGCGCGGAAACTGCGACGCAGAAGTAGATCAGATGGTACTGGAGTTCCCGGTGCTGGCAGATTACGGCATCCTGATCGAGGGAGGCCATACCTTCTATATGAGCCATGGCCACATTTACAATGAGCAGAATCTGCCGCCGCTGATGGATGGAGATATCTTCCTGTACGGCCATACCCACGTCCTGCGTGCCGAGAAAAAAGGCGCACACACCTTCCTGAACCCGGGTTCTGTATCTCTGCCGAAAGAGGGCAATATCCCGACCTATGCAATCCTCGAGGACGGCGTATTTACGATCAAAGGCTTTGACGGCACCGTTGTAAAACAGCTCACATTATAAGAGGGGACGGGAGAGTATGGAATTATATGAACTGATCGCCCCGTGCCACTTCGGCCTGGAGGCGGTGATGAAACGTGAAATCCTCGACCTCGGCTACGAAATCGAGCGCGTGGAGGATGGAAAAGTAACGTTTCTTGCAGATGCAGAGGGAATCGCCTACGCCAACCTGTTCCTTCGCACGACCGAGCGTATCCTGCTCAAAGTAGGACAGGTCCACGCTGAGACGTACGATGAACTCTTTGAAGCGACAAAAGCGCTCCCGTGGGAGAAATTTATCCCAAAAAACGGAAAGTTCTGGGTAACGAAGGCAAACTCCATCAAGAGTAAGCTCTTCAGCCCGTCCGATATCCAGTCGATCATGAAAAAAGCGATTGTCGAGCGATTGAAACAGGTCTACCACATGGAGTGGTTCCCGGAGGACGGTGCACAGTACCCGATCCGTGTTTCGATTTTAAAAGACGAGGTTACGATCGGACTCGATACCTCCGGCGTTTCCCTTCATAAGAGAGGCTACCGCAAGCTGACCGCGAAAGCGCCGATCACCGAGACCCTTGCCGCAGCACTTATCATGCTGACTCCGTGGAAGGGTGACCGGATTCTTGTCGATCCGTTCTGCGGAAGCGGTACGTTCCCGATCGAGGCGGCCATGATGGCGGCCGATATTGCACCGGGTCTCAACCGTTCTTTCCTTGCGGAGCAGTGGACGCACCTCGTGCCGAAAAAATGCTGGATGGATGCGGCGGAGGATGCACGCTACCGGATCCGGAACGATATTGAGACAGATATTCAGGGCTTTGATATCGACGGAGATGTCATCAAGAGTGCCAGAGAGAACGCAAAGCTGGCCGGTGTGGATCACCTGATCCATTTCCAGCAGCGTCCGGTTGCCGAGCTGTCGCACCCGAAAAAATACGGTTTTCTGATTACTAACCCGCCGTACGGTGAGCGCCTGGAGGACAAAAAAGATCTTCCGGCCCTGTATCAGACATTAGGAGAGCGGTACCGCGCTCTCGATTCCTGGTCGATGTATCTGATCACGAGCTACGAGGATGCCGAGCGGTATCTCGGCAAAAAGGCGGATAAAAACCGTAAAATTTACAATGGAATGCTGAAAACCTACTTTTACCAGTACGCGGGACCGAAGCCGCCGCGCCGGGAAAAAGAACAGAAATAATACAAATGGAGGAGCAATACCGAATGATTTTTGGTGTTGCTCCTTTTTGATAACAAAAATTAGAAGAAAAAATTTAGAAAAGGTTAATATTTCCTTGAAATCACTGCACTACTGTGCTAAACTGTCCTCATGCGAAATTTTTTCATCAAGCGGAGGAAACCATGAACGGACAGGAGATCAGAGACAGGCTGCTGCATTCCTACGAGAGGAGCTACGATATCGTAAAGCCGTCCGAAGTAAACGGCCATACATACGATGCCTGTGCAAGCTACCACGAGAGCGGCGCAAAATACGTGCTCTCAAAGAAAGCAGAGCTGTGGAGGATCAGCTGTCATGAGCATGCGTATTTTAAAGCGGTGGAAGAACTGAACGACCAGGACGTCGAAACATTTCTGACGGACCTGACAGAATGGATAGAGCCAAAGGTGGTTCGCGAGGGGAAGGAAGTACCGGATACCGACCACATGTACACACTGGTCACCGGTATTTTTTTTGCGGACAAACCGGTTGCGGACAGCGTAAAGAAGAAAATCCGAAAATATAAGTATTATAAAAATTACCGGTTTTCTTTGAGAGGCTACTGTCAAGTGCGGCTGCTCGTCTTTGATACGGCAGAACAGAAAGTGTTTGGAAACTGGGCGGCTTGGGAATTGGTAAAGGGATATGCTAAGATGTTCCGGTCTTAGTTATCTATAAATTTATTCTACCAAAAAGAGGGAGGAAAAAACAAATGAATAGTATTCTTGTACTGGTTGTCGGAATCGGCATTCTGATCGCCGGATACGTATTCTACGGAAAATGGCTTGCCGAGCAGTGGGGCGTTGATCCGAAACGGAAAACCCCTGCATTCACTGAGGAGGACGGTGTGGACTACGTTCCTGCCAAAGCTCCTGTCTTAATGGGACATCACTTCTCATCCATCGCAGGCGCAGGCCCGATCAACGGACCGATTCAGGCCGCTGTCTTTGGATGGGTTCCGGTTCTTTTATGGGTACTCATCGGCGGTATTTTCTTTGGAGGCGTTCACGATTACGGCGCACTGTTTGCGTCCCTGCGCCACAAAGGACAGTCTATCGGTGAGGTTATCGCAGACACGATGGGAAGCAAAGCGAAAAAGCTCTTTATCGTCTTCGCTTACCTGACCCTGATTCTTGTTGTTGCAGCCTTCGGTTCCATCGTTGCCAATACCTTCAAGGCAGCCTATACCGAGAGCGGCGCTGTCGATGTGGCAGCAAGTTCTGCAAATGCAACAACCGCTATGATTTCCATTCTGTTCATCGTACTCGCCGTTGTGTTCGGTTTCATGGTATACAGAAGAAATGTATCTCTTGGCGTTTCCACCATCGCAGGCGTTGCAGCTATCGTTGTCTGCGTTGTTGTTGGATTAAACTTCCATCCGATCTATCTCTCCGAGACAGCATGGATGGTAATCGTTGGTATCTATATCACTGTAGCTTCTGTTGCACCGGTCTGGATTCTGCTTCAGCCGCGTGACTACTTAAGCTCCTTCCTTCTGTACTTCATGATGATCGTAGCCGCTGTCGGTGTCATCGGAAGTGCTCTGATGGGCCATGCATCCCTGGATATCCCGGCATTCACCGGATTCAAAGATACGCTGGCTCCGACCGGAAGTTCTCTTGGATTTATGTTCCCGGCCCTGTTCGTAACCATCGCCTGCGGAGCAATTTCCGGATTCCATTCACTCGTTGGTTCAGGAACTACATCGAAACAGCTTGACAATGAGAAAAATGCCCGCCCGATCGCATACGGCGGTATGCTGATTGAGTGTGCACTTGCAATCGTATCTCTGTGTGCAGTCGGCTACATCTGGTCCAGATACGCAGACGGAACCACCGTTGTTCCGACCGCTGTATTTGCAACCGGTATCTCCGAGATGACCACCTCCCTGTCCCGTCTGTTAAAAAGTATTTCCAAAGGCACCAGCCTGTTGATCGATATCCGGGAAGAATTATCTCTGTTGGAGAACTATTTCACCATTCAGAGCTACCGCTACGGCGGCACCATTACCATGGACATTCAGGTGGATAATGAATCTCTGTACAACAGTGAGATTATCAAGTTTACATTGCAGCCTCTGGTGGAAAATGCAATTTTCCACGGTATCGAACCGAAGGGCTGTGCCGGACACATCCGGATACATGTCGGCTATGAGACATCGGACAACACCGAAAAGATCCGTATTGATGTCACAGATGACGGTGTAGGCATGACAGCGGATAAAGCTGCACAGGTATTACGCTCCAACGACGACAGTTCCGCGGATTTCTTCCGGGAAATCGGTGTCAGCAATGTGCATAAACGCTTACAATACCAATTTGGTGCAGAATATGGCATTACCATAGAAAGCAAAGAAGGGGAATATACGACTATGTCCATACACATACCGAATATTCCTCTGCATAACAATGAAACTGTTTCATCCGAAACTATTTCATCTGAAAACACTTAATCCGGACAGGAAGCTGTCCAGAACGGAGTTACTATGTATCAGCTTTTAATTGTGGATGACGAACCTCTGGTTCAGGCTGGAATCCGTTCCATGCTGAACTGGAACGAAATGAATATCGAGATCTGTGGAACTGCCATGAACGGTCAGGCGGCGCTGAAGATTATTGAAGAAAAATCTACTGACATCGTGATCACGGACATTAAAATGCCGGTCATGAACGGTCTGGAGCTTGCGAAAACATGCAGAGAACGCTATGGGGATAACTGCCCTTATTTTATCATTCTTACCAGCTATGAGGATTTCCAGATGGCAAGGGATGCCTTGTCTTATCAGGTATCCGATTATCTGGTCAAACTGGAACTGACACCGGAAGTACTGAAAAATGCCATAGGCCGGGTGCTCACACAGATTTCCCAATCTCGTAAAAAGCAGCTGTCCGCCGTAAATATTCATCCTTTTTACGACAAATTCCTGATCAGTCTCCTGCATGACCTGTTCGAGTCCGAAGAACAGTTCCGTCTGCAGAGCAGAGATCTGAATCTGAATTTCGATTACGGTGCTTATGTGTGCTGTTACGGAGAGATCATCAGCCCTCAGGCCGACCAGATGTCTGCCGAAAAACAGATGCCTCTGTTCACCAGTTCGTTACAGATGATACGGGAACTGGGGGCTAAATATCTGCCTCTTTATGCGTTGTCTCTGGATCTGCGCCATTTTGCACTGATTTTCTGCTTTGCGGATTCCTCCGATACCGATGATTATGTGGAAAGTCTGACAGACATTCTGCAAAGCATCAGCGGAACACTGCAGAATTACTATAATGTAACACTGCGTTGCGGCATCGGCATCCCGGTTCAGACTCCCGCTACCATCTGTGACTCCTACCAGTACGCGAGACAGATCTTCCGAAATACGGAATCCAAGGACGCAATTATAGCTTTCGATACCGATCATTCGCAGGAAAACGCCAAGAATTCTTTTAACATCAGCCTGTTTAAAAATGATCTCACCAGAGCCTTTGAAGAGTATGATCCGGATATTCTGCAGACTACAATTCAGTCCCTCTGCGATCTGTT
>ENA-OUQN01001259-OUQN01001259.1-human-gut-metagenome-genome-assembly--contig:-NODE-1259-length-15775-cov-3.661896_pt1 | contig 15775 bp, 9 predicted proteins | sample MGYA00237950_ERZ548832 | MGnify/ENA primary metagenome ERZ548832 (study PRJEB26490, sample SAMN05194703) | human gut metagenome | biome: terrestrial biome; feature: human-associated habitat; material... | reverse complement strand
CACCTGACAGGTGCGGTAGGGCGAGCACTTCCCCTGCACAAACGACAGCAGCACCAGTGAGAGCAGGATTCCCGCACCGGTGAGCAGCAGCAAAGGCCGCTTTTTGCGCACAGCAAGCGCGATAACCAGTACGATAAATACAAGCGCCGCCACCGCCAATTCAGCAATGGGCAGGTAGAAGCAGCCGCGCAGTGCGTAGTTAATCAGAATGCTCTTGACAAGCAGCTTTGCAAGATAGACAAATGGGTAGAACGCCCACAAAATTTCGGTGGCTCCGTTGGCCGCAGCCTGCGGCGGCAGCACAAGATGGATGCCCGTCGTCACCAGCATGCGCAGGCAGAGCCCGCCGACCAGCGCCGCCGCGTACCACAGTCCCTCGGTCAGGACTGCCACAAGCCGCGGGCGCTCGGCGGCCAGCAGCTGCTCCAGCGTTAAAAGCGCAAAGACAGCCAGCACATACACCGCCGCCAGTGACTCATAGGACGAGCAGACCACCATCAGGCAGAGCGCCGCCGCGCCCATGCGCAGAGCCCTGCCGCGCCACGGCACGCCGGGCTGGCGCGCGTCCCACAGCAGATTCAGCGCAGCGGCGTCCAGCAAATAGCCGCCGCAGACGCAGACATTCGCGCCGCTGTACTCCCAAATTTCGTTCATCAGCGGGTAGGAGACAAACAGGCAGGCAAACAGCCCGTAGCCGAACATACTGATGCGGTCTTGCGCAGCCTTGCGCAGCAGTGCGCAGAAGCTCACCGCCGCCAGCGCCAGCAGCAGCGCCGCCAGCAGGTCAATGCCAAAGGCATAGCTCGGCTCGGCCCTGCCGTAGCCCAGCACCGCGGCCCAGAGGTTCATGCCGAACCGCCCTGTGGACAGCATAACGCCGCCCGTGCCGATGTAGCGCTCCCCCTCCAGCGAGTCAATGCTGACCCGCGTCGTGGCAATGGCATAGCCGTAGCTTAGCAGCAGGGTCAGCCCCAGCGCCGCGCGGAATTTCGCGTTTTTCAGGAAATAGCCAAGCTCCTGCTTCATACCGGTCACTGGTCGTCCGGCTCGAAGTTGAGGCGTTCCTCCTCCACAACGAGCGGGCGGTTCATGATGCGGGTGTTCATAGCCATGACGTACTCACCCAAAAAGCCCAGGAACGCCAGCTGGATGCCGCCCATAAAGAAGATGGCGATCATCGTCGGCGCGTATCCGGCGCGGAAACTCTGCCAGAACAGCAGCTTGGCGATCAGATAGAACAGGCCGACCAGAAAGCTCAGGCCCGCCACCAGGAAGCCCGCAAACGTTGCAATGCGCATACCGGCCTTGGTGTAGCTGGTAAAGCTCAGCATGGCGGCGTCGTACAGGCTGTACCAGTTGTTGTGGGTCTTGCCCGCGCGGCGCTGGGGCTGGGTGTACTCGATCTCCTTGCGCTCGGGGCCCAGCTCGGCCACGATGCCGCGGATGAAGGGCGTCGGGTCCTTCAGGTTGCGCAGCGTCTGGATAAAGCTCTTGTCGTACAGGCCAAAGCCGGTGAACTGCTCGATCTGCTCGCAGCTGCTCATCTTCTTGATGAGCTTATAGTAGCAGCCGCGCAGCCAGTACATGACCGGGTTTTCCTTGCTCTGGGTCTTGCGGCCAATGACGATTTTGTAGCCCTTTTCCCACTCGGCCACAAACCGGGGGATCATCTCCACAGGGTCCTGGAAGTCGGCGCACATCGTGATCGTGCAGTCGCCGGAGGTGTGGATCATGCCGTAGTACGGGCTGTTGAACTGACCGAAGTTCTTGACGTTGAAGATGGCCCTGACGTGCTTGTCCTCGGCGCAGATCTGCCGGATGATGGCACGGGTGCCGTCCTCGCTCTTATTGTCGATGAACAAAATCTCATAGTCGTAGTTCGGGCAGCTCTTGACCAGCTCATCGCGCACAGCCTCATAGATGGGGCGGGCGTTCTGCTCCTCGTTGTAGCAGGGGATCATTACCGAAATCGTCTTTTTCTCACTCATTTTGTCTCTTTCCTTACCCACTCAATGGTTTCGCGGATTCCTTCTTCAAACGGGGTCGCGGGCCGCCAGCCGGTGTCCTCCTGTAAGGCCGACGTGTCCGCCTGCAGGTGCATGACCTGCAGCGGGCCGTAGGGGACCTCCCCCAAGCCCAGCGGCAGCGCCGGGTCGATGGCGTCGCGCAGCGCCTCGATGTAGTCCTTCAGCGGGCGGGCCGTGCCGCTGCCCAGCGGGTAGACTCTGCCGTCCTGTCCGCTGACGGCCAGCGCGTAGAACGCAGCTGCCGCATCGGCGGCGTACAGGTAGTCCCACTGCTGGATGCCCGCGGTCAGAGCGGGCTTCTCGCCGTGCAGCAGCTTACGGATGGTACCGCTGATCATCGTGGCCGGACCGTCGTGCGGGCCGTAGACGCTCAAAATGCGCGTCCAGATGTGGGCCACGCCCAGCGTCTGGCACTCGACGCGGCTCATCTGGCCGGCGCACAGCTTGGCCATGCCGTAGCCGTTCTCCGGGAAGCAGGGGGTCTGCGCGGTCAGCACACCCTCCACGCGGCCATACTCGGCCTGGCTGCCAGCCCCGATAAAGACCTGGCAGCCCAGCTGCGCCGCGGCGCGGCAGGCCGCAATGGTGTAGCGGATGTTCTCGATCTGCGCCGGCATGTCGTTGCGGCCCGGGCCGATCGTATGCGCCCACGCAAAGTGGAAGAACGCATCGGCCTTTTCCGGGATCAGCTCCGGCAGCGCGGCCAGCTCCGCCGCATCGCAGGGCACCACATGCAGCCGCGCGTCCTGCGGCAGCAGCGCCGCCCGCACACTGCCCGGGTGGGTGACCGCGTAGACCGTCACGCCCTCCGCCAGCAGCTTTGCACACAACGCCATCCCGATTGCCCCCGTAGGACCGGTGATGATGGCGGTGTGGATTTGTCTTTGGATGCTTGCCATTTTTGAATCACGCACTCCCTTACACTTCCGGCATCAGCGGGATGAACATCTGCTTTTCCAGCTCCTCACGCGGCAGGAAAGGGGCCAGGTCCTCCAACGGGGGGCTGACCAGCGTGCCGTCGGGCAGGCGCTTGGTGCTGCTCTTGGGCTCCCAGACCTGTTTCGTGTCGGTGAAAATCTCGCAGAAAGCCGGGCCGTCCAATGCCAGCACCGTGTCCACGGCCTGCTTCATCTCGGCGTTGCTGTGGGCGCTGTAGTAGGGGTAGCCAAACGCCTTTGCAATCTTTTCAAACTCCGGGAAGGACAGGTCGCCGCTCTCGGGGCCGATGCCGACCTTGCAGTGCTCCTTGAAAAGGTTATTCTGCGTCAGGCGGATAGAGTGGTAACCGTTGTTGTTGATGAGGAAGATTTTGATCGGCAGCTTGTTCGTCAGGATGGTCTGCAGTTCCTGCAGGTTCATCATGATGGAACCGTCGCCCTCGAGGCAGATCGTCTGGCGGCGTCCGCCGCCGATGCAGGTGCCAATGGCTGCGGGCAGACCGTAGCCCATGCTGGCAATGGCGCTGTTGTTTGCCATCCGGCTGCCCTTCTGGATGACATACGCCTGGTTACCGACGACACAGCACGCACCGTTGGAGACCGCGGTCAGGCTGTTCTCCGGCAGGCGACTGCTTAAATAGCGCACAAAGGCGTAGACGTTGGCAGTCTCGCCGTTTTCCTCCCACTGGCGGGGCAACACGGCGGGGTAGTCGCGTTTCCAGCGCTGGCAGGTGGCCAGCCACTCGCCGCCCGCGTTCACGGGGGCCGCGGCGACCTTATCCAGCTTGGTCAAAAAGTCCTTCGCGTCGGCCCAGACCGGCATTTCGACGTGCAGGGTCGGCTTTTTCAGCTCGGCCTGGTCAATGTCCACCATGATGACCTCTGCCGCGCGGGCCCAGGTCTTCCAGTTGTAGCCGACCTGGCGGATAGAAATGCGCGTGCCTACGGCCAGAATCAGGTCCGCGTTTTGGATAGCCCAGTTACCCGGGCGGTCACCCATGTTGCCGGCGCGCCCGCAGTACAGCGGATTGTCATCCTCGATGAGGTCCACGGCGTTCCAGTAGGTGACGATGGGGATGTTGAGCTTTTCCGCCACGGAGCGGAACGCCGCATACCCGCCGGACAGGCGGATGCCATAGCCCGCGTGAAACACAGGTCGCTTAGCGCACTTTATTTTTTCCAGAATCGTCCGGATCGTGGCGTCGTCCACCGGCGGGGGCAGCTGGGCGTCATCCTCGGCGGGGTCGTAGCCGCGCAGCTCGTCAGTCTCGATGTAGCCGCCCTGGAAGTTGACCGGGATGTCCAGCCAGACCGGACCGGGGCGGCCCGTTGTAGCCAGATGCCACGCCTTTTCCAGCAGGTAGCGGATGTCCTTGGGGTCCTCCAGCATGGCGGCGAACTTCGTCATGTACTGGACGGACTTGGTGATGTCGTACTCCTGGTCGCCCATGGCGCGCAGCGGCGTACCGGTGTACTGCAAGGCATACCGGGCCGTGGTGTCATAGCGCACCTGGCCGGAGACGATGAACATGGGGATGGAGTCCAGCCAGCCGCCCACGACACCGGTCAGCGCGTTGGTGCCGCCGGGGCCGGTGGTCACGCAGACCGCCGCGATCTTATTTTCCAGCCGGGCGTAGGCTTCCGCCGCAATGGCGCAGGCCTGCTCATGGTGGTTGTAGGTCACATACAGCCGGGGGTTATGGCCCAGCGCATCGTTCAAGTGCATAGCGCCGCCGCCCACGACGGAGAAAACATCCGTCACACCGCGCGCCGCCAGAAAGTCCGCCGCATAATCCGCTAAACGCTGTTTCATTGGGTTGCTCCTTTTCCATTTAGTCAATTTTCAGGGACCAATACCGGGTGGCCGTCCGTTCCCTTTGTCCATTCGACAAGCTCGATGGAATTTTCCACTTCCTCGAGCGCTTCTCCGCCTGTTTCACCCGTTGCTTTCTTGAGCTTCAATCCATTTGCATTCACATTGCGTGCGTACGCCGTCAGACGCTCGACCAGATAGTCGCTATTAAGTGCTTCTGCGTCTGCACTGCTGATATTCTGCTCTTGAATGCTCGGGGTCATAATCAGGCTCGATGCACTTCCTGCCAGCTGATATACGCTGTCCACAGTCAACGTATCGTTGTAGGAAATTGCAGCAGCATTTTCCTCACCATTCAGCACACCCGCGCTGACACAGTTCACAATGCTGCCGGAGAAGTTATCCGCAATTCCGCCTGCGCGCAGGGCTGTAACGTCCATATCCGTGAAGCAGTTCACAATCCTTGCATCGCTGCCAACTGCATGGCTGGCAATTGCACCGACATAAGCACCATCCAGGCTGCCGCCTTCAAGACCAAGGTTATAAACTGCGCCGCCGAGACGGCCAAACAGACCGACATTTTCCTTGTTCTCATTTCTGATTGTCAAATTGCAGATAACATGGCCCTTCCCATTATAGGTGCCGTAAAAATAGCTTTCCCCGCTGAATGCACCAATGGGCGTAAATTTTTTACCGTCCATATCAATGTCAGCGGTCTGTTCAACATACTGATCTGCAAAGCTCATGCCGCGGTTGACATAATTGCTGAACGCCTGCAAATCCTCCGCCGACTGAATCAGATACGGCTCTTCCTCGGTTCCCTTTCCTTCCAAGGTGAAGTTATCCCAGTCCGTCTCGTCTGCCAGCTTGTACACCTTGATCTTACCGGTTTTCTCCTCACCATATACACCCAGCAGTGTGTAACGTGTGCCCAGCAGTCGTCCAAAATTTTTTTCCAGCTCACGCTGCTTTAGTTTTTCACCATTGCGGTAACTTTCTTCGTGAACCTTCTTGCAGTTTGGAACATCATCCTTCCAGATTACAATGTCAGGCAGGTTTTCCTGTAGCAGCTTGTCCTCCTGCAAAACGTACTGGTCGTCTACCACGTCATAAAACAGAACCGGAACAAATGTATCCATCGTATAGCGGTTCGTCAGGATGTTAAACAGTTTTACATAAGGATAGCCAAAAACCGTTGCATCTTCTGTTGTATTGTCAAGAATCAGCTGTGTAACTTCCTCCAACATCTTGTCGTCCTCCGCAGAAAAACGGAAGCATCGCAGTGCGGGGATGCCGGTGGCGTAGATTTTTTTGTCATGCTCTGCCTGTTCACAGCCCCACCAAGAATAGGAACATACGACCTTCTGTGCAATACAAGCCATCGAAAGTACTGTGCACAGCGCAATCGTACCGATTTTGACCGCTTTTTCCGTAACTTTATCTGTAAATACGCCGTTCAGCCCAACACACAGAACAAACGGCATAGCCAACATGATTCCATGGTAGGAAATTTCTGATGCCGATGCCATACTGGCTGCATATATCGTAGAAAACGCCGCACAGGCCATCCAAAAGTGCTCACGTGCATAGCCGCCATTGCCATCCGCTTTTATTTTCATAAGGGAGCGGGCAATCAGATATAGATCCAAAAAGCTGATGATCGTATACAGCGTACCAGTCACACTCTTAAACAGCGTGCCTGATTCATAGATTGCTTCCAAAAAGCTCCCGTTATCTTCGCCTAATGACGCATAACGGGCCGTAACCAGAATAATCACCACATAGGCGGCACACAGACCGTAAAATACATCGTGCATTATCTTGCTGCCGCTTCTGCGCTTTTGGCTGTACGCCAGCAACAGTAGCAACCCTCCACCGATGACAACGGCTTGGACGCTTTTCGTACCAACGAGCACTTCGATAAAGTCGTTCGCAGCCTGCCTTTCCAAAACATAGCCGCCGCCTATGACCAGCAGCAAAAGCAGCCGTCCTGCTGTCTGGCTCTCGTTTTTCTGCGCCAGTGTTATGGCAGTTACACATCCCACCATCAGTAAAAATATCGGCGCATTGATTGTCCAGCCAGTAAAGATTTTCAGCAAAATGGAAAGCGGACTGCCTTTGCCTCCCGTGTGCATAAAGACCTGCTCAAAGAACGGAAGCAACGCGCCATTGACGGCAAGAATTCCCATGGCCACGACGAATACCAGCAAAAAGCCAAGTATGACCGCCGCACAATATTGCAGAAAGCCTTTGTCTTTTTTCTTCCAGCAGTAGACACTCAAAGCCAGCAGATAAATAACCCCCGCCGCCACAAAAATCGTCTGCTTGTTCAGAAAGAGCAGCCCCAGCATAGCGCCGGCAGCAAACAGGTATTTCCCGGCGGCTTTCTTATCTGCCGCCTCTGCAAATCCCAGAACACAATAGAGCAGCAACACAGACAAAAACGGAATCGTCTGGTTATAATCACCAAATAAATCGTAGGCAGAGGCCGTGCACAGAATCGCAGAGAACGCACACGCTGCAAAGGCGGCATATCTATTGAAATACCGGCAGAGCAGCCGAAACATCAACTCATAAATAGCAATCCGCTGTACCAGCCACCACGCACGGTAAATGAACAGGCTGCCAAACGACAGCTTCCAGAGCACCACATCAATCAGGATGTTCAGTGGCGGCAGGTAATAGTAAAAATCGCGGTATGGAAATTTCCCGTGCAATACCAGCTCTGCATAGTTTACATTCCAGCCTTCCGTAATGGGCATCGTGTTGGCGAAATAAATTGAGGAATAGGCCAGAATCACCACACAAAGCAGCGCAGCCAATACCCAGCCTCGCGCGTTCTGGCGCTTATTCGTATGTGGTTTTTCCATTACTAATTGCATCGTGCTTGTTCTCATTTTTCCTTAAATGTCCACAGCTTGTTGATAACAAAGTTCAGCGGAATCGTCACCAGCAGGTTGACGATGGGCGCAATGGACTTGCTTACGCTGAAGAACGCAACTTCAATCCAGAGCAGCACGTTGGACAAAATCGATGTGCCGCCGTAACTGACATAGGTCTTGCACAGCCGCTTGAGTTTGCTGCGCCAGTCATTGGCGTTGCCGGTAAAGACAAACTTGTCATTCCAGAAAAAGGCGTTGGCAATGCTCAGAATCGTGCCCAGGATGCTGCCGACCATATACAGGTCCGGGCTGATCCACAGGAAGATATAGTAGACCGCCATGGACACAGCCGTGTTGCTTACGCCCACCAGGCCGAACTTGATGAACTGCTTGAACAGCTCCACAAATTCCTCTTTATTTTTTGCGCCCAGCAGGGCCAGCAATTTCTGCATAGTATATGTTTCCTTCCGTTATTCGGTTTCCTCCACAGCGCCCTCACTGGCAACCACCAGGTTTGTCACCGTGAAGGTGCCGTTTTTGCGCGAAGAAGCATCATAGACCGCCATCGGGCCGTCATAGCTCACATCAATTTGGGTCTGGCCGGGGGCCACATCTACCGTGTAGCACACGGTCTGCCCCTCATGGTCAATCTTAATATTCGTCTGCTTCTGCTTCCCGGTTGTACCATCAGCATCTTCCAGATTCGGTGCTTCAAACGTCATCGTATAGGCGCGCTTCAAATCCATGCCGTAGCCTGTCTGGAACGTGACCACCATCCTTTGCGTAAATGGCGCGTGGTTGTAAATCATAATATACGCACCGCGGCCGCTCCATGTTACCTCTACCGGGTTGCCGTCGCTGTCCTGCACGTCCTTCTGCCGGATGTCCTCGGCATCCAGTCGGCCGTTGTAGCCATAGTCAAAGCCCCAGTTGTGGGTGCGCTGCCACAGCTGCTGGCCTCCCACGCCGGCCACCGCCACACAAACGGCCAGCAGCACCGTGGCCGCCGGGTGTCCGTGTGCCGGCTTGACCGGCTTTTCCGCACAGCGTACACGCACCCCCTGCACTGCCTGGACAAAGCACCAGACAATGAGCAGCAGCAGCATGACATGACAAATCGTGTTGCGCGGTACAAAGGACGGCTCCATCTGGTCCCGCCGGAACAGCGGCAGCGGCAGCACCGGCACCATCAAGGCCAGATAGGGCAGCACGTTGTCCCTGCGCAGCTCACGCTCCTGCTCCATAAACAGGAATAGCGGAATCAAAAACAGGCACCATATATAATCATACTGGGGCTGGAACATCAGCATCGCCAGAATGATTGCTGTAATGCGCTTCCACTCCTTATCCATAAAAAAGCTACACACCAGCAGCACCGCTGCCAGCACAATGCCCAGCAGTGCGTAGCTGCCATAGCCCAGCTGCGTGCCCAGCAACTTGTCCACCGCATGTCCGGCCTCTGCCAAAATGTTGGAGAAACCATTGCCGATCCACGGTTCACCTCTGCTGCCGCTAAAATCAAACAGTACACGGAACCACAGTGTGAGGCCAAACAATCCTTCATTGAAGAAGAACAGCGGGAAGCACAGGCAGACAACACCGTACAGCACCGTGCGCACCGCGGCCAGATAGTTTTTATCGCGCAGCAACAGCACGCCCAGAAACGCCGGGTACAGCTTGAAACCGGCGGCAATCGCCAGTGCCAGACAGGCCAACTCCCGCAAAAGTGGTTTTTCTGAATTGCGGTACAGGATAAAAAATGCCATTAACGGCCAGCACAGCAGCAGAATATTGCCGCGTTCCAAGCCGTACAGTACCCCATAGCTGAACACTGCACAGAATGCCAGCAGCTTTTTCCGCCCCCCGCAGCTGCGCGTCAGGCGTTCTGTCATCGATACAATTCCTAAGACCACCACGATAACAAAGACGATAAACAGCATCATCGTCGCTTGCTGCAAACGCAAATCCCGTTCTGTTCCCTTCATGTTGAGAGACGAGATAAACGATTCCGTCCACGTAGCTGATTGTGTCTTTGGCACAAGCAAATACAACACATAGAAAAACAGATTTGCAAGCGGCGGGTACAGCGTATCGAACTGTCCGTAGGGCATACGTCCACGCATATACTCAATACTATGGAAAAAGTCCATACCGGTATCGGTGACATCATAAAAGAAGAATCGATGCAGCAGCGTACCGCGGCTGGCCAGCAGGGCAAGCAGCAGCACCGCCAGACAGGCCACCGTTGCCCAGCAGTAGATCTGCATAGGCGTCAGCCGCCTGTTTTTGTCCAACCGCAGTCTGGGTGCGCGGGTCGTTTTCACCTTTTGCTGCATCATAGGGGTCTGTACCTCGTTGTCAAAATTTTACTGATTCACAGCCTCGATAATCGTCTTGGCCATGTAGTCGATCATCTCGTCGGTCATGCCGGGATAAACGCCGACCCAGAAGGTGTTGTTCATGATAAAGTCGGTGTTGGTCAGCTCGCCCGCCACGCGGTAGGCGTCGGTGCCGCGGATCTGGTCAAAGCAGGGGTGCTTGATGAGGTTGCCGCTGAACAGCAGACGGGTCTGCACGTTGTGGCTCTCCACATAGCGGGTCACGGCGTTGCGGTCCAGGCCGGATTCCGGCTTGACCGAAATCAGGAAGCCGAACCAGGACGGGCGGCTGTTGGCAGCCGGTTCCGGCAGGATCAGCTTGTCGGCGGCGGGCTCCAGCGCGGCGCGCAGGCGGTCCCAGTTGTGGCGGCGGCGCTCGATGAAGGTGGGGAACTTCTTCAGCTGCTCGCAGCCGATGGCGGCCTGCATGTCGGTGACCTTGAGGTTATAGCCAAAGTGGCTGTAGACGTACTTGTGGTCGTAGCCCTTGGGCAGCTCGCCGAACTGACCGTCAAAGCGGTGGCCGCAGAAGTTATCCTGGCCGGAGGGGCAGATGCAGTCGCGGCCCCAGTCGCGGAAGGAGAGGATCAGGCGGTTCAGCAGCGGGTTGTTGGTGTAGACGCAGCCGCCCTCGCCCATCGTCATGTGGTGCGGCGGATAGAAGCTGGAGGTGCCGATATCGCCCCAGGTTCCGGTAAAGCGGGTTTCGCCGTTGATGGTGTACTGGGTGCCCAGCGCGTCGCAGTTGTCCTCGACCAACCACAGGTTGTGGGCGTCACAGAACGCCTTGACGGCGGACAGGTCAAACGGGTTGCCCAGCGTGTGGGCGATCATGACTGCCTTCGTCTTGGGGGAGAGGGCGGCCTCGAGCTTGGTGACGTCGATGTTGTACTGGGGCACGGTCACATCCACAAACACGGGCACCGCGCCGTACTGGATGGCCGGGGTCACGGTGGTGGGGAAGCCGCAGGCCACGGTGATGATCTCATCGCCCTTCCTGATCTGGCGGTCACCCAGCTCGGGGGCGGTCAGCGCCATGAAGGCGATCAGGTTGGCGGAGGAACCGCTGTTGACCAGATGGGCGAACTTAACGCCGATCCACTTGGCAAATTCCTTTTCGAACTGGTCGGCAAAGCGGCCCGTCGTCAGCCAGAAGTCCAGCGTGGCGTCAGTCAGGGCACACATCTCCTTCTCGTCAAAGACGCGGGCTGCGTAGGTGATGCGATCCCCCTCCTGATAGGGGGTCTTTTTCTCCTTGAAGTCGTGATAATACTCGGCGACCATTGCCTTGATCTGCTCGCGGGCTTCTGCCTCATTCTTCCATGCCATAGGTTTTGCTCTCCTTTTTTATTGCTTTTCGTAGTAGTAATAAGTAATTGGGTTCGTGCCGCCAGCCGATGTGAAGGTCGTCTGCAGCTGGTATCCGAGCATGTCGGGCGTGTAGCCATTCTGCCCCAGATAGACCCCCAGTATGTCATCCACGACAAAGCTCGGCTGGGCCTTCAACTCTGCCAGAATATGAGGGAGTAATTTTTCGGTATCTGCCACGCCGTAATCCGCAGCATCCACATAATGTCCGTAGTTGTCCCAGCCTGCTGCATGGTAGATGATTCCCACATCGCGGCCAACCGCAAAGGTGTTGTCCGGTATATTGGCAGAGAAATTCTCCACCTCCGCATAGATGCCGCGGGTGCTGAACGCACCGCGCTCCTGCAGGATCACTGTATTCATCACGCCGCCGGGCAGCTGTGCCGTAAGCACGCAGAGCACCAGCAGCACGGCCAGTCCCACAGACTGTGCCGCCGTGCAGTACAGGCCGCCCAGCTTCTTGCGTAGCCCCTCCCCGTCCGTCAGCGCCTGCAGCGGGAAGCACAGGCAGAGCAGTGCCTCCGGCAGGCAGATTTCCAGATTCATCCAGGCAGAACGGTTTGCATAGTAACTGAACGATACCAGCCCCAGTACCGACAGACAGGCCGCAAATGGGGCAATATTCTCCGTTTTGGCTATTCTTCCGATAGCGGTTGTCTGGAACAGCGACCATGCCAGCACGGCCAGCATAAGCAGCAGCACAAACACCCATGGGCGCACGCCTAGCTCAAGCGGGTAGCCGATGGAACCATCCATATAATTGCTGCTGTACAGCGGGTAAAAAAACACCTTGAAGATCGGTGCTCCGCCGCAGGCCAGGTTATACAAATTTGTCAGGCCAATGGCCCCCAGCACCGCCAACACAGCGCCCAGCAGCAGCGCACCATAGCGTTCCCACTGGCCGCGGGCGTACCATGGCTCCTGCTGCCACCAGCGGACGATGCAGCCCGCGCACCAGCCGATGATACAGAACAGACCACTCTCGGTGCTCCACAGCACTGCCAGCATGCACAGAAGCCAGCCGCCCCAGAACCGAGCCGTTTTTTTCGACTGCTTTTTCCGCAAACAGAACAGCATATAGGCCGCCAGCAACATCGGGAATACCAAACGGTGAGGCTGCAGCTGCCAGTAATTCGTCCGTCTGTATGCAAACGGAATGACCGGCACAACCAGTGCCATCAACAGGCGTACCCAGTTCTTTTTTATCAGGTGATGGATGCAGTACAGCATGGCCAGATCCGTCACAACGCCGACCAGCGCGATCAGGAATTGAATAACGACAGCCTTTGCACCGAAGATCTTCATCGGCAGCAGAAAGAACAGTCCGTAGTGGCCGTAGATGCCTGTCGTCAACTCCTCATAGGGGATGCTGTCAGCCACGTTGTAGATGCTTTCCAAATACGCCTCACCGTGGTACGGGTCTCCCTCAAACGTATTGACGATCCATACGCCCAAGAAGTACATCACTGCCGAAAGGCCGTAGCCGCCCCAGGTCATCCACTGCGGGCAGTCCTTACCCGTCAGCAGCAGATAGATTGCCGCCACAAAAAGCAGCACCGTAAGCAGGTAATACAGCGGCACCATCTGCGGTGCCATCAGGGAGGACGGCGAATAGGAAGGCCCCGCAAATTCCTTGGACACCCCAATGTTCGCGTAATAAATAAGGTAGGCGGCTGTCACCAGCGCAGATACCACAAGGGCCGCTGCCGCGCCGCGACCCTGCAGACGCGCGTCACAAGCCCGCACAAAGCCACGTTCTTGCGGCAGAATGCGGGCAAAAAGGTTGCCGAACAGCAAAAGCGAAACGCCGAACAGTACTAGAACTACGGCATAGTTGACCATGTTGCTGCCGATGGGCCACGGCTGACCACCCCATACATGCGCCAGCCAGGAAACCAGATAGGCTCCACCTACCAAAACCGAAATGACAAAAGCGCTTGTTATACTCCTCTGTTCCTTTGTCATTTCTGCCCCTCCAAGAAGCTGTTAATTTCCTTTTCCATCTCCGCCGGGACATCGCCGTTGGCAAGCCAGATCTTGCTGAAGGCGACGGTCTTTTCCATGCACTCGGCCATGTGCCAGCGCGGCGTCCAGCCGAAGGTCGTTTTCAGCTTGCTGCAGTCCAGCTTCAGGAAGTTGGCCTCGTGCGGGGCATTGGCCTCGGCCTGATTCTCCCAGGCGGCGTCGCCGCCCCAGGCCCGGCAGAACAGATCCACCAGCGTGCCGGTGGTGACGCAGTCACAGTCGTCGGGGCCTACGTTATAGTAGCCCGCAAAGCGGCTGTCCTCGTACTGGCGCTGGGCGATCAGCAGGTAGGCCGCCAGCGGCTCCAGCACATGCTGGTACGGGCGGGTCGAGTAGGGGTTGCGCACGCCGATCTTACGGCCCGCGGCCATGGCGCGGACGCAGTCGGGGATGATGCGGTCATTGGCAAAGTCGCCGCCGCCGATGACATTGCCCGCGCGGGCCGTCGAGACAGCCACAGCCTTATCGGCAAAAAAGCTGTTGATGTAGGAGTGCGTCGCCAGCTCCGAGCAGCTCTTGCTGTTGGAGTAGGGGTCGAAACCGTCCAGCGGCTCGTTCTCGCGGTAGCCCCAGGCCCACTCGTTGTTGTGGTAGACCTTGTCGGTGGTGACGTTCAGCACCGAGCGGGGCGCTCTGCCCTGCTGCAGGGCCAGCCGCACACATTCCAGCAGGTTGACCGTACCCATAACGTTCGTCTCATAGGTGTAGCGCGGGTCCTTGTAGCTGTCACGCACGATGGGCTGCGCGGCCAGGTGCAGCACAATGTCGGGCTGTGCCGCGTCAAAAGCGGCCTTCAGCGCGTCAAAGTCGCGGATGTCGCCGATGACGCTGTGCATCTTGTCCTCCACGCCGGCGATGGAGAAAAGGTTCGGCTGCGTCGGCGGCTGCAGGCTGTAGCCCGTGACCTCGGCCCCGGCCATCAGCAGCATCTTGCAGAGCCAGCTGCCCTTGAAACCGGTGTGACCGGTGACGAACACCCGCTTGCCGCGGTAAAATTCAGGATCGTAATGTACCATCATCAATCCTCCCACTTCTTCCAGGGCGCGTTGCCGGTGGCAAGCATTTTCTCCAGGACCTGCTTTTCGCGGGCGGTGTCCATGCACTGCCAGAAGCCCTTGTGGATATAGCTCATCAGCTGACCCTCCTCGGCCAGCTTCTGCAGCGGCTTCTGCTCAAAGACGCAGGCGTCGCCGTCCAGATAGTCGAAAATCTGCGGCTCCAGCACCATATAGCCCGCGTTGATAAGCGCGCCGTCACTGGCCTTCTTTTCACGGAAAGAACGGACAGAATTATCCTCGGCAATATCCAGAACGCCCTTCTGCTGCTCCTGCTGAACGGCGGTCAGCGTGGCGATCTTGCCGTTCTCGCGGTGGAATGCCACCAGCTTGGCAATGTCCACATCGCAGACGCCGTCGCCGTAGGTCATCATGAAGGTCTCATTGCCGATGTAGGGACGAATGCGTTTGATGCGCCCGCCGGTCATCGTGTTGAGGCCGGTGTCCACAACGGTGACCTTCCACGGCTCGGTGTGGTGGTTGTGGACGATCATCTCGTTCTGGCCGCGGGTGAAATCAAACGTAATATCGCTGGTATGCAGGAAGTAATCCGCGAACCACTCCTTGATCATGTGCTGCTTGTAGCCCGCGCAGATGACAAAGTCGTGAAAGCCGTAGTAGGAATATTCCTTCATGATATGCCACAGGATGGGCATGTTGCCGATTTCGATCATCGGCTTGGGCTTGTAGACGCTTTCTTCGCTGATGCGCGTGCCAAGGCCGCCAGCCAGGATTACTACTTTCATAATGCGCTCCTTTATTGTTTTGTGAGCCGGTCAGTCCGTCGGTGACCGGTTTGCTCCCGTGCGCTCTGCCTCGTTTGGGCAATTTTACACACTTATTCATAATAGATAGTATAACACACACTCTCTGTAATTGCAACAATTTACGCCCGTCTGCGCCGTGCCAAAATCATCGGTTCAAAGTCAATATTTTTGTCCAGAACCCACAAAAGGCCGTCATTCGCACATTTTTTGCGCTTTTGCGTGCCAGATTTTACATACTGTATTTCCGCAAAAAAATTCCCCGCCGCCGGGGTGCGGCGGGGGGATTTTCATGGTGGAGCTGTAGGGAGGCGGCGTCCTCGGCGACCCGGGCCATCCGCCTTACTGCTGCTGCTTAAAATAATACACTGCACCGACAAGGCCGGCGTCGTTCTGGAGGGCTGCGGCCCTGACCTCAAGGCCCTCGGCGAAGGCGGGCATGATGCTTTTGCGCACCTGCGCGGCCAGCGGGTCGATCAGAAGCGCCTGCTGCGCGCTGACGCCGCCGCCGATCAGGATCAGCTG
>ENA-OUQN01001241-OUQN01001241.1-human-gut-metagenome-genome-assembly--contig:-NODE-1241-length-15899-cov-8.722671_pt1 | contig 15899 bp, 11 predicted proteins | sample MGYA00237950_ERZ548832 | MGnify/ENA primary metagenome ERZ548832 (study PRJEB26490, sample SAMN05194703) | human gut metagenome | biome: terrestrial biome; feature: human-associated habitat; material... | reverse complement strand
ATATGGATGTGGAACATATGGAATTATATTTTCGACTGGAGATGTTAATATTCAAAATTGTAAAATTCATCATTGCTCACAAGGAGGAATTTTCTTGGATACAGCACGCTGTGTTATAGATGATACGGAAATATTTGATTGTAAAGATATTAGCAGTAGTGTGATAGAAATTTACAATGGAAATGCCATTATAAGTAACGTTAAAATACATGAATGTTTATCACATAAGTTAATGATCGAAGGTAATAAATCGTCTGTGATTTGTCAAAATGTACAGATGGAAAATTGTCAAGTTGTAGATAAAGTTACAAATTTGGCAAATGAAAAAGGCATAATAAAAAAGAATATTAAAGTTATATAATACAAATGATATTAAGGGAGAAGAATAAAAGTAATACAAACTTTAAGTATATTCTGCGAAAAGGAGCGACACTTAAATGACCACCCCACACATCACCACCCTACGAACCGCCCTAGAAACCGCTTACATCAACGGCGCCACAGCCTCAAGCCTGGCCTACCGCCCGCAGTTCGTATCCAACAATCACAAAGAAGGAAAGAAAGTTCTCTCATCCGTCGAGGATGAGCTCTTGGCGTGTAATCAGTTCCAGATCAGTGTAGCATTCATCACAATGAGCGGAATTACGCCACTTTTGCAGACCTTAAAAGAACTGGAAAAGAAGAATATTCCGGGAGAGATTCTGACAACGAATTATCTGAACTTCAGCGAGCCAAGAGCACTGAAAAAATTGAATGAGTTACAGAATATCACTTTGAAAATGTACGATGTAGAAGCAGCAAAAGAAGGCTTCCACACCAAGGGATATATTTTCAAGAAAGAAGAGATCTACCGGATTATCATCGGAAGTTCCAATATCACAAGTGCAGCGCTGACTTACAACCGGGAATGGAATACGAAGATTGTGTCAACGGAAGATGGTGAGATGGCACGGGAAATCGTACAGGAATTTGATTCGCTGTGGAATTCGAAATATGCACTGGATTTTGACACATTTTATGAATCATATCGGGAAAAATATAAGATCATCAAGCATCAGCGAGATGTTGCGAAGTTGGATGATATTACATCGATTGAAAAATATAAGTTAGAGCCTAATAGTATGCAGGTTGGCTTTATTAAGAACCTGCGGAAGATACAGGAAGCGGGCGAGAGAAAAGCACTTCTGATATCGGCAACAGGTACCGGTAAGACCTACGCCTCCGCATTCGCCATGCGTGAACTGGGCTTCCAGAGAGTACTATTTCTGGTACACAGGAATCAGATTGCGAAGCAGGCGAAGAAGTCATTTCGCAAGGTATTCAGTGGACAAGTTTCGATGGGACTGGTGACAGGAAAATATCAGGAATATGACAAGGACTTTATTTTTGCAACCATCCAGACATTGAGTAAAGGGGAGAATTTGCAACGATATGAGAAGAATGCATTTGATGCAATCGTAATCGACGAAGCCCACCACAGCGCCGCCAACAGCTACAAAAAAGTCCTGGACTATTTCGAACCAAAGCTGTGGCTTGGTATGACCGCAACGCCGGATAAACGAGACGACAATCTCGAAGGCAGGAACATTTACGAAATCTTTAATCATCAGATTGCATACGAGATCCGCCTGCAGGATGCAATGGAGGAGGATCTGTTGTGTCCGTTCCATTATTTTGGAATCACGGATCTGGATATTATTGCAGATGCGGGGAAATCATCCGAAGAAAAGGTGGAGAACTTCCGCTATCTGACATCCGAAGAGCGTGTAGAAAATGTCATGAAACAGGCGGAATATTTTGGATACAGTGGTGAGCGTGTGAAGGGATTGATCTTCTGTAGCCGGATTGATGAGGCGAAGGAATTATCGAAGAAATTCAATGCCAAGGGCTGGCGGACGCTGGTGCTGAGCGGTAGTGATTCGGAAGAAGCGAGAGCAGTAGCGATCGAACGGCTGGCAGGAGAAGAATCCGAGGATGCCCTGGACTACATCATTTCCGTAGACATATTTTCCGAGGGTGTGGACGTGCCGGAGATCAATCAGGTCATCATGCTTCGTCCAACAGAGTCGCCGATCGTGTTCATCCAGCAGCTTGGCCGTGGACTTCGAAAAGCCGAGAACAAAGAATATGTCGTTGTACTGGATTTCATCGGAAATTACCGGAATAACTTTATGATTCCGATTGCGCTGTCCGGTGACCGCAGTTATAACAAGGACAATATCCGCCGCTATGTCACGGAAGGCGGCAGAGTGATTCCGGGTGCGAGCACGATTCATTTCGATGAGATTTCCAGAAAGCGGATCTTCCAGGCGATTGATAATGCGAACTTCAGTGATATCAAATTAATCCGGGAGAATTATACGAATCTGAAGAATAAGCTGGGGCATATCCCGGCGCTTGCGGATTTTGATAAATATGGGGAAATGGATGTGCTGCGGATCTTCGACAATAACAGTCTGGGTTCGTATTATAAATTCCTTGTGAAATACGAAAAGGAATATACCATCCGGCTGTCAGAAGACGAAGAAAAAGCAATCGAATTCATTTCCAAAAAGCTGGCAAGTGGCAAGCGGATTCATGAGCTAGAATTGTTGAAACGTACGTTGCAGTATCGCCATGGAATCATTGGACGTCTGCGGAAGCATTTATCCGAGAAGTATCATTGTGAGATGGACGAGTACTGTACGGAAAATGTGATCAATATGATGACCAATGAATTTCCGACGAGCGCAGCAAAGAAGACTTACGCACAGTGTGTATTTCTGAAGAAGGAACAGGATGATTATGGCATTTCTGATGTGTATGGGAAAATGTTACAGAATCCGGAATTCTGTGCGATTCTGGAGGAACTGGTGGACTTCGGAATCTCGAGATATAAGGTCAATTACAGTTACCAGTATCAGGATACGAATCTGGTATTGTATCAGAAATATACATATGAGGATGCCTGCCGTCTGCTGAACTGGGAGAGAAATGAAGTGCCGCTGAACATCGGCGGTTACAAATATGATAAGAAGACTAAGACATTTCCGATATTCATTAACTACGATAAGCAGGACAATATCAGCGATACCACGAAATACGAAGATCATTTCGTAGCAGAGAACCGGCTGATCGCGATTTCCAAAAGCGGAAGAAGCATGGACTCAGAAGATGTGCAGAATTTCCTGAACGCAACAGAACGTGGCATAGATGTGCAGCTGTTTGTAAGAAAGAATAAGGATGATAAGATATCCAAGGAATTCTATTATCTGGGCCGTGTGATCGCGACCGGGAATGCGAAGCAGTTCGTGATGCCGAATACGGATAAGACGGCGGTGGAGATCGAATGGGAGCTGGAGACTCCGGTGAGAGAAGATATTTATCAGTATATTGTGAATGAATAGAGACTGTTACAGGAAGATTTTTGACGGGAGATAAAAGGTAAGATGAAGACGATTAGAGTTGTGGCAGCAGTGATAAAGGCGGTAAAGGAAGACGGAAGAACGATGATATTCGCAACGCAGCGCGGATACGGTGAGTTCAAAGGCGGATGGGAATTCCCGGGCGGTAAGATCGAAGCCGGGGAGACACCGCAGGAAGCGTTGAAGCGTGAGATCATGGAAGAACTGGATACGGAAGTTGCGGTTGGTGAATGGATCGAGACGGTGGAGTATGATTATCCTGGATTTCATCTTTCGATGGATTGCTTCTGGTGTGAGATCGTGAAAGGGGATCTGGTGCTGAAGGAGCATGAGGCTGCCAGATGGCTGACCAGGGAGGAGCTTGCGGATGTGGAGTGGCTGCCGGCGGATGTGGCGGTTGCGGAGAAGATTGAAGAAGAGATGGACTAGAAAATATAGAGAGGAATAAGTGGACATTGGAAATGAAAAAGAACTCAAATTTGAAGTATAAATTTGAGTTCTTTTTTAGTTCATAAGAATAATATTTGAGTTTCTTGCATAAACTTAAATATAGTGCTAGAATCTAAAATATAAATGGAGGAACTAAAATGACAACAGAAGAATTATATGACAAACTAAAATTAATTCAAAAAATGAAATGCGAAACGCAGAATTTGGAATTGAAATCAGCGGAGCAAGGATATCCGAAACGATTATATGATTCTTTGTCAAGCTTTTCTAATCAGGATGATGGTGGCATTATTGTTTTTGGAATTGATGAGAAACAAGATTATAAAGAAGTTGGTGTTTATGATGCTCAGGACGTTCAAAAGAAAATTAACGAGCAATGCTTGCAGATGAATCCGGTTGTACGGCCGCTTATTACAGTTGTGGAGAAGGAAAATAAAAAATTTGTTTCTGCTGAAATTCCCGGAATAGATTTGGCAGACAGACCTTGCTATTATCAAGGACGTGGAAGGTTGAAGGGGTCCTATACCCGTATTGGGGATAGTAATGAACCGATGACAGAATACGAAATATATAGTTATGAAGCATATAGAAGAAAATATCAAGACGATATCCGTGAGGTTCCGAGAGTAACATTAATGTCATTGGATCAGGAAGAACTGAATCGTTATGTTGAACTGTTAAAGAGAGGAAAACAAAGATTAGCAACACTTGATAATGAAAGTATTTATGAACTTATGAGCATAAAGCGAGGAGAGAAAGTAACGCTTAGTGCGACTTTGCTTTTTAGTCCATATCCACAGGCATATTTTCCACAATTGTGTATTACGGCAATTGTAATTCCTGGGAGAACAATAGGAAGTCTTGGCGACATGGGGGAAAGATTCTCGGATAATCAGAGAATAGAAGGAACAATTCCGGAAATGTTGGATGAGGCATTATTATTTGTGAAACGCAATATGCGGACAAAGACAATTATAAGTCCGACAACCGGACGAAGAACTGACAGAACAGACTATCCAATAACAGCGGTTAGAGAAGCTATTATAAATGCATTAGTACATCGTGATTATAGTATTCATACAGAAAGAATGCCGATTCAACTTATAATGTTTGAAGACAGGATTGAAATACATAATCCAGGTGGATTATATGGAAGAATCACTATTGACCAATTAGGAAAAATTCAACCGGATACAAGAAATCCGGTACTTGCATCGGCACTTGAAACATTGGGAATAACAGAAAACAGGTATTCGGGAATTCCAACAATCCGGATGGAAATGGAGAAATATAACTTAAGACAGCCAGAATTCTTGGATGAAAGAGGAAGTTTTATTGTAAAACTATATAAAGAATCAAAGAATGATTATGAAGATATGTCAAATGATGAAGAAACAAATAATTTAATAGTATTTTGTAAAACACCGCGTACAAGAAAGGAAATTTGTGATTATCTGGGGTTAAATTCTGTTACTTATGCTATACAGACGTATGTAAACCCATTAGTAGAAGCTGGCGTAATTAAGTTGAGTATTCCAGATAAGCCAAAGAGTCCAAAACAGTTATATTATAGCGGAGAAAGAGAAAAATGAGAGAAGACCAATTCCTGCGGCAGCGTCTGCAGAAAGAAATCCCGATTGAGATTTCACCTGTTTTAAGAGATTTAATAACTGTTATATTTTGTTATTAAATTCTCCGCAAACCCTTGAAAATCTTTGTGTGAATCCTCTATTTCGGACAGGAGATAATTTGACAGGAAATTTCAAAGAAGAGTATAATACATATTAAGACATTTTGAATCGGCATGTGTCCGGAAGAAGCTGTCACTGGCAGGTTCTCTGTATTATAAGCAGGTTCGAAATAGACGCTATGGGGGAAAATAATTTGGAAAAAAAACTGACAATAAATGATATAGCCCAGATGTCCGGTGTGGCAAAAAGTACTGTATCAAGATATCTGAACGGGGGAAGCGTCAAAGATGCAACGGCCCAGAAGATAAAAAAAATCATCGAAGAAAATAATTATGAGCCGAATCTGTTTGCAAGGCTGAATGCAAAAGAGAGCCGGATCATAGGACTTACGGTACCTGGATTTAACTCGGTAACAACACCGAGACTTGTAGAAGTAATCGTTGCCTATCTTAAGAAAAATGATTATACACCTCTTATCATGCATACGGAAAATGATATCGAAGAAGAAATACGCTGTATCGAACGGCTGAAGAATATGAATGTAGATGGAATTATGGTTCTTGCGACGGGAAGCACAAAAGAATACGAAGAAGCAGTAAAGAAGTTAAAAATTCCAATCCTGTTTCTTGGACAACGCTTCCCGGGAGAGAATTCTGTCATTAATGATGATTACAATGCAGGATATGCGGTGGGTAATTATATCGGACAACGTAAGTTCAAGGAGATTTATATGCTCTGGGTACCTGAAGATGACCCGGCAGTAGGAGGAGAACGACGCCATGGAGTGATCGATGGACTTATGTCCTGTGAGAAAAAGCCAAAAGAAGTCATAGAGACAACGTTCTTTTATGAAAATGCAATTGAAAATGTACAGAAATTTGTAGATCATATGAAGACACCGGCGGCAGTCGTATGCGCAACAGACCGTATCGCATTTGGCGTGTACAAAGTAATGTCAGAGAAAGGTATACGGATACCGGAAGAAGTATCCGTGGTAGGATTTGGCGATTACGAAGCAGGAGAACTGTTACAGCCGCCACTTACGACGGTAAAATTTGACTGGAAGAACTGGGGGGAGACCAGTGCTGAGTCGATGATCCAGATGATTTTAGGAAAGCCGGTAAGCCCGCTTCAGGTCAACCCGTATGAAATTATAGAAAGAAAAAGTGTAAAAGAGAACTGAGAATCAGGCGGATCTGTCAATTTGACAGACCCGCTTTTGTGCAATATAGACAAATTTAGATATCAATTTTTGGAACCGCTTCCAAAAATGAAATTGCAGTGACGTTTTGTGTTGACATACAAAAGCTGATGTATATAATAAAAACATAGGAACGGAACCGGTTCCAAAACAAAACAATACAAGGAGAAGAGAAATGGGAAAGAACAATGAGTATCTGGAAATATCAAAACAGATCGTAGCCAATATTGGTGGAATGGATAATATCCAGGGAACAGCACACTGTGCAACCAGACTCAGGATCGTATTGAAAGATAATGATCTTGCAGATATTGAAAAACTGGAAGATATCGACAAAGTAAAAGGTGCGTTCATAGCAGGTAATCAGTTACAGCTGATCCTTGGAGCTGGAACAGTGAATGATGTATATGAGGTATTTGCCGAGTATACGAATACACAGAATATGTCACTGGGAGATCTGAAGGAAGAAAGTGCGAAGAGGCAGAATCCACTTCAGGCAGTGATCAAAGCGTTATCTGATGTATTTATCGGAATCATGCCGGCACTTCTTGCAGCAGCCCTTCTGATGGGAATTACAAGCGTCCTTGGCGGACTTGAAGTAGTAAAGACACATGATACCTTATATGCGATCAACCGGCTGGTAAGTCTTGCGTCTACAGGTATCTTTGCAATCCTTCCAATGGCAGTATGCTATTCAGCCGTAAAAAGATTTGGCGGGAATCCGGTTCTTGGTATGGTAATCGGAGCAATCATGTTAGACAGTTCTCTTGCCAATGCTTACCAGGCTGCACAGGGAACCGTTGATATAGAAGTTATCCGTCTGTTCGGACTGAAGATTGAGATGGTAGGATTCCAGGGAGGAATCATCATCGCGCTTATGATGGGATTTGTAGTTGCGAAACTGGATAAATTCTTCAATAAGGTAATTCCGGATGTAATCAAGCTTCTGGTTGCACCAATGCTGACAGTATTTATCTCTACGGTATTACTTTTTACACTTGTAGGTCCGGCAGGACGAATTCTTTCTAATGGAATCACAGACGGACTGATGTGGAGTACAGAACATCTGGGAGCATTCGGGTATGCGTTATTTGCCGGAGTTCAGCAGATCGTAGTTATCACAGGTCTTCATCACATTATCGGTGCGGTAGAAGCACAGCTTATTGCATCGACAGGAACAAACTTTTTAAATCCACTGATGTCTGTAGCTTTATTTGGACAAAGTGGTGCGGTACTTGGTTATCTTTCCCTGAACTGGAAGAACTTAAAAGCCAGAGAGCTTTGTATTCCAAGTTTCTGCTCGACATTATTTGGTATCAGTGAACCGGCAATCTTCGGAGTAAACTTACGTTACAAGTTTCCACTGATCGGTGGATGTATCGGTGGTGCAGTTGCAGGTGCATATGTATACTATTCAAAGCTTACTGCTCTTGGATTCGGTACAACTGCACTTCCTGGAATGGCAATTGCTAATCCGGCACATCACGGGTACATTAACTACATCATTGCACATGCAATCGCGATTATGATTGGATTTGTATGTACAGTCATCTTTGGAAAAATGTGGTCAGCACCGGATAAGAATAAAAATGACAAAAAGAACGATACAAAAGAAAATGATACAACAAAGGCAGTTATTACAGAAGAGCCTGGTGCAGTCTATGCAGCAGCAGAGGGAACAGTAAAAGATATCGAAGCATCGACAGATCCGACATTTGCAAACAAGGTACTTGGAGACGGTGTCGTTATCTTTCCGGAAGACGGAACCGTTATGGCACCATGTAAGGCAACCGTATCACTCGTATATCCAACCGGACATGCAATCGGACTTACAACTGCAGATGGAGCAGAGATCCTGATTCACTGCGGGGTAGATACCGTCAATATGAACGGTGAAGGATTTGAGACACTTGTAAAAGAAGGACAGGAAGTAACAGCAGAAGAAGCACTTATCAGATTTGACATCGACCTGGTGAAGAAGCATGGATACTCTCCGGAGATTCTTGTTATCTTCACAGAGCTTCCGGAAGGAAAGACCATCAAAACAGAAGAAAAACATATTGCAAAAAATGATAAGATGGCTGAAATCGTGTAAGGATAAGGTGGACAGGAACAGATGAACAAAGAGACATATTTAACAGAATATCCGAAGCATGAAAGTATGAGGGAGAATGTAAAAAAAGATAAAAACAGACTTCACTTTCATATGATGCCGCCGACAGGCTGGATGAATGATCCGAATGGTCTGTGTGAATTTCAGGGTGTGAATCATATTTATTTCCAATATACACCATTTCTTGCCGGATGGGGAACGAAGCTTTGGGGACATTACACAACAAAGGATTGGATTCATTATAAAGAAGAAGAGCCGTTCCTTTATCCGGACGAAGAATGGGACAGAGACGGTGTATATAGCGGATCAGCCTATACCTGTGAAGATGGAATTCACTATTTTTACACAGGAAATGTAAAACTCTGGGATAAAGATTATGATTATATCATGAATGGACGGGAACAGAATACGATTCACGTATTCAGTCCGGATGGAAAGAATATTGCATACAAGAAGCTTGTAATGACCAATGATGATTATCCGGTGAATATGTCCAAGCATGTCAGAGATCCAAAAATCTATAAAAAAGACGGCCGTTATTATATGATCCAGGGAGGCCGTGATGCGGAATCTTATGGCTGTGCACTTTTGTTTTGTTCCGACGATCTGGAACACTGGAAATGGTACGATACAGTGCGGACAGCAAAGCCATTTGGTTATATGTGGGAATGCCCGGATCTGTTCGAGATTGACGGCCAGCAGATTATGACATGCTGTCCACAGGGAGTAGATCAGAAGGGATATGATTACCAGAATGTGTACCAGTGTGGATATTTTCCGGTAGAGTTTGACCTGAAGAACAAATCATACAGCTTTGGAAAATTTCAGGAATTTGACAAAGGATTTGACATCTATGCGACACAGACATTTGCAGATGAAGCGGGTAGAAGAATCCTGATTGGCTGGATGGGGATTCCGGATGCAGATTATGATAATGATGCAACGGTTGCATATGACTGGATCCATGCACTTACCATGCCAAGAGAACTGGAATGGAAAGATGGAAAGATCTTACAGCATCCATTAAAGGAGATGAAAGATCTGCGTAAAAATGCATTTACCTGCGAACTGGAAGCATTTACAAAGTGGGCGCCTGCGGACTGCTGTTTTGAACTGAGACTTGACGTGGAAGAAGCAAAAAATCTGGAGCTTAAGCTTCGTGAAGATGTTACAATAAGCTGGAAGGACGGGCTTTTTACCTTATCGATGGGAGAAAGCGGACGTGGAAGAAAGCAGCGCTTTGCTAAGGTGGAAGAGCTTTCGGATATTACCATCTTTTCGGATACATCAGCCATTGAGATATTCATTAATAACGGGGAAACGGTTCTGACAACAAGAGTATATAGTGAACATCTTGAACAGAAAGTAGAGCTTGTATCCAGAGAGGTAAAGGGAAGCGTTCATGGATATGAACTTGGATCATTCGAGGTTGAATATAAAAAATAGATTCCGGACTGCATAAGATATAACAGGTGAATATACGGAAAAGAAAATAAAAATGTGGACAGGTTCCTGAAAAAAGAGGTGCCAGTCCATTTTCTTAATGGGGTCTGCCCCCTTCCCAGTGCGATTACAGCAGCAATCTTTTTTGCGCAAACGTGCAGGTATTACAGCAGGATATAGAGGATGCACTGGAACAAAAGAAAGATACGAAGGCAGTAATTTTAGATATATCCTTTAGAGGATGGGGTGGATAATGAAGAGCACAGACAAGAAGTACATGACCGTATTGCATAGGAACACCCAGAGCTTGCCCAACGGTTTAAGGAACGCAGACATCGTTTGGATGAACATTTGAAAGAACGCCGTCCGGATGTTTATGAGCTTGTCATTAGTTTAAGAGATAACAAGAAGAAAGAAGAATAAGATAAAAAAGAAATGGTTGTAATTTTGAAGTTCCGGCCATTTCTTTTTATAAATTTTATGAATTGATACAAGGACGAAGCATAATTTTAGCTGTAAATATTCCATTATCGTACGTGAAATCACATCCACCGCCAGTCTTTTCAACAATGTGGCGGACAGATTGAATTCCGATGCCATTTTGATTTCTTTTAGAAGAAAGAAAAATGCCATGATTCTGCTGGATTTTACCATCAAAAGCATTTTCAATTTGAATTAAAATAAGATTAGAAGCATGTCGATAGATTTTGATATCGATCCGTTGTCTGAATTTTGCGGTCTTCAAGCTGGCTTCCAATGCATTTTCTAACAGGTTAGAAAGAACAAGACAAAAGTCTGTTTCATCGACTGAAATTTGTGCCGGAAGATCAATCTGCACGTGGAAAGGAATTGTGTTACGTTCAGCCATTGAGGATAGCTGAAGAAAATGATGGCGCATATCATGTCGTGCCTGACGTGTCTCTTCGATTGCATTGCAGAGGTTAGTATATCTTTCCTGTTGGATTGAAAGAAGATAGTTTTCTTGTTGAAGCCGTGCATTTCGGTTTAGACTGTTTGCCATTAATAAAAACAGAGTATAAAATAATGAAAGAATGATTAACAGAACAAGGCTGACAACAATATATATCTGTAAAATCCGTCCGGTATATAAGGTGCCATCATATTTTGGGACCATGAACAGATTCAGTCTGATAAATATAAGCGGCAAGATCCAGAATACATACCAGATCTGAGCAAAATTATCATCATCGATCATGATTCGGACAGTATGAGTGGCAGGATACCAGACGGCTAAAAGGAATAAAATACAGATAATGTTATAGATGATTCCTGTGCCAATCTGTAAAGCCGAGCATAATATACCTCCCAAAATGCAGAGTGCAATTAGAAGAGGAAAAAGCCAGGCAATTAGCTTTGGAAGAGATATTTTTAGTGTTGATTTTACAGAAAGATAGGCAAGAATCATCCCAGGGATAATTACAGTAAGTTCAAGTGTCGGGCGAAGAATATTGTTCATTATGTATGCCCCCCTTCAAATAAGAAATATATAAAAGCTTTCTCTCATTCGTTTATTTTCACCTAAAAACAGATAGACAAACTACGGGGCGGATTTACAATTCGTGCTATTTTTTGACTATTCGTGACAGAGCGATTGAAAACGAGAAGTGTTTTTTTATAATAAAAGCAGTAGATGACAAAGGATGGAAAAAGGAGGGAAGTATAAATGAAAGGAAGAAAAATACTATTAGCATTTATTATATCTGCAGTTACGCTCACATCGGGATGTGCAAATGGTACACCAAAGACAGAGGAGGCAAAATCAGAGCAGAAGACAACAGAAGAAAATGCAGTTGTTCCAATTAAGCCGATTACGGCAAAAGCAATTGATGATAATCCATATATGGCAAAGAGTGATGCCAATGTTCATCAGGACTGTTATAATTCAGATACGACAGATGAAGTATTACCGGTTGATATTTATCCGGAAATTAATGTTTCTTATGAAAAAGTAAATCCAAATGCATCTCCGGCGGTATTTTTTGATACATATGGACATGCTGTTGTTCCATTTCAAGGAGGACTGGCTATCCGTGATATTAATGCGGATGAAACACAGACAGAAGGTTATTTTTCACCGGCAAAGCATGATGGCGGAGGATATGTGATACAAAGCTCATATTCATTCGTAGATGAGAGCAATCGCCTGGTATGTCCGACAAGCAACAACCATGTGCTTATGTTGAAAGCAACAGATGATGCGGGAAATGTCCTTCCGGAATTTGAAAAAGTGCTGGATATTGATATTAAAGCAGCGGCAGAAGAAATTACAGGGAAAACATTGGATCAGAACTTATTATCTGTAGTTTTTGACTATGAAGGAAATTTATGGTTTGCTACAGGCGGTTTCCGTATTTATCCGGAACGTAAACAGCAAGGTGCAATGGGATACATTTCAAGGGCAGCAATTGATGCCATCTTAAAGGGAGAACATGTTGATCTGAAAGAATCTACATTTGTATATGAATTGGAGCCTGGCGAAGGTGCAGAGAATGGAATTGCATCGTCAAAGGAAGGTGCAGTTATATTAACGAATCAAAATTGTTATTTATTAAATGCAAAAGATGGTGTACAGGTGCAGTGGTGTACCCCATATGAAAGCGTGGGAGCGAAAGACAGCAAAGAGGGAGATGAAACTACAGGCGGAGGTCTTGCCTGGGGAGGTGGATGTTCACCATCTCTGACAAGCAAATTAGTTATGTTTACAGATAATCAGGATCCGGTAAATCTGTTGGCATTAGATATGAAGACCGGGGAAATAGTGGCAAGCATGCCGGTAATCGATGAGCTTCCGAAAAACATGCAGGTGTCGGTAGAAAATTCAGCAATGGTATATGATAACGGAGAAGGTACAGTCAGCACAATCGTATGTAACTGGTTTGGAGCCGGAAGTGCTAAACTTGCGGACGCAGACAACGATTCTTCTATACAGACCTATGAAAATATTTACGATGTAAACTGGTTGAAGAAGGGAAATAAGATGGTTGTGCCGGGAGTAGAGCGTGTCGATACCATTAAGACAAAGGACGGATACGAAATGAAGAGTATCTGGTGCAGAAACGATATCCATGATACATCTATGATGAAGCTTTCTACAGCGACAGGTTATATCTATGGTTATGTTCAGGATCTGGAAAGTGGCATGTGGCAATTCATCATGTTAGATTTTGAAACAGGAGAAACAGCATTTACAATGGATGTCTCAGATAAACCGGGATACAACAATATGGCAATCGGCATGTATGCAGGAAATAGTGGAAATACATTATATTGCCCGACAGGATATCTGGAGCTCTTAAGATTGCAGGACAGATTTGTTTATCTGCCGGAGATGCCTTATCGAAAAGTAGATTTAGACAAGGCAAAGAGAAATGTACTAACACAAGAAGAATTTACAGAAGCCGGCGGGAAAGGAAATGTTGCAGGCTGGCTGAATACGATTACAGTAGAAAATGTACATCCAAATACTACTGTGGCAATACGAATGAAAGGAATTGCAGGAAAAGCAGATACATTTACATTATATGCATATGATAAAGAGAATAAATTAAAAGAAGTTCCTGCAGAGTTATGGCATATTCAGGAAGAAGATGGAACATTGCCGGATAAACTTACAGAGGATACATTATATGAAGTGCATGTTATGGTAGAAGATGGAGGAGAATTTGATCTTAGTGATACAGAAAAAGAAATTAAGATAGCAGTTATTCTCGGAAATAAATGATTTGTTTTTAAGAAAATCACCTGAGTTGTATATCACAAGGCTCCGTTCTAAAAAAGAATGGAGCTTTTTAAAACTAATGCAAAGCAAACACCCCAAAAATTTAACAAAAGTTAGCAAGAATTCTCCTTCCTCTATAGGTGGGAGATGAATTGCAGAAAAAGAAGATAGAACACTTGTTCTGTAATGCGAAGTGTGGTATACTATAATCAGTCGAAAGGATAGAAAGGACTGACTATATGGACAAAATGGATCATAATGCACATTCAGTATATTTGATGTATTATCATCTGATCATGGTTGTAAAATACCGAAGAAAAGTAATAGATGATCCGATTTCGGAACGTGCAAAAGAGATCTGGGAACGTATTGCACCTGATTATGGAATCACACTGGAAGAATGGAATCATGATGTTGATCATGTGCATGTTATGTTTCGAGCACAGCCAAAATCAGAACTCAGTAAATTTATCAATGCGTATAAAAGTGCAAGCAGTCGTTTGTTAAAAAAGGAATATCCACAGATCAGGGAAAGACTTTGGAAGGAAGCATTCTGGAGTCAAAGTTTCTGCCTGTTGACAGCGGGTGGTGCACCGATTGATGTTATCCGTAATTATATCGAGACGCAGGGAGAGAAAAAAAGATGAATATAGCTTACCATTTTCGTATATATCCAAACAGAGAGCAGGAAGTTCTGCTCGCAAAAACATTTGGCTGCTGTCGTTTTTTATATAATCAGATGTTGAATGATAAGATACGGGAATATGAAGCAACGAAAAAAATGCTGCGAAATACACCGGCGATGTATAAAAAAGCATATCCATTTTTGAAAGAAGTGGATTCCCTGGCACTTGCAAATGTGCAGATGCATCTGGAAAAGGCATATAAGAATTTTTTCAGGGATCCAAAGATTGGCTTTCCAAAATTCAAATCAAAACACAGGAGCCGAAAAAGCTATACGACAAATGTGGTCAATGGAAATATTCAGGTAGAAGATCATCAGATAAAACTACCGAAGTTGAAATGGATCCGTATGAAAAAACATCGTGATATTCCAGAAAAATATTGCCTGAAATCTGTAACAATAAGTATGGAACCATCTGGAAAGTATTATGCAAGTCTATTATATGAAAAAACTGACTGTGAAAACCAAGCAGAAGAATTAGATTATGAAGACGCAAAGATACTAGGAATTGATTATGCAATGCATGGAATGGCTGTGTTTTCTGAAGATATACAGAAGGAAAATGAAGGATACTTCAGAAAAAGTGAGGAGCGGCTGGCAAGGGAACAAAGAAAGTTATCCCATTGCGTGAAAGGAAGCAATAATTATTACCGACAGAAAAAACGTGTTGCATTATGTCATGAAAAAATCCGAAATCAGAGGAAAAATTTCTTACATAAGCTGAGTCATGAAATGGCAGAGACATATGATGTTGTTGCAGTAGAAGATATTGATATGAAAGCAATGAGCCAGTGTATGCATTTTGGGAAAAGTGTCATGGATAACGGTTACGGAAAGTTTCGGGAATTGCTGGAATATAAGCTGACATGGAGAGGAAAGAAATTGGTACGTGTAGACCGTTTTTTCCCTTCCAGTAAAAAATGCTGTAAATGTGGTAGTGTAAAGAAAGAACTGAAACTTTCGGACAGAGTATATTTTTGTACATGTGGAAATCGGATAGACCGGGATCTGAATGCGGCAATCAATATACGTGAAGAAGCACGCCGCATGTTGTTAGCAGGATAAATGGGAAGTGTCTGTATCCAGACAATGAAAATATCCCATAACTGGGTAAAAATGAATCGCGGGGCACGCGAGGATAGCTTGTAGATACTTGGCTCAGTAGAGCCATTG
>ENA-OUQN01001236-OUQN01001236.1-human-gut-metagenome-genome-assembly--contig:-NODE-1236-length-15965-cov-9.229793_pt1 | contig 15965 bp, 13 predicted proteins | sample MGYA00237950_ERZ548832 | MGnify/ENA primary metagenome ERZ548832 (study PRJEB26490, sample SAMN05194703) | human gut metagenome | biome: terrestrial biome; feature: human-associated habitat; material... | reverse complement strand
CTTCTCTTTCTTTCCTGTAAAGTTTTCACTGTTTTTTTTCTGATTTTGTGCTATAATAATTCCACTGATGACAGGGTCAAAAGACGATCAGGTACTTTATCTCTGGCATTACCATTCTCAAACCGAAAAGAAAGGTGGAATTTATATGATCATTGCTATTATCTCTATCGCCGTCCTTGCGGCTGTGATCGTTTCCTGCGTGGTTGCTGTGGTTGCCGGTGTAATCGGCAGCAAATCTCACGATGAAGACGATGCCTAGAACACAACGACCAGCAACATTTTAAACTACTCTTTTCATAAAACTTCTCCCTCTACCGACACTGTAAGCACCTGCCATGGTATAAACTTACCACTTTTTTTCATTGCTGTCACAGCTGCATTTTGAATTCCTCCGCAGCATGGCACTTCCATCCTTATGATTGTCACACTTTTCACATCATTCTGTTCCAGGATTGCCGTAAGTTTCTCACTGTAATCAACCGGATCCAGTTTCGGACATCCGATCAGCGTGATTTTTCCCTTCTGGATCTCTTTTGCAAAATTTGCGTATGCAAACGCAGTACAGTCTGCTGCGATCAAAAGATCTGCCCCGTCAAAATAAGGGGCATTGACCGGCGTAAGCTGAATCTGGATCGGCCACTGCCTGTTCTTTTTTCTCTTATTTGCTTCCACAGCTGCTTCGTCATATGCCGCCGCTTCCCGCTCAACAAACGTGATCGCTCCGGTTGGGCAGGTCGGCAGACAGTCTCCCAGTCCGTCACAGTAATCATCCCGGATCAGTTTCGCCTTGCCACTAGCCATGACAATAGCTCCTTCGTGGCAGGCATAGGTGCAGAGAGCGCAGCCATTGCATTTTTCTTCGTCTATATGAATGATTTTACGTATCATATCCACACTCTCCTTTTCTTGATGGGCCTATTATAACAGATGCTTTGTCCTATTTCTGTTGTCATGACCACAAAGAGAGAGGAAGTTTTTCTCAGTAATGCACGACATTGCCCGCATTGCGGATGCGTGCCAGCACCGGCTCTGCCTCCGGACTGCGGAAATAGTCGAGGCTGGTCTTGGGCAGCAGCGTCCCGAGGGTATCCCAGTCGCCGCTCTGCAGGCACTGGCGGACGGTGGAAGCACTGATGGCCTTGCCGTTTGCTTCTTTGCGGGGTACAACGACACACTCGATACCCGCTTTGGGCAGCTGCTCGCACATAATCTGGTTATAAAGCCCCGTCACCTGACTGGTAGGCTCCTCGCCTACATAGCGGGCAGTGATGTTCAGCGCCGCCGCGATTTTCGTAAAGACGGCGAGGTCCAGCCGGGCGTGGCCGTCGATGACAGCTGCCTCATCCTTCAGGAAGTAACTGGGGAAGGTGGCATTCGAGATGATGTAGGGGCCGCTGTCGTGGAGCACCACATTCGGCAGATGGGCCACGCCCGCCTCCACCAGCTTCCTGCGCACGGCAAAAGGCACAAGGCTGGCGTCCTCACTGACCACGAACAGGTGGAGCGTGTCGCAGGCGGCAGCAGCTTTTTCCACAAGATACTGATGACCGAGGGTAAAAGGGTTCGCGTTCATGACGAGGGCCGCATTTTTGCCCTCGGTCCTGGTCTTTTCCAGATCGCGCAGATAAGCCCCGAAGCCGTCGCGGCGGTTCTCCATGAAGACAAGGGTACCCTCCACCCGGGCGATCTCGTAGAAGCCGAGGTCGCCGAAAAACTTGGAGCTTTTTACCTTGGTGTAGAGAAACAGGTGCATATTCCCCCGCGCGCACTGCACCTCGATGAGGTGGGTGATGATCTGGTTCAGCAGACCCTCGCCCTGATGGGCGCTGCTGACGGCGAAGCACCGCAGGGTGTTGCCGAAGCAGCTGCCGGTGCCGATGACGTTGTATTCCTCGTCGAACATGGCGCAGATGTAGTCCAGATTGCCGTCGCGGCGGATGCCCTCCTGACCCAGCAGTGTGTCGATTTGGGCCAGAACGGTTTTATCGGTCGGATAGACCTGCGAAATGGTATATTCACTCATTGATATTCCCCTCAGTAGTAACAAAATGGAGCAGCCAGGTCAGCGCCAGCAGGTCGGCACTGCCGCCGGGCGAGAGATTTTCCGCAATGAACCGGTCATCCAGCGCCGCAAGCGCATCTTTATCCGGGTAAGGTGTCTGGACGAGAAGGGCTTTCAGCTCTTCGGTGAGGGCCAGCTGACGCTCCCGGCTCGAGCGGGCGATAATGTTGGTATCGGTGCTGTTGGCCAGGATGGCCAGCAGTGCGCCGCCGCCGACGCGGTCGAAGTCGTAACCCTTGGCAAGGCCCTCTTCCAGCACCGGCAGACCGACATTCAGCACCGTGGGAAGTCCAGCTTCCACCTGCCCCCGCACACCAGTGATACCGTACTGAATATAAAGCTTCTGGCCCACGGTGGCGGCGTTCTCGGCAGTGACGCCTGCAAAATCCTTCTCGGTCAGGCCCGCCGTCATTGCGGATACTTCCGCCAGAACGTGGGCTGCTTCGGCCCAGAGGGAGCGGTCGAGGCGTCCCAGCGCCGCGCAGACGATGCCCACCGAAAAGACCGCGCCCTTGTGGGTGTTGACGCCGCCGGTGGCGTCCAGCATCTCGCCCTCGGCCTCACAACCCAGAGGCCGCAGGGCCGCGAATGTCTCGGGCGCGGGCTGTTCCGCCGTCTCGCGGCCCGTCCGGGCGCAGGCTTCAAAATAGGGATAGAGCGCCGCGGCGCTGTCCATGAAGGTGAAGACGTCCATGTCTTTATGGCTTCCGCTGTTACGCCGGTCCACAAGGCCGGGCTTCGGGGTTGTGGTCACTTCGTAGAGCAGGGCGCGGACGGCCAGACGGGCCGCGTCGGCAATGTCCTGCGCGTCCCGGGCCTCGGTCAAGATCTCCGTCGTCTTTTCCTGCAGTTCGGCCACGGTATGGATGCGGCGGCTGCTGCACACCTTAGCAGGCCCGCCGCAGATGAGACAGCGGCGGCCTTCGAGGTTTAGCTCTTCTCTGTCCACTTTGAGGCCGTCCGGACGGATGACGTCCATGTCGAACAGCCGCCCCAGCGGGGTGGCGTCCTCGATGTCGGTGGTAAATTTCTTGATGGTCAGCGGGTCGGCGTCCAGCACATAGAACGCCTCGCAGCCGGTCACTTCCCGGACGGCGTCCTGATACAGCGGCGTCAACTTTGCCCGCAGAAACTGCTGGCGCAGCAGCTGACGCCCCCGCGCAAAGCCCCGCCGGATGAGGGGCGAATCCTTTATCGGGCCGCAGATATTCATGGTAAAGCAGATGAGCGGCTTGTGGTACTGGGCCAACAGCTCCTGCTGATGCTGCACCCGACGCTCCCGTGCATCCAGCATCTGGACCAGCGAAACAGTCGTTTCCATGTTTTTCTCCTCTCAGCGGTGCTTTTTGAGCATGTCCATAAAGAGCTGCACCTGCGGCAGGGCGGCTGCGTCTCTCTGGCAGAAAATATAGGTGCGCCGGACGAAGGGCTCACCGTTCTCGAAGGTGCAGGGCTTGACATATCCTTTGAAGTTATCCAGCGCCACTTCCGGTATCAGCGCCCAGCCAAGGCCCCGCTCCACCATCTCGCGGCAGACCATGATGTTGTCCACCACAAAATTGCCCGCATCGTTGGTCACGCCGTTCTCGTAGCGCCAGCGGGCCATCTGGGCGCTGATGGTGGCGTCGCTGCTGTGGTCGATATAAAGGTAATCGGAGATGGGTCTGTCCTTGTTCTCCTCGCTGCAGATGAGGCAGATATTCTCCTGCGAGAGCAGGAACTGGGTACCGTCCCACGGATACTCGCCCCGCAGCACTGCCACGTCCAGCGAGGAATCCAGCATCTGCTGGTAGATGTTCCGGCTGTGGCCGGTAGCGATGTCGAGGCGTACCTTCGGGTAGGCTTTGTGGTACTCGGTCAGCACCTCGGGCAGACGGTAGTAGGAGAAGTTCACCGAGATGCCTGCCCGCAGGGTGCCGCAGGCTTCGCCCTGGATGGAAGCCAGCTGGCGGCGCATCTTTTCCATCTCGCGGGCGGCGGCGGCGCTGTGGAGCAGCACCTGTTCGCCTGCCGGCGTGAAGCGGATGCCCTGCCGTGAGCGCAGCACGATCTCCACCCCCAGCTCCTGTTCCAGCGCCTTGATGCGCTTGGAAAGTGCCGACTGGGTCATGTATAGTTTGTCCGCTGCGTGGGTGATGTTGCGCGTCTCGTCCAGTGCGTGCAGCAGCTCGTAATCTTTTTCGTCCATCGTAGCTCTCCCCCTATTGCCCTTTATTTTTCTTATCATTCCTGTTTGCGCTTCATCCAGGCGCTTTTTTCTCTGATTCCATATCTGTTATTCATAATACAACAGATTTCAGCAAATGAAAAGGGGGATATTCGCCTTGATTTTTCCGAAAGTCCATTCCCGAATGGAATAACTCAGCACTTTTCTTGCGGTTTTCTTAACCCTGCCTTAATTCCATCTTAATGCTGTGTTGTTGTACACAACATCTTCATTTTTTCTTTGCTGATGGGCGGTCTTCCTCCCGCAGTACAGCAAACGCAGTTCTCTTTTCATTTTTGCCTGAAAAATCAGTAAAAGTCCAGTTTATTGGATATTATTTGTATTATTATAAAAACATGAAAATACTCGTTTCCTTCTTCTTTGGCACATTGCAGATTTTTCCGTCTGCTTTTTGTGCAAAGTCCCAGAATTTTTCGTCGAAAAGCGCGTTTTGTTGACAGCCGCTTTTTGAAAAGCGTATCCTTATTGCAAACCAGAATCAGGAGGTCATTTTATGGAGCACTCCACACGTCTTGCCCACATCAGCGAGGACGGCACTCGCACCCAGACCGTCTACGACCATCTCGCCGGCACTGCCAGACTGGCCGGTTCCTTCGCAGCCCCCTTCGGGGCGCAGAGCGAGGCCGAATTTGCCGCGTGGCTCCATGACGTCGGCAAATACAGCGACGCCTTCCAGCTGCGGCTCAAAGGCGGCCCCAAGGTGGACCACTCCACCGCCGGGGCGCAGGAGGCCTGGGTTCGCCAACATCTCCACACTGCCTTTGCAGTGGCCGGACACCACAGTGGCCTGCCCGACGGCGGAAGCCCCGCCGATGACCCGGGCGACGCCACCCTGTTTGGCCGGAGCAAGAAGCCGGTAGCCCCCTACGACGGCTGGCAGGAAGTAACGCTCCCCGCCTCGATGCCGCCCGCGTGGGCCTGCGCCGACCCGCTGAGCCTCGCGTTCTTTACCCGGATGCTCTACTCCTGCCTCGTGGACGCCGACTTCATCGACACCGAGACCTTCATGGACGGCAAGGCCGCACCCCGGGGCAGCGGCACGGACATCGCCGCACTGCGGGACATCGTCTCGGCACAGGCGCAGCGCTATCTCAGGGCCGAATCGCCCTCGCCCGTCAGCGTCCAGCGCAACACCGTCCTCCGCGCCTGCCTCGAGAAAGGCGCGCACGGCCCGCAGGGGCTCTACACCCTCACCGTACCCACCGGCGGCGGCAAGACCTTCGCCTCCCTCGCCTTTGCGCTGGAGCACGCCGCCGCCCAGAAGATGAAGCGGGTCATCTACGTCATCCCTTATATGTCCATCATCGACCAGACCGCCGCCGTCTTCTCGGGCCTGCTGGGTGCAGAAAATGTTCTGGCCGACTTCTCCAACGCCGAGTACAAGACTGTTGAGCAGGACGACCTGACCCCCGCCCAGTACCGCCAGATGCTGGCCAGCGAAAACTGGGACGCCCCCGTCGTGGTGACGACGGCGGTGCAGTTCTTCGAGTCGCTCTACGCCAACCGCAGCAGCCGCTGCCGCAAACTCCACAACATCGCCGACAGCGTCATCATCTTCGACGAGGCGCAGACCCTCCCGGGCGACTACCTTGCCCCCTGCGTCAGTGCCATCGCTCAGCTCATCCAGCATTACCACTCCACGGCCGTCCTCTGCACGGCCACCCAGCCTGCCCTTGAGCCGCTGTTCCGGCGCTTTGCGCCGGAACTCCACCCGCAGGAGATCACGCCCGACGCGGCCCGCCTCTACGAAGTGCTCCGGCGCACCACACTGCAAGACCTCGGCACCCTGCCGCAGGAGGAGTTTGCCTCCCGGCTGGCCCGGCACCCGCAGGTGCTCTGCGTGGTCAACCGCCGCAAGACGGCCCAGCAGCTCTACGCTGCTCTGCCCGCCGAGGGCAGCTACTGCCTGACCACCCTGCTCTGCGCCGCCGACCGCCGCCGTCAGCTGGACGACATCCGCCAGCGACTGAAAGAGGGTCTGCCCTGCCGGGTGGTGTCCACCTCTCTCATCGAGGCGGGCGTGGACGTGGATTTTCCCGTCGCTTACCGCGAGCAGTGCGGTCTTGACTCCCTCTTACAGACTGCCGGGCGCTGCAACCGCGAGGGGCGGCGGGGCGCAGAGGAAAGCATCGTCTACCGGTTCCAGCTGGACGAGTGTTCCACGCCCCAGATGCTCAGGCAGAACGTCAGCGCGCTGGACTACACCGCCCGGCATCAGGACACACTGGACACGCCCCGGGCCATTCAGCTCTACTTCAACGAGCTTTCCGACCTTCGCGGCCCCGACGCCGTGGACAAGCACGGCATTCTGGATGCCTTTCTCCGGGGCATCCGGGGCTGCCAGTTCCCCTTTGCACAGGTAGCGGAGGAATTCCGCCTCATCGAGAACGCTGCCCGCACGGTCTATCTGCCCGTCGGCGAGGGCGCAGCCCTCTGTGAACAGCTGCGCAGCGGTCATGTTACCCGGACGCTGCTGCGGAAGCTGGGCATTTACAGTGTCTCCTGCTATAAGGACCAGTTCGACAAGCTTGACGCCGCCGGGGCGCTGGAACTGCGGCCCGATGGTTCCGCCATCCTCACCGACACCAGCTGCTACAGTGAAAAGACCGGCCTTGCCATGGATGTGGAGACGGGCATCGGCCTTTACTTCTAAAAAGAGAGAAGCGGCAAAGCATACACCGCTTTGCCGCTTCCCCTTGACATCTCCGACATCAATTAAATATTTCAATCCTCATCAGAGGCATCTAAACCTCCAACGACACCAACAGTATACGGAAAAACGAACTTTTTTTCAACATCTTCCAGATAATTCCTCACAACTCCTTGACAGCGCTTTCGAAAAAGAATATACTAAGCTCAGAAAGGATATATAGACATATCCGATTATCAAATAAATGAAGTAAAATAGTGAAGAGGTGGTTGCAATGGCTAACATTCATCTTAGTCTGAAAATTCAACTTCACCCGGAAAGGAGGCGATGCTGATGTCCATGCTCATTGAAGTATGGGGCGACTATGCCTGTTTCACTCGTCCGGAAATGAAGACCGAGCGTGTGAGCTACGACATGATCACTCCATCCGCTGCGCGGGGCCTTGTGGAAGCCATCTACTGGCACCCCGGGCTGCGTTATACGGTTGACCGCATCTATCTGCTCAAGCCCTTCGGCCTTGACCCCGTGGATGAGGCATCCACCGAGGAATACACCCAGCGGCCCATCCGGTTCACCAACATCCGGCGCAATGAGGTCAAGTCCACCCTGCTGTCCTCCGCCGCCCTCAGTGCGGCCAAAGGCGGCACGCCGCCGGTGCTCTACACCTCGGAGGACATCCAGCAGCGGGCTGCGATGGTCCTGCAGGACGTCCACTACGTCATCGAGTGTCACTTTGATTTGACAGACAAGGCCGCCCCCAGCGACAATCCCGGCAAGTTCCAGGACATCCTGCGCCGACGCCTGCGCAAAGGTCAGTGCTATCACCAGCCCTGTTTCGGGTGCCGGGAGTTCCCGGCCAACTTCCGGGAGTGGCCGGGCGGCAACATTCCGGCGCTGAAGGTCACGCAGGACCTCGGCTTCATGCTCCACAGCCTCGATTACTCTGATTCGGCCAACATCCGCAGCCAGTTCTTCCGCGCAAAACTGGTGGACGGCGTGATGGAATGCCGGGACGTGGAGGTGTTTACATGATACTCCAAGCACTCACCGCCTATTATGAACAGCTCTTGAATCAGGGCAAGGTGGAAGCCCCCGGCTGGGACAGCCGCTTCAAGGTCAGCTACGAGCTACGCCTCGGCCCCGACGGCCAGCTCCTCGCCCTCAACGACCTGCGGCAGGAAGTCCCCAAGGGCAAAAAGACCGTCATCGCCCCCCGTGAGCTTCCTGTCCCCCACCGGGTCAAGCGCGCCTCCGGCGTCGCCGCGAACTTTTTGTGCGACAATACGTCCTATCTGCTGGGCGCAGACGAAAAGGGCAAGCCCGAGCGCTCCCGCCAGTGCTTCGAAGCCTGTGCCGCCCTCCACCACAAGGTGCTCGACGGTGTGGACTCCCCTGCCGCCAAAGCCATCCTCGCCTTTTTTGACAGCTGGGAGCCGGATACAGCCCCCACCCACCCGCTGCTGGCAGAGCAGTGGGCCGACCTGAACAACAACGCGAACCTCCTGTTCGGCTACGAATCCCCCGACGGCGCCCACTGGCTGGCCACCACAGATGACGCCATCCGGGCCGCATGGCAGTCCGCCTTTGACACCTCCGATGCAGACGCCGAGACGGCCCGCTGCCTCATCACCGGCAAAGAGGCCGGCATCGCCCGCATCCACCCCGCCATCAAAGGTGTGATGGGCGCACAGGCCGCCGGTGCGGCGCTGGTCTCCTTCAACGCACCCGCTTTCTGCTCCTATGGCCATGAGCAGGGTGCCAACGCCCCTGTCAGCGAGTACGCGGCCTTCGCCTACACCACGGCCCTCAATCTGCTGCTGGCTGACCGGAACTGCTGCCAGCGCATCGGCGACACCACCATCGTCTGCTGGGCCGAAAACGCCGCTCCCGCCTACTCAAACGCCATGCTGATGTTTTTCTGCGGCGGTGCCGAGACGCGCGGCGTCTCGGAAAGCGACCTTGCCGCCGCACTGAAAGCCCTTTCTCAAGGACGCCCCGTTTCCTTCCTCGATGACAAGCTGGACCCGAACCAGAACTTCTATGTGCTGGGCATCTCGCCCAACGCGGCCCGGCTCTCCGTCCGGTTCTTCCTGCACAGCAGTTTCGGACAGTTTGCCAAAAATCTGCAGGACCACGCCGACCGGCTCAGCATCACCCGCCCCGCCTTCGACAAGCGGGAAAACCTGTCGGTCTGGGCGCTGGCGCAGGAGACGGTCAACCAGAAATCCCGGGACAAAAATCCATCGCCCCAGCTGGTGGGCGATCTGCTCCGGGCCATCCTCACCGGCGGACCCTATCCCGCCACCCTGCTCAACGGCGTGACCCTCCGCATCCGGGCCGAACGGGAAGTCACCCGGGGCCGCGCCGCCATCCTGAAAGCCTACTATCTCCGCAACTACCCCACCAAGCTCAACAAGGAGGTATTTACCGTGAGCCTGAACGAAAGCAGCAATGTCCCCTATGTTCTGGGGCGTCTCTTCTCTGTGCTGGAGACGATCCAGAGCGTCGCCAACCCCGGCATCAACGCCACCATCAAAGACCGGTACTTCAACTCGGCCTGTGCCACCCCGGCAACGGCCTTCCCCACGCTGGTCAAGCTGGCTCAGAAGCATCTGCAGAAGATGAGCACCCCCAACGAGGTGCATTTCAGCAAACAGCTCACCGAGCTGATGGCCCAGCTGCCCGAGACAGGCTTCCCGGCGCGGCTCAGCCTGCCGGAGCAGGGTGCCTTTGAGATCGGCTACTACCACCAGACCCAGAAACGCTACGCCAAAAAGAATGAGGAGGAATAAACCATGTCTGAGCCCATCAAGAACCGCTATGATTTCGTCATCCTGTTCGACGTCGAGAACGGCAACCCCAACGGCGACCCCGATGCAGGCAATATGCCCCGTATCGACCCCGAGACGGGCTACGGTCTGGTGACCGATGTCTGCCTCAAGCGGAAGATCCGCAACTATGTCGAGACCCTGAAAGAGGACGAAAAAGGCTATCGTATCTACATCAAGGACGGCGTTCCCCTCAACCGCAGCGACGCCGAGGCCATCAAAACTCTGGGCATCGACCCCGACCTGAAAGCTGCCAAAAAGGCCGACCCTGACATCGATGCCAAGCTGCGGGACTATATGTGTGAGAACTACTTCGACATCCGCACCTTCGGTGCTGTCATGACCACCTTCGTCAAGGGTGCGCTGAACTGCGGTCAGGTGCGCGGCCCCGTCCAGCTGAGCTTTGCCCGCTCGGTAGACCCCATCGTCCCGCAGGAAGTCACCATCACCCGCGTGGCCATCACTACCGAGGCCGATGCCGAGAAGAAGGGTACTGAGATGGGCCGCAAGCACATCGTGCCTTACGCCCTCTACCGCGCCGAGGGCTATGTCTCGGCCAACCTCGCCCGGAAGACCACCGGCTTCTCCGAGGATGATTTGAAACTTCTGTGGACTGCCATTCTGAACATGTTCGAGAACGACCACAGCGCTGCCCGGGGCAAGATGGCCGTGCGGGAGCTCATCGTGTTCAAGCACGATTCTGAGCTGGGCAATGCCCCGGCCTATAAGCTCTTCGACTCCGTCGCCGTCCAGCGCAAGCCCGATGTGGACGCCGCCCGCAGCTACCGCGACTACACCGTCACGGTGGCAGACACTCTGCCGGAAGGAGTCACCTGCGAGAGGCTGTCCTGATGGGCGGCGCAGACGACTGGCTGCCCCTGTCGGGCATCCAGCACTTCTGCTTCTGCCGCCGCCAGTGGGCGCTCATCCATCTGGAACAGCAGTGGGCGGAGAACCGCCGCACCGTCGAAGGCCAGCTCGACCACGCCCGCTGCCATGACGCAAACCAGACCGAACGGCGCGGCGGCCTGCTCATCACCCGAGGGATGCAGGTGGTCAGCCGTCGGCTTGGCCTGAGCGGAAACTGCGATGTCGTCGAGTTCCGGGCCGACCCGGAGGGCATCCCCCTGCAAAGCACGGAAGGGCTCTGGAAGCCCATGCCTGTCGAGTACAAGCATGGCCGCGCCAAGGCCAGCGACGCTGACCGGCTGCAGCTCTGCGCACAGGCCATGGCGCTGGAAGAGATGCTGGTGTGCAGCATCCCGGAGGGTGCGCTCTTCTACGAGGAAACGCGGCGGCGGGAGGTCGTGCCGCTGACCGAAGAACTGCGCCAGACCACCCAGAAGATGGCCGATGAGATGCACGCCTATTTTGCCCGGGGCTATACCCCCAAGTCGAAGCCCGGCACCCACTGCAACGCCTGCTCCCTCAAAGAGCTCTGCCTCCCCGTGCTGTATCAGCGTGCCGACCCGAAAGCCTATCTCCGCGCCCATCTGGACGAGATGCAGGAGGCCGCGCCATGAGAAAGTTTTTGAACACGCTCTACGTCCTCAACAAGGACGCCTACCTTTCCCTCGAGGGGGAGAACATCGTCCTGCTCTGCAACAAGGCTGAAATTGGCCGGGTCCCGCTCCACACGCTGGAAGGCATCGTCTGCTTCAGCTATCCCGGCGCAAGCCCTGCCTTGATGGGTAAATGCGCCAGCCTCGGGGTCGATTTGAGCTTTTTCAGCCCGCAGGGCCGCTTTCTGGCCCGGGCCGTAGGCGAAGAGCGGGGCAACGTCCTGCTGCGGCAGACCCAGTACCGCATCGCAGACAGCGAGGCAGAGAGCTGTCTCTATGCGCGCAATTTCATCCTGGGCAAAGTCTATAACGCCCGCTGGGTGCTGGAACGGGCCACCCGCGACCACCCCCAGCGGGTGCCGGTGGAACAGCTCAAGCGCACCAGCGCCCAGCTGGCGGCGGCGCTGCCCCTCATCGAGCAGTGTGACGACCTCGACCAGCTTCGCGGTCTGGAGGGCGAGGCGGCACAGCGGTATTTCGACTGCTTTGATTCACTCATCCTGCAGCAGCACGATGATTTTGCCTTCACCGGTCGGAGCCGCCGCCCGCCGCTGGACAATACCAATGCCCTGCTCTCTTTCGCTTATTCGCTTCTGGCCTCCGACTGCACGGCGGCTCTTCAGAGTGTGGGCCTCGACCCCTACGTCGGCTTTCTCCACCGCGCCCGGCCCGGGCGCAGGAGCCTCGCCCTCGACCTCATGGAAGAGCTGCGTGCAGTTTATGCCGACCGCTTCGTGCTCTCCTGCATCAACCAGAAAATCATGACGCCGAAGCATTTCCAGAAGCAGGAGAACGGGGCCGTCCTTCTCACCGATGAGGGCCGCCGCGCCTTTCTGGGCGGGTGGCAGACCCGCAAGCAGGAGACTATCACCCACCCGTTCCTGAACGAAAAGCTTCCGTGGGGCCTCGTGCCTTATGTGCAGGCTCTGCTTCTGGCCCGCACCCTGCGGGGCGATATGGAGCTTTACCCGCCATTTTTCTGGAAGTGAGGGATGTGTATGCTGGTCCTTATCACCTACGACGTCAATACCGAAACTCCTGCCGGGCGCAAACGTCTGCGCAAAGTCGCCAAGCGCTGTGTGGACCACGGCCAGCGGGTGCAGAACTCCGTGTTCGAGTGTCTGCTGGATGCCGCGCAGTATGCCGTTCTCAAGGCGGAGCTGACGTCTCTCATCGACCCTGCGCTGGACAGTCTGCGCTTCTACCAGCTGGGCAACAACTATAAGAACAAGGTGGAGCATATCGGCGTTCATCCGCCCTTCGAGCAGGACGGCCTGCTGTTGTTCTGAGTTTCCCGCCCCGGTGCGAAGGGCGAGTTCTCAGCATTTTTCCGGCACCTTCGCACCGGATTTTTGTGTCATTTTGCATGATTTGGATAGTTCTTTGACCCGTTGTAAATCAAGGCTCTTCTAAATTCGTGCAGAATGTTGTATAATTTGTTTGAAAATAGAGATTTTGTCTCTGTTTTTGCTGTCGCCCTCCTCGCGGAGGGCGTGGATAGAAATCAGATGCCGCCGTCGGCCTCGAAGAAGCCGATCCGTCGCCCTCCTCGCGGAGGGCGTGGATAGAAATTGCACCTTGCCGGTGAGGTCGTAGGCGATGATCGCGTCGCCCTCCTCGCGGAGGGCGTGGATAGAAATCTGCCTGAGCGGTTTGTCATCCACTGGTGCAAAAAGTCGCCCTCCTCGCGGAGGGCGTGGATAGAAATTCCATCTCCTCGGCCATGCGGGGAGCGGAGGCCGCGTCGCCCTCCTCGCGGAGGGCGTGGATAGAAATAATCAGGACGAAGTCTACAACAACCGGGTAGATTGTCGCCCTCCTCGCGGAGGGCGTGGATAGAAATAGAAGATGGATGACTTCATCAGCAGTGACCGGGAGTCGCCCTCCTCGCGGAGGGCGTGGATAGAAATCGAACAGGTCTTTGAAAAGCCTGCTCATGTTGCGGTCGCCCTCCTCGCGGAGGGCGTGGATAGAAATCTTTGTGCAAAACTTCCAGACAAACAAAAAACTCGTCGCCCTCCTCGCGGAGGGCGTGGATAGAAATCCCTGATCCACCCGGCACGGGTCCCGCTGGCACCGTGTCGCCCTCCTCGCGGAGGGCGTGGATAGAAATTGCCCCAGCAGCCTGCACAGGACGTTATCCAGCCGTCGCCCTCCTCGCGGAGGGCGTGGATAGAAATGTGAAGGAGAGCGTGAAATACACCGGCACCACCGGGTCGCCCTCCTCGCGGAGGGCGTGGATAGAAATCATTGTGCGTGTCCTCCCTTTGCTGAACGTAGTAGGTCGCCCTCCTCGCGGAGGGCGTGGATAGAAATCTGACAGACCAGGAGGGCCGAATCGTTGGCATTGGTCGCCCTCCTCGCGGAGGGCGTGGATAGAAATAGAAAGGCTGCGGCGGGGATGCCCTTTGTGGACAGTCGCCCTCCTCGCGGAGGGCGTGGATAGAAATTCAACCGGGGCGAGATCGTCAAGGCAAAGATGACGTCGCCCTCCTCGCGGAGGGCGTGGATAGAAATTGCTGAGTGCCTCGAGGATGAAGTCGATGAACTCGTCGCCCTCCTCGCGGAGGGCGTGGATAGAAATGTAGTCGGCCTCGCTGGATGCGCCCAGCATCCGGCGTCGCCCTCCTCGCGGAGGGCGTGGATAGAAATCTTGATGCTTTTGATGGCCTCGGCGACGATCGCCTGTCGCCCTCCTCGCGGAGGGCGTGGATAGAAATAGCTCATCCGTGGTGTAGATTTCGAGGGGCTTTTGTCGCCCTCCTCGCGGAGGGCGTGGATAGAAATCAATACTCAGTCCAGCACCCAGCAGACCACCGTGCGTCGCCCTCCTCGCGGAGGGCGTGGATAGAAATCTCTTTTCCATTATGCCTGAGCAGATCGCGGTCAAGGTCGCCCTCCTCGCGGAGGGCGTGGATAGAAATATACTGGCCTGATAAAGAAAAGCGAGATTGCTTTGTCGCCCTCCTCGCGGAGGGCGTGGATAGAAATCGCTGAGGACTGCTACGGCATTATGACCAAGGAGGTCGCCCTCCTCGCGGAGGGCGTGGATAGAAATAAATGTTTCACCGCAACGGTCACATTTCATGCTCGTCGCCCTCCTCGCGGAGGGCGTGGATAGAAATCTCGAAGCTCTTGGTAAACATGCTGCCGTTGTACGGTCGCCCTCCTCGCGGAGGGCGTGGATAGAAATCGGAGTACATCGGTGGACAAAGAATCGCTATCAAGTCGCCCTCCTCGCGGAGGGCGTGGATAGAAATAACAACGGAAACGAGACGACCACGGGCAGTCTGACGTCGCCCTCCTCGCGGAGGGCGTGGATAGAAATATCCCGAAACCACTCGTTGTAAATCATCGCATAGTCGCCCTCCTCGCGGAGGGCGTGGATAGAAATCACTCCGAAATGCACCATCGGCGGCACCAGCGGGTCGCCCTCCTCGCGGAGGGCGTGGATAGAAATTCTTTGCCGGCGTCTGCGTTCGTGCCGCCTTCATCGTCGCCCTCCTCGCGGAGGGCGTGGATAGAAATTTGCCAAATCATCGCATATGCCCTCATTGGGAGGTCGCCCTCCTCGCGGAGGGCGTGGATAGAAATCTTGACTTAGCTGGTTTGCCAGTGCTGCAATGCGTCGCCCTCCTCGCGGAGGGCGTGGATAGAAATAGAATGCTTATGACAGTGTCGCCGCCTGTTGCCGTCGCCCTCCTCGCGGAGGGCGTGGATAGAAATGTTGAGGGTGCAGGCAACAAATATCCCAAGGGCACGTCGCCCTCCTCGCGGAGGGCGTGGATAGAAATACTTCAACCGGCCGCACCCGGTACCTGTCTATGGTCGCCCTCCTCGCGGAGGGCGTGGATAGAAATTTATGCCGGCACACCGTATCATCTGCTCGATCGTGGTCGCCCTCCTCGCGGAGGGCGTGGATAGAAATTTTCAGATTCACAGCCATCCCCCTCACTGAACCGTCGCCCTCCTCGCGGAGGGCGTGGATAGAAATTTGCTGGCCGCTGTGCGATGAAATACACGCGGGTGGTCGCCCTCCTCGCGGAGGGCGTGGATAGAAATGTAGTATTTTTGGACTTGAAATGCTTGGCGCAGCTGTCGCCCTCCTCGCGGAGGGCGTGGATAGAAATATTGTCAGCTTGACGTCTTGCCGCCTCTTAAAGCGTCGCCCTCCTCGCGGAGGGCGTGGATAGAAATTGCAATGTTTGGGTCTATGCTTGCCCGCCGAATGAGTCGCCCTCCTCGCGGAGGGCGTGGATAGAAATTCCCGGATGATTTTGAAGTCGGTACAGCCCAGCAGGGTCGCCCTCCTCGCGGAGGGCGTGGATAGAAATTATTTCTTTGTCGCTATTGGTGTCTTGATAGCTTGTCGCCCTCCTCGCGGAGGGCGTGGATAGAAATACCAAGGAACAGTATCTTTTCCTGTTGCAGCAGTGTCGCCCTCCTCGCGGAGGGCGTGGATAGAAATTGCCCGGTGGCGCTGCATATATCGGCGCTGCGTGGGTCGCCCTCCTCGCGGAGGGCGTGGATAGAAATTGCTGCCTGCGCTGTCTGCCCCCAAGACGGAGAGGTCGCCCTCCTCGCGGAGGGCGTGGATAGAAATTTCGCGTATGAAGATGTTTACCAAGAACAGAAA
>ENA-OUQN01001228-OUQN01001228.1-human-gut-metagenome-genome-assembly--contig:-NODE-1228-length-16095-cov-5.383479_pt1 | contig 16095 bp, 17 predicted proteins | sample MGYA00237950_ERZ548832 | MGnify/ENA primary metagenome ERZ548832 (study PRJEB26490, sample SAMN05194703) | human gut metagenome | biome: terrestrial biome; feature: human-associated habitat; material... | reverse complement strand
GGTGCAGGGCCTGTAAAATAAAGCCGTACCGGAACCCGGCAAACCGCAAAAAAATACCTGCCTGCTGCAAACTGCCCAAAAGGCATGGCGTGGCGGGTGGTATTTTTTTGAGGGATTTTGTTAATAATGTGTCAAATACCCCTTGCGCAAACCGCAGATTCTGCGTATAATATAGGCAGGGCAAAAGGGGCTGTCTGCCCCCTGTGCCAAACAGTACCAAAGCACAAGGCTAATATAAATTACCGAGAGGAGTTTTTTACCATGGGTTTGGGCAAAAAGACGATTGATGACGAAAACTACGCTGGCAAGCGCGTGCTTGTCCGCTGCGATTTCAATGTCCCTCAGGACAAAAAGACCGGTGCCATCACCAGTGACAAGCGCATCGTGGCCGCTCTGCCCACCATTCGGTATCTGCTGGATCAGGGCGCGGCGGTGATTGCCTGCTCTCACCTGGGAAAGCCCCAGCCGGATTTTGACAAATGGGTCAAAAAGCAGACAGAAAAGGGTAAGGATCCCGCAGAACTCACCGAGGCTGCCTGGAGCAAGGAGCAGAAGAAGCTGACCCTGGCTCCCGTAGCCGCCCGTCTGGCAGAGCTGCTGGGACAGGCAGTAGATAAGAACAGCGTAGTATGGGCGGGAAAAGAGGACGAGCCGCCGTATGTTGCTGTAGGGTTCAGAGCTAAGAAAACGGGTGGTAAATACCGTTACGTATGGCTGCTTAAAGCAAAATTTAAAGTACCGTCTGAAAAGTACGAAACAAAGGGCGAGAGTATCAAGTTTAACACGCCGGACATTGAGGCATCTTTTACAACAAGAAAGAAAGATAACTTGTGGAAAGCAGACTTTGTGGGAACAGAGGAAAGCGCAGCGGCTAAAACGTGGTTTACAGCAGTGCCGGAAAAGGCAGCAGCAATGGAAAGTGTATAAAACAGGAAAGGAGAGAGGCGTAGCATGGGCTGCGCCTTAATTTTATATCATGGGAGCATTAAAGAGCGGGGCTTTTCCCGTAGAGCTGAACGGCAAAGAATATGGTTTACTTTTTTCGCTGAACGCATTAGACGAAGTACAGGAAAAGTTTGGGGGCTACGACAAATTAAGTGAGGTATTCAATAAAGATAACCCAAACCTTTTTAAAGATACAAGGTGGTTACTTACGCTGCTTATTAACGAGGCACTTTTAGCAGAGGACGAAAACGCCCAGCTGCTTGAAGAGAAGAGGGTAGGCAGACTGATACACGCAGGAAATTTGCAGGAAGTACAGAGCGCTATTTTTAAATCGTTCTACAGAGGAACTGCGGGAGACAACAGCGACACAGAGAACGAAAACGACGGAGAAGAAACAACAGAAGAGGGAAACAGGGCAGCCGTGCAGGAAAATTAGATACTGCACGGCTTTTGTATATTGCAGTAGTGCTTTTGAGATACAGGGAACGTGAGGCATGGAGAAAAACACCATACCAGATAACGACACTGTTTAAATATCACAAGGAATATAACCCGCACATTTTCCGACAGAAACAGGCGGGGACACCAGCAGCCACAGAAAACATGGACGATATAGACATAGCGTTAGGGGGCTTTTAATTATGGCAGATAAGACGCAGAACGTCAAAACAAGGTTAAGTTTTGACGGAGAGGCAGAGTATAAAGCAGCCTGCAAGGAAATTAACAGCACCCTTAAAGTGCTTAATTCTGAAATGAAACTTGTAACGGCTGAATATAAGGACAATGCAAGCAGCGTAGATGCGCTGAAAGCAAAGCAGACGGTACTACAGAAAACATACGACGAGCAGGCAAAAAAGGTAAAAGAAACCGAGGCGGCTTTAGAAAAATGTCGCAAGGCAACAGGAGACAATAGCGAAGAAAGTAAAAAACTTGAAACCCAGTTAAATTACCAGAAAGCAGCGCTTGTAAAGACAGAGCAGGAATTAGGCAAAACGACTGACGAAATGGAAAAAGCAGAAAAAGCCGCTGACGAAATGGGAAAGGAAATAAAAGACAGCGGGGAACAGGCAGACGACGCAAAGGGGAAATTTTCTGGATTTACAAGTGTGCTAAGTGGAATGGGTACAGCGCTTAAAGCAGCAGCAGCGGCGACGGCGGCAGCAGTTGCGGGAGCGGCAACAGCCATAGGAGCGCTTACCACAAAAGCGATAGAGGGATACGCAGCACAGGAACAGCTTGTAGGCGGTGTAGAAACTCTTTTCAAAACGTCGTCTGATACGGTTGTTGGTTATGCAAACGACGCATATAAAACAGCCGGAATGTCTGCAAATGAGTACATGGAAACAGTTACCAGCTTTTCAGCGTCGCTGCTTGCCAGTATGAATAATGACACGGCAGCGGCAGCAGAAAAGGCAAACGTGGCAATTACGGATATGTCAGACAATGCAAATAAAATGGGTACTGATATATCGCTTATACAGAACGCCTATAACGGTTTTGCAAAGCAGAATTATACCATGCTGGATAACTTAAAACTGGGATATGGCGGTACAAAAGAGGAAATGCAGCGACTGCTTGATGATGCAAGCAAGCTATCCGGCATTAAGTATGATATTTCATCATATTCAGACGTTGTAGACGCTATTCACGTCGTACAGACGGAAATGGGCATAACAGGGACAACGGCAAAAGAGGCAAGTACAACAATAGAGGGCTCGGTTAGTTCTATGAGTTCAGCGTGGGACAACTGGGTAGCTGGAATGGCAGACAGCGAGGCGAATTTCTCACAGCTTACAAGCAATCTGGTAGACAGTATTGTAACAGTGGTAGGGAATATAGCACCGAGGGTAATAGAAACAGTGCCGAGGCTGGTAAGCGGACTGGGAGAAATCGTAGAGCAGCTTGCAACGTATATACCACAGGTTATACAGGAGTTATTACCGCCTTTAATGAGCGGCGTACAGGACTTGCTTAATACGCTGGTTGGAATGCTGCCGGAAATGATAAGCATAATCGGGCAGATTATACCGACAATCATAGATACGCTGCTTACTATATTACCGCAGCTTTTAGAGGCAGGCGTACAGATTATTACGGAATTGGCGCAAGGTATCGCACAAGCGTTACCTACATTGCTGCCAACAATCGTAACGGTGGTTACGAACATTGTAACCATGCTGATAGAAAATATACCGTTGCTGATTACAGCAGCATTACAGCTGCTTACGGGGCTGGCACAGGGGCTGGTAGCAGCGCTGCCCGTACTGATTGAGGCACTGCCGGAAATCATAACGGCTATCATAAATGCACTGGTTGAGGGCATACCGCTTATTATCGAAAGTGCGGGCGATATTATAGTCGCATTGATTGACGGCATCATAGATGCAATACCGCTTTTAATCGCAGCCATTCCGCAGATTATAGCAGCCATTGTAACAGGACTGATTACGGGGCTGCCTAAGATTTTGACGGCGGCAGGCAAGCTGGTAACGACAATCATAAATAAAATAAAAGAGCTACCTACTCTGATACCGCAGGCAATCGCTGCGGGCGTTGAAAAAATAGCAGAGTGGGGCGCAAATATGCAGGAAAAAGGCGGCACAGTTATAACAAATTTTGTAACGAAAGTTATAGATATTGTTAAGGAGCTGCCGCAGAAAATCTGGAACAGTATAGTAAGCGCAGTAACCAGAGTGGCTACGTGGGGTAACAATATGCTTACGAAAGCCAAAGAGGTAATGAACGCCATGGTAACAGGCGTTATTACGATTGTTAAGGAACTGCCGCAGAAAATCTGGAACAGCATAGTAGGGGCAGTTACCAAAGTGGCTACGTGGGGCAACAATATGCTTACGAAAGCCAAAGAGGTAATGAATGCCATGGTAACGGGCATTGTTACGATTGTTAAGGAAATACCGCAAAAGATTTATAACAGCATTTCTGGTGCAATTTCCAAAGTGGCTACATGGGGTACAGAAGTAAAGAACAAAGCCGTAGAGGGCATGAGAAATGTAATTACTGGAATAACAGACGTATTTAAGGATATTGGCAGTACGTTTGCAGGGTTCGGTAAAAACATGGTAGAAGGCATCTGGAACGGCATAAGCGGCGCTACGAGGTGGATAAAAGACAAAATAAGCGACTGGGTAGGAGACGTTACCGACTTCCTTAAAGATTTATTCGGAATTGCCAGCCCGTCTAAGCTGATGCGTGACGAAATCGGCGTATATCTGGCGCAGGGTATCGGCGTTGGCTTTTCTAATGAAATCGGCGGCGTTAAGAAAATGATTGAGGACAGCGTACCGCAGGAGTTTGACGTAGACGCAAAGGTAAATGTAGGCAATGAATTTAAGTATGATAACGACGACAAAAAGCCAAAGCCGAGAGGCGGCGGCAGTGCAGCAGGCGGCGTAGTTGTCAATCAGTATATTTATGCGAATACCACGGACTATGCAAAACAGCAGAAAGAGGCAGCCCGACAGTTCAGAATGATAGCAAGGACGGTGTAACACATGGAAAATGAAAAACTGACTTACATAAATTCAAGGGGCGAGCGGTTAGAGATGGGAGTAGACAGTGTATACCATTGCAATATAAGTAAAGACGTAGAGGGCATTTCCGGCGTTACGAGCGTCATTTACAGCACAAACAGTATGGGACAGCACGGCGACACCTACGTAGGGCAGCGTATCGAGGCGAGGGACATAGACGTAGTGGGACATATCAACACACGGGACAAGGCGCAGGCATTGGAACTGCGCCGCCGTATGCTTAAGATATTTAACCCGGAGCTTAGCGCTACGCTGGTGTATGAGTACGGCGGCTTTAAGCGTGTGATTGATTGCAGGGCGTATGGAGAGCCTAAGATACTAAAGAAAGAGGTACTTTATGAGTTTGATTTACAAATAGAGTGCCTTAACCCGTTCTGGCGGGAAGAGGAAGAAACAAAAGAGGATATAGCAAGCTGGGTGGCTGCGTGGCATTTTCCTTGCGTTATCGAAAAGGATAACACAAAGAGCATGATATACGGATACCGAGCAGAAAGCGTAATAGTGGACTGCTACAACGAGGGCGACGTATCAACAGGAATGAGGATAAGGTTTACAGCACTGGGGACAGTTTCAAACCCGATACTGCTTAATGTGGATACCGAGGAATTTATACAGATTAACGCCACTATGAAAACGGGCGACGTGATAGAGATTAACACGAAGTACGGCAGCAAGGGCGCTAAGCTGATAAGGGACGGCGTAGAAACCGACTATTTCCGCTACATTGATGTAGACAGTACATTTATGCAGCTTGCCATAGGCGACAATATGTTTAGGTATGATGCAGCCAGCGGCGTAAATTCTCTGGAAGTATCCATATTCTACAGCAAGGAATTTTTAGGAGTGTGACGGTATGGAGCTTAGAGTATTCGACAAGACAGTACAGCCGCTGGGAGCTATAGACGAGCTGGCAAGCCTGCTATGGCATACAAAGTATTTTGACGTAGGAACTTTTAGCCTGCTTGCGCCGATTACGGACAATAACAGCCGTTTGCTGGTAGAGGGTAACTTAATAACCAAGCACGACGGAAAAAAGGAAGTAAAGACCGCCGACGGCGGCGTATGGCGCAGGGCAGCGCAGATAACCTACGTACACATTACCAAAGACGAGAACGGCTTAGAGCAGTTAGAGGCACAAGGCTATATGCTTAGCTGGTGGCTTAATAAGCGCTGCATTTATCCGCAGATTGTGGCGACAGGTACAAACCAGTATCTTATAAACCTTATGGTAAAGAACAACTGCGGCAGCGCAGCAGGAACAAAGCGGCGTTTTCCATTGCTTGCATTTCTGGCGCAGGAAACCATAGACGGCGTGGCGGTTGAATATGCAAACGAGGTATACGCACAACTGGGGCAGGAAGTAAAGGCAAGGGCGCAGGCTGGAAAGCTGGGCTATGACATTCTGCTTAACGAAAGAGAGAGACTGTTTGGCTTTTATCTGTATAAGGGCAATGACCTTACAGCCACAAATACCGAGGGTAACACACCCTGCATATTTTCAAGAGATTTTGATAATGTCAACGAGCAGGAATATACAGCCAGTATAGAGAACTGCGGCAACTTTATTTATGTGCAGGGAGCAGCTGACGACGACGGCAGCCAGCCAGTAACCACAGTGGACGGTGAGGGCGCAACGGGGCTGGATTTAGTAGAGGTATTCTGCGACGCTACGGACATTGCCAGAAAGTACCAGCAGGGGGAAACAGAGGTAACAATACCGCTGAATACCTATATTGCAATGCTGAAAACGAGAGGCGGCGCAGAGTTGGAAAACTACGGCAAGAACATAAATTTTGTAAGTACCATAAATACAAATTCAAACTTAAAATTTAAGGCTGATTTTGATTTAGGCGACCGTATTACTTGCAAAGAAACCAAGTGGGGCATACAGATAGATGCACGTATTACAGAAGTAACGGAAACATACCAGAAAGGCGAGGAAACCATAGAGGCGACCTTTGGCGACAGCCTGCCGACGCTGGTAGACCAGATTAGGAAAGTGAGGTAGCAGAAATGGCAAACAGCTTACCGTTTAATGCCGTGGCAGTAGACGGAGAGTACGACAGGGTATATAAAGCCGAGGATTGGGCGTGGTACTTTGCTACTTTCATTGCAAACGGCATTTTTCCAAAGCCGAGCGACGGGCTACAGGTGGTAGCTTACAGCGGCATGGAAATAAGAGTAAATGCAGGCTATGCCTTTATAAACGGCTACGCCTTTAGAAATCCTGCAACGCTTAGCGTAACACTGGATACGGCAGAGGGAGCGCTTAACAGGGTGGACAGGGTAGTAGTTCGCTGGGATTTGCCGCAAAGAGATATGTATATTGCGGTGCTGAAAGGCACACCGTCTGCAAAGCCGACAGCAACGGCAGTAACACGCACTACGGAAATATGGGAGCTTGCGCTTGCAGATATTTACGTAGGCAAGGGCGTAACAAGGATACAGACGCAGAACATCACAGACCAGCGATTTAATAGCGCAGTCTGCGGCATTGTAACAGGAACGGTGGAAGAGATAGACGCAAGCGTGCTTACAAAGCAGTTTACGGACTTTTTCAACACCTACAGCGCAGCCGTGCTGGACGAGTTCAGCGCATATAAGCAGAGTATGGAAAAGTACCTTACAGAGATTGCGGGCGTATATGACAGCTACGTAAGCAAGACAGAGGGCTTATTTGCACAGTATGAGAGCCAGTTTAACGAAAGATACAGCAGTTTTGAAAGCACGCTTGACAACTGGGACAAGGAACTTTTAAGCGCCTATACAGAATTTATGGCAAAAATTAAGCTATTCCAGTCGGACGCTGAAAACGAATTTAACACATGGTTTGAGAGTATCAAGGACAAGCTGGGCGAGGACATAGCAGGCAGCCTGCAACTGCAAATTGAAGAGCTGGCAGCAGCCATGCAGGAAGTGAAAAAGCAGGCAGAGGCAGGCACGAAAGAAACCAAAGAGGCAATAGCAGCGCTGGACGAGCGACTTAAGAGAGTAGAAAGCGGCTGGGGCATTGACTATAAGCATGATGCTGTACTGGGATTGTGTTACATGGGTGCAGCATACATGAGCCAGCATTACGAAAGAACAGTAGAAACGGCAGTGTTAGGGGCTACCTACGTGGGTAATTCCTATCTTGCAAATACATTTTAGAAAGGCGGCAGACCATGAAAGGATTTCCTAAAGTATTAAAGACAAAAGAGGATTATTACAACTGCCTTGCTATGGTAGCAAGCGGAGAACTGGCGGCAGCAGATTTGCTGGCGAAAATCGAGAGCGCAGAGAACCAGCGTTATATTGAGTGCGGCGTAGCAGCTGTAGAGGAAGAGAAAAAGGCGGTTACGGTATATTACTGCGACGAGGCAGCGGTAGGTATGAAATTTGTAGCGGGCGACGTATCCGGCACGGTGCAGGGAGTAACACATATCCAGACCGACGAGGCAGCGGCAGCAGGAGAGGCGGGAAACGACAAAACAGCCCTTACACTTTCCAAAGCGGTAAAAGCAGGCTGCAAGGTAATTGCGCTGGAACGCACAGACACCGTGGCAGGAATGACAACAGACGACATTGCAGCACTGAAAGGAGTATTAAAGCAGTATGAGTAGATTATTAGTGGACGACGTTACAAAGACCGACGCAAGGGCGCTTTTGAACGTAAATAAAATGGCTACAATCAGCGATATTGTAGCACCGAGCAATGAGTACATTTACGCCAGCGGAGCAAATGAGCTGACCGTAGTAGAGGGTTGCGTAATTGCCGTGGGCGGCGCTGGAATTTTCAAGACAGCAAATACAATTCTTACGGCTGCTAATCTGGACGCAGGCAGCGCTTTTGCGGTAGGTAAGGACTATTACGTATATATCTGCGACAGCAGAATTGACAGCGCAGACGAGAAATACGTAATTTCCCTTAACTCTACATACCCGACAGGCTGGAACGCTACAAACAGCCGTAAAATCGGCGGCTTTCATTATGGACGCTGCCGCAAGGTGGACAGCAATTTACAGCCGCTTAATGGTAGCAGTGTTATTTTTGGCACAGGCTGGGAAAGTGCAGTAAGCAACGGCATTGTACCACGTTCTGTATGGACACTGGGACACCGCCCGAAATGCAGCCCAGAGGGTATGGTATATTTAGGCGGCGGCACATGGGTAGATATTTACCTTAATTCTGACGACGGAGCAAAGGGCTTGAAATCAGAGTACGGCTGCGCACCTATGACGGGTACAGAAAGCATGAACTGGTACAACTTTGTAGAACGTCTGGCAAAGAGCGGTAAACGCCTGCCGAACTATGCGGAATTTTGCGCTTATGCTTTTGGCAGCCCTGCCGGACTGGATAACGCAAATACAAACGCATGGAGCGCCACCAGCAACACAGGTAGGGGCGTAACAGGCAGTGTGGTAAATGCCGTTTCTTCCGTGGGCGTTGTAGATGCCGTGGGGCGTGTCTGGGAGTGGCTGGACGAGCTTATTACAAGAGCGGAACACGCCACAAATGCAGACTACCACGCAAGCGTAGCGTGGGGCTGGGACAAGAAAAGCCCATTGAACACAGGCGAGAAGTCTTACGACGTTGGTAACATTTACCAGTATTACGCATATTCTCTGGCGGCGCTGATGGCGGGCGGCCGCTGGGACAATGGGGCGCTTTGCGGCGCTCGTGCCGTGGATTGCAACAATTACCCGTGGAATGTCAATACGAGCATTGCCGCTCGTGGGGCGTGTGACTCTCTGTAGACGGCGGGCGAAAGCCCAGCCGGATAAACGGGGGTAAGGCATGGACATACAGACAAAAACAGATATTATACACCAGAAAATATACGATTTTCTGCTATATATTTACCCTCTGCTTACGAAGTACCCAAAGTATGAGAAATTCAGTTTACAGACGGCGACAAGAAACGCAATTCTTGAAATGCTGCAAGAGGTTATAAAGTGGGATAAGACGGCAACGAAAAGCCACTTATACACGGTAGATACGGCATTGCAGGAAAGTAAAGAATTGCTGCGGCTGGCGCATGACTTGAAGTATAGCGCTATGAACGCACGGCACTACGGCGAGAGTTGCCGCAAGCTGAAAGAAATAGGCGTTATGCTGGGCGAACTGATAGAAGAGGTAAAGACCAGAAAATAGCAGGATATGGGGCAGCTGCTTACTTACAGCCTCTGGCGGCGCTGATAGCGGGCGGCAACTGGAACAATGGGGCGAATTGCGGCGCTCGTGCCGTGAATTGCAACAATTACCCGTGGAATGTCAATACGAACATTGGCGCTCGTGGGGCGTGTGACTTAGTGAGAACATTACAGGCACAGAGTTCTACGGAATACTGGCAAGGACTTAGAAAGGGATAAGACCGAGTGTTTAATATCCTATAGTCAGAGTGGCTGTCCCGCCGTGAGGCAAAGAGAAAAAATACGGCTGCTGGTTAGTAGCTACGGCGAAAGGCAGGAGCTTAATACTTGAAGAGAGTAGGATACATTACCGATAAGGACGGGCGGCGCATTACGCTTTTAGAGGCTATGGGCGACTATGGAAACGTACAGAAAGCCTATAACAAAGCCAGAAAGTGTAAACGCCACAGAAAAGACGTACTGATTTTTACGAAAGACAAAGAGGAAAACTTAGACAAGGTGCGGGAAGATATTCTAAACCTTGCCTATGAGCCGAGCGAATACCATTACTTTAAGGTGTACGAACCGAAAGAGCGGCAGATAATGGCGCTACCGTTCTATGACAGGGTGGTACAGCACGCCATAAACAACGTGTTAGAGCCTATATTTGATAAGCGGTTTATATCGCAGTCTTACGCCTGCCGGAAAGGTAAAGGTATGCACGCTGCGTCTGATACGCTAAAAGAGTGGCTGTATGAGTGGAACAAATACCACCCAGACCAGCCGCTTTACGCTATCAAGGCAGATATACACCACTATTTCCAGAGCATAGACCATGCGGTATTAAAGGCTGAAATACGTAAGGTTATAAAAGACGCTGGGGTACTGGCATTGCTGGACAGGATAATAGACCACAACGGCAATATGCCGGACGGCGTAGGGATACCAGTAGGAAACCTTACCAGTCAGTTATTTGCAAATATCTATCTGGACGCATTAGACCAGTTTATTAAGCATGAGCTGGGTATAGAGGCGTACATACGCTATATGGACGACTTTGTAATATTAAGCCCAGACAAGGAACAGCTGCGCAGCTGGCTTGCACGGATAGAGCAATTCTTACGGGAAGAGCTTAAGTTAGAGTTTAACCCGAAAACTACCATGCTGGCAGCAAAGAACGGTATAGACTTTGTAGGCTACAAACACAGGGCAACGCACAGGAAAGTACGAAAGGACAGCATAAAGCGCATAAAGCGTACTATCAAGAAGTGCGAGAGCGGGAAAATCACAAAAGAGCAGTTACAAAAGAGTATACAGAGCTGGACGGGACACGCAGGACACGCCGACAGCTATAACCTACGAAAGAAAATAGAAACGCTGGCAGAGGCAGCCATAGAAAAGGCTGCTTAAGCGGCAGAATGCAGGAGCGAGTACATGAGTAGCAATTTACTAAGGGTAGTACAAGAACAACAGGAAACCATAGAAAAGCAAAGCAGGCTTATTGCTGATTTAATAGCCACTCTGGAAAGCTGGGAGCAGACAGCAGGCTACGACGGCGAAGAGCTGAAAGAGCGGGCAAAAGATTTGCAATTAAGAGAAAGGCAGGATTTATGAACATGACTATTACAGAATTTATTGAGGCGGCGGCACATAACAAAATTATCCAGCTGGTAGTATTGGCGATTGTGTGCGACACGGTTTTTGGCGTGCTGCGTGCAATCAAAGAGAAGAAATTTAACAGCTGCGCAGGAATTGACGGGGCTATCAGAAAAGTAGGTATGCTTATTTCTCTGGTATTTATGCTGGCAATCGACGTACTGATTAAGATTAACTTAATCGGATTTATACCGGAGCAGGCACGTACATATTTAGGACTTGATACCGTGGGCGTGGCTGAATTTTTCGCATTGCTTTACATTGCCTATGAGGTAGTGAGTATTTTTAAGAATATGGCATTATGCGGGCTGCCCGTAAAAAAGGTATGGGAAAAGGTGCGGGAGTTTCTGGCGAAGTATACGGACGAACTGCCGGACACAGACGAACTGGACGGGGACAGCACCACAGGCAACGTAGAGGAACACAGGACACAGGAAAGATAAGAATAATAAGGACATAGCAGCAAAGAGCGCTTGCGGGACACCGCAGGCGCTTATTTTGTATGCGGAAAGGCAGGAAATATGAAAGAAACAAAGAGCGAACAGACAAAGAACATGACACCCGAAGAGCTTAAGAAATTACAGGAAAAGGTAGCAGGAATGACACCCGAAGAGCTTAAGCAGTTCAGAAATTCACAGGACGCAGACAGCATGGGCTTTTATGGAGAGGAGTAGGAAATGAGAACAGTAAATAAATTACTTACGCCTTTTAATTTTACCGATAAAAATAACGTGGGTAGAATTAAATATATTGTTATCCATTATGTAGGAGCGTTAGGCGGCGCACAGGATAACTGCAAATATTATGCAGGGCAGTACGTGGGAGCGTCTGCGCATTACTTTGTAGGATTTAACGGCGAGGTATGGCAGTGCGTAGAGGACGCTAATATAGCGTGGCATTGCGGAGCGTCGAGCTATAAGCACGCAGAGTGCCGAAACGCTAATAGTATCGGTATTGAAATGTGCGTAAGGAAGAAAAACACAAAGAGCATGGGCGCAACAGATAAAGACTGGTATTTTGAGGACGCAACAGTAGAGGCAGCGGCAGAACTTACCCGTTACCTTATGAATAAATATGGCGTGCCTGCATCTCATGTAATCAGACATTACGACGTAACGGGCAAGATTTGCCCTAACCCGTATGTATATAACACCAGCGCCCACACATGGGACGAGTTTAAGCGTAAAATCAGCGGGCAGGCAGAAACACCGCAGGGCGGCAATGAAAAAACAATCTGGAATTTTCTTACAGGCAAGGGCTTAAATGCTTATGCCGTGGCTGGTATTATGGGTAATCTGTACGCTGAAAGCGGGCTTATGCCGAACAACTTACAGAACACCTATAACAATAAGCTGGGTAAGACGGACGCAGAATATACAGCGGCGGTGGATAATGGTAGCTATGGCAATTTTGTAAAGGACAGTGCAGGCTATGGGTTGGCGCAGTGGACGTATTGGAGCAGAAAGCAGGCGCTGCTTAATCATGCAAAACAGGCGGGCGTATCCATTGCAGACCTTAATATGCAGCTGGGCTTTTTATGGGAAGAATTGCAGGGATACACAGCAGTAATGGACGCACTGAAAAAGGCGGGCAGTGTGCGTGCTGCATCTGATGCCGTTCTTACTGGATATGAAAAGCCAGCAGACCAGAGCGAAACAGTAAAGAAAAAGCGTGCAGAGTACGGCGAGGGATACTATAAAAAGTATGCAGCAGGAAACGGTACAAAGTATTACAGAGTGCGCAAGAGCTGGACGGACGCAGCAAGCCAGCTGGGGGCGTTTACGTCGCTGGAAAATGCAAAGAGCGCTTGCAAGGCGGGTTATACTGTATATGATGATAACGGCAAGGCGGTATATACCGCAGCGGGGCAGCAGACAAGCGCAGGCGTTCCGTTTAGCGTACAGGTAGATATTTTAGACCTTAATATCAGAACGGGAGCAGGCACGAACTATGCAAAGACGGGAGAAACCACAGGAAAGGGAGTATTTACCATTGTGGAAGTGAAAGCCGGACAGGGCGCAAGTGCTGGCTGGGGACGCTTGAAGAGTGGCGCAGGCTGGATTAGCTTAGATTATGCCACAAGATTAGCTTAAGTTTTCGAGGGTGGGCGGTTCGCTGTCTGCCCTCTATTTTTTTTGCGATTTTCTTAGAAATCTATACAAAAGTGTTGACAATATACCGAAAAAGGTATATAATAAAATCATGGAAAGGAGATAAGAACAAATAAGAGGCAAAGCCACTGGAAAGGAGAAACGGCACAATGGGTAAGAAAAAGAAACAAAAGAAAAAGCCTATCAACTGGCAAGAATTGGCAATCAGTGCAGTGATAGACTTAATCATAGGAACAATACTTATCATAATTGGTAAGTACATAGGTTAGGGCGAAAGCCCTAACCGACAGGCGGGCGATAAGCCCGCCGCCTATAAGAAATATAACACAAACCCAAAGCCGAGTAAAGAGTATGCTTTTAAAATTAGGAGTATTTTTAGTAGCAGTAGGACTGGTAAAGCTGCTGGTTGCTTTCATTTTGAGGGCAAGAGAAAAGAGAGGTAAGGCATGAATTTAGGCGAAAACATTAAAAAAGCACGAAAAGCGGCAGGCGTGACGCAAAAGGAACTTGCAGAGCGCCTGCAAGTATACCAGAAAGATATAAGCCGCTGGGAAAACGGAGAAAGAACGCCGAGCGTGCCAGCATTTGCGAAAATTTGCAGAGAGCTTAACGCCTCTGCTGATGAAATTTTAGAATTGAAGTAGAAACGAAAGCGAGGGCTTACTATGACAAAGAAAAAGGTAATTTTATTGGTAGTGGCTGCATTATTTGCAGTAAGCGGTTTAACGGCGCTGCCGTCTGGAAATATAACAGGTGGGGTGGGTTGTATTGTGATTGCGGCAGTATGCGCCTATTTTGGACTGAAAAAGAAAAGCGCAGGAAAAGAGAACGGAAACAGAACACCAGCGCCTGCCGCCGCATCTGGTAGCAGGGTTTTAGATACAATCAGAACGAAAGTAGTAGGCGTGACGTTCAATAATGAGGACGGAGAAAACAGGCAGGATATTTTAAGCAAAATGTCCGGTAGTGAAGATATTACAGTAGAAAAGTACACATACAACGGAGAGCCTGCCGCATACGTAAAGTGGGGCGATAAGGTAATAGGCAATCTATCGGCAGAACTGGCGGGGGACTTAGCGAGAAAGTACCCGAAAGCCCGCTACACCGCAGAAATACTGGAAATTTCTGGGGGGGGGTACAGACGTTCGGGTGCAATATAGAGCTTGACGTAATCGAGGACGCAACGCCCAGCGTAAGCCAGCATACGGGAGAAACTACAGTATATGTAGACCGTAGCAACAAAAAATACCATAGTAAGCCTAACTGTTCGGGAATGAAAAACCCAAAGAGCATACCGCTAAGCCAAGCAAAGAAGAAATACACCGCTTGTAAAAAGTGTTGTAAATAGGTAAAGGCATAAGCCGCAGACTTGTAAAAGAGTTTGCGGCTTTTCGTCGTATATGGGGAAAGAACAGGAACGAAAGAGAGGTAGCAGAAATGGCGAATAAGAAAGGCAGCCGACAGCTGACATGGACAGACCGTATAAGTATTGAGGCATTGAAAAAAGCAGGGCATAGCGTGATAGAGATAGCAGAACAGCTGGGCGTACACCGCAGCACTATATACAATGAGCTTAAGCGAGGGGAATATATGCACAGAAATAGCGACTATACAGAAACATTAAGTTATAGCCCAAACAAGGCACAAATGAAAGCAGAGGAAAATTTAAAGGCAAGGGGTACACAACTTAAAATAGGAAACGATATTGCATACGCAAATTATATAGAGGATAAAATAGTAAATGAAGATTACAGCCCAGCTGCGGTACTGGGAGAATTGAAAGCACAGGGGAAAGAGGGGGACTTTTCCGTAACAGTATGCGTAACGACCTTATACAGCTATATTGATAAGGGTATTTTCCTTAAGCTGTCTAATAAGAATTTGCCAGTAAAGAAGAATAAGAAGAGAAATTATAAGAAAGTACAGAGGCAACAGAAAAGGGCGGCAGCAGGAGAGAGTATAGACAAACGCCCGAAAGAGATAGATACACGGGAAGAGTTTGGCAACTGGGAAATGGACAGCGTTTTAGGTAAGCGGGGAAAGTCAAAAAATACGTTGCTGGTACTGACAGAGCGGAAAACCAGAAACGAGATTATATTTAAACTGCCAGACCATACAGACGAGGCAGTAGTAGCGGCACTGGATAGATTAGAAAGAAAATGGGGCGCTGATATGTTTAAGCGGGTATTTAAGACAATCACAGTAGACAACGGCAGCGAGTTTGCAGATGCAGAGGGCTTACAGCGTTCTATTATCAACGAGGGAGAAAAGCGGACAAAGGTATATTACTGCCACCCGTACAGCAGTTGGGAGCGTGGCACAAATGAGGTAACAAATAAGATGATACGCCGGAAGATACCGAAAGGCACAAATTTTGACGACAGGACAGAGGAAGAGGTAGAGAGTATAGAGAACTGGATAAACGGATACCCACGCAAAATACATGGTTATCATTCAGCAGGGGAACTATTCGAGGAAGAGGTAAAACAACTTGCATAAGAACGGGAATAGGGGGCGTGAGAGGCTGGCAGAAGTGGCAGCCTTACTATTGCGCTGCCTAAAAGTGAAAATATACAATAAAACAGGTTGCGTATTGTGCAAAATGGCAAAACGATAAAAACATGAAAAAATGTCGAATTTAATGTTGACATTTTTAAAATATAAAATAAAATAAAAAAGTTGTTGACATCTGATAGGTGTTAAGTATATAATAATCAAGT
>ENA-OUQN01001225-OUQN01001225.1-human-gut-metagenome-genome-assembly--contig:-NODE-1225-length-16107-cov-7.385622_pt1 | contig 16107 bp, 15 predicted proteins | sample MGYA00237950_ERZ548832 | MGnify/ENA primary metagenome ERZ548832 (study PRJEB26490, sample SAMN05194703) | human gut metagenome | biome: terrestrial biome; feature: human-associated habitat; material... | reverse complement strand
TTTCCAAGCTTTATTCCGGTTCGGGTATCCACAGCCTTTCTGAATTAAATCCCAAATCAACTCAGACTCTGTCGTGATTGATCTCGCGATAAAATAACCGCGCAATCTCATCCTGTTTATCCGTCTGACCAAGAATCCACATCAGTTTTGCAACAATGGATTCTGTTGTCATATCATCGGACTTAAGGATTCCTTTATGATTACTGAATTTTTTTCCAACCTGATATACGCCAAGATCACAGCCTTCTTCCGGCACCTGTGTGGTGACAGCGATTGTCTTGCCGGAATCTACCCAGGAGAAGATCGCTTTTTCAAAGGAATCATCATATTCCGGGATACCGCCGATACCAAAGGTTTCCAGGATGATAGCATCATAGTGCCCACTTAACAGATCGAAAATCTCAGCTTTGACTTCCGGAGTCAGTTTCAGCACAAAGACACGGTCATTAAGACTTGCGTAAGATTTCAGATTCTGAGGAGCGGGACGTTCTTCAGTATAGTAACGGATGATGCGGCTGTCACGGATAATGGCAAGTTCAGGGAAGTTCATACTGTCAAATGCATCAAAACTTCTGGTGCGCTGCTTACGTCCGCGGGTTCCGGCAACAACTTTTCCGTTAAATACAATGCAGACATTGCAGGAAAGATCGTCGGCAGCATACAGAATACTCTGGAACAGATTGATCTTTGCATCGGTATAAGGATTGGCCATTGGTTTCTGGGAACCGGTCAGTACGATCGGTTTTACACTGTCCTGGATCAGATAAGACAGGGCGGCAGCAGTATATGCCATGGTGTCTGTTCCGTGAAGAACGACAAACCCATCGTAGTTGTTATAATTTTCCATGATCGCATCACGGATCATCAGCCACTGACGTGGGCGCATATTGGTGCTGTCGATGTTCATAAGCTGAAGTACTTCCAGATGACAGATGTCTTTGATTCCCGGTACGCTGGCTGCAAGTTCTTCCCCTGTCACAGCCGGTGTCAGTCCAAGATCCCCCTCTTTGGATGCAATCGTACCACCGGTTGCTATCATTAGTATGTTTTTCATGATCAGTTACCTCTCAATATATATAATATATGTTTTACACTCCTATAAGATTAGCTGTGATTGGAAGGCATGTCAAGGAAAAACAGGTATTTTGCAGAGTATTTTCAGATGAACATTAACCCTTAATATCAGATGGATTCTTACCGGAAGGCGGAGCCTGCTCCGGAGCATCATCTGCGCATGAGACCGGAGGAAGAAATGGATAAAGTTCCTCGTACGAATCCAGTTCCGCAGGATTAAGAGGCGCAGAAGGAATCAAACCGGTACAGTCATGGGAAGAGGCAGCAGTTGCAAGATAATCGTAAGAATCAATGAGTTCCTGGTTGGACAATGGGTTTACATTTACAGTCTTTTTTTCATGTTTCTTCATAAATAAAAACTCCTTTATAATTCAGATATATTAGAGGGGTGAATAAATAGTGGTTATTTAGGACAATAAGCGAGAATCCTCGGCAATTCAATGACCGAGATGAAAGCGCAAGATTGTGCATGTCTGCACATTAAAAATAATATAATAATCTCCCTACCTGTGATATTAATGCCGTAACCGGTATATAAATGATCGAAAATATGTTCGATTGTTTTGCTGCGCGTTTCTACTTCTCATGTTATATTATGTGTATGGAAGAAAAACTTATACATTACAGAACTTGCGTGTGTAATATCAACTACCATATGGTATGGTCGGTGAAATACAGGCGAAAGATATTAAAACCAGAAATCGAGGAATATCTTCAGAAACTGGTGCAGCAGATTGCAGCGGATAAGGGGTTTACCGTTCATCTATTCGAATGTGGTGAATGTGATCATGTCCACTGCCTTGTATCAGCTCCACCGAAGTTATCAATAACAGCAATCGTTAAGTATCTGAAAGGGATTACTGGAAGAAAACTGTTCGAACGTTTTCCGGAAATAAGAAACCAGCTATGGAAAGGAGAGCTGTGGAATCATTCCTATTATGTGGAAACAATCGGATCTGTATCTGAGGAAAATATCCGCCGTTATATGGAACATCAGAGCAAGTCATATTGATTCAAGGCGGAATGTAAATTTCCATCCGCAAGAACATACTAGGGGGGAAGAAGAATGCTACTGTCGCATAGAACATCTGTAAAAATCCGGTCAGAATATTCCAATATCATAGGGCATATGTGCTATGCAGCTTCCAAACTTTGGAATATCTGTAACTATGAACGTCATCATTATAAAGAATTGGGACTGGAAAAGTATCCTGACTGGTACTATCAGAAAAAAGCACATAAAGGAAATCTGTGGTACAGACAACTTCCGTCACAGACAGCGCAGGAGACCTGCAAACAGTTGGATAAAGCATGGAAATCTTTTTATGTCCTGAAAAAGACTGGAGGGATTAAAGAACCAAATCCGCCCCGTTTTAAACAGGACAATATACCTGTTACATACATGCAGATGGGAATCCGGCATGAGAAAGGTTCAGACCAGCTGCGGTTGTCTCTGCCAAAGGATCTGAAACGCTATATGGAAGAAACATACGGGATCTATGAAAAATTTCTATATCTTGAAAATAAGATTTTCAAGGACATGGATCATATAAAACAGCTGCGGATTTATCCACCGGAAAATGAAAAATGTGATCTTATCGTTATCTATGAGATTGAAGAACCAGAGCATCTTTCCCAGAATGGACATTATTTATCTATTGATCTTGGTCTTCACAATTTGATGACCTGTTATGATTCTGGAAATGGAAGGACTTTTATTCTAGGAAGAAAATATCTTTCTCTGGAAAGATACTTTCATAAAGAGATAGCCAGAGTACAGTCTGTATGGTATGCGCAGCAATCGAAAAAAGGAATAAAATATCCAAAATCATCAAAACATATCCAGAGACTATATAGGAAAAAGCAGAATGCAGTAAAGGACTACCTTCACAAAGTGACCAGATGGATTGCCGAATATTGCAGAAAAGAAGATATCCGCTGTGTGGTTGTGGGAGATATCTGTAATATCCGTAACGGAAAAGATATGGGGCATAAGACCAACCAGAAGTTTCACGGACTGCCATATAACAGGCTGTACATCATGCTGGAATATAAATTAAAACTGTATGGAATACAATTGATAAAACAGGAAGAAAGCTATACCAGTCAGTGCAGTCCGTTATCACCAGAAGTATCAAAAAGATATGCAGAAGTATTAAATCGAAAAAAGCGAGGTATGTATGTAACTGGCGGAGTAAGATTTAACGCAGATACAGTAGGTGCATTTAATATCTTGAGGAAATATCTTTCCGCATTCGGAAAACAGAAGCAACTGTCCGTAACCGGACTAAAAAATCCAGAAATAATAAAAGTAGCTGCATAGCCGAAAGGTAAGCAGTATTGGTGTCATGGACGCACCCTGAAAAAGGCGGTATCCCGCCAAAATTCAGATGCTCTGGTAACTTAGTTGCCGAGTAGTTCACTAAAAAAAGAGGAAAACCTGCTTTCCAGTATAGAATGGGTAGAAAAAAAGAAAATTATACGGTATAATACTTCATGTTGTGAAATATTAGAGCATTAAAGCTGAAAAGAAGAAAAGTTACAATTTAAAATAACATATAAAAATAACAGATAAAGAAGATCTGATGAAATACAACAGGAAGGAGAAGCAGGAAATGAGAGTAGAAATTGACACACATACGCATACGCTCGCAAGTGGACATGCATATAATACGCTGAATGAGATGGCGCAAGCAGCAGCGGATAAAGGACTGAAGGGACTTGCAATTACGGAACATGCACCAGAGATGCCCGGAACTTGTCATTTGTTCTATTTTCAAAATTTAAGAATTGTTCCAAGAAAAAAATACGGGATTGAGCTGTTATTAGGAACAGAACTGAATATCATGAATGCGCGGGGGGAGATCGATCTCCCAGATTCGGTTCTTGAAAGACTTGATATTGCAATCGCCAGTATTCATATGCCGTGTTTTAAAGATGAACGGACAATAGACAATGTAACCGCAGCATATGAGAAAGTAATGGAACATCCGTATGTGGACATCATTGGACATCCGGATGACGGGAGATTTCCTGTAGATATGAAGCGTCTGGTAAAAAAAGCAAAAGAAACCGGAACATTACTGGAAGTAAATAATTCATCACTGCGTCCGGAAGGATTTCGGGAGAATACAAAAGAGAACTGTCTGGAGATGGTAAAGGAATGTAAAGCACAGGGAGTGATGATCGTGCTTGGCAGTGATTCACATGTGGATGCAGATATTGCAGAGTATCCATATGCGGAAGAAATATTGAGAGAAACAGATTTTCCGGAAGAATTGGTTGCCAATGTTTCACTGGAAAAATTAAAAGCATGTATAAAACATGGGAAAAAACTATAGACTTTGCAATTTTAGTGTGTTAAAATGTAAAAGTAATGAATCTGCTACGAAGGAGATAATGCTATGAGTAAGAAAATCAGAACAGAGGCGGTTGATTATCTGTTTCAGGGAATTTTAAGCCTCAAAGATAAAGAGGAGTGTTATACATTTTTTGAAGATATCTGTACGATTAATGAATTGCTTTCATTATCACAGCGTTTTGAAGTTGCAAAGATGTTAAGAGAACACAAGACTTATCTTGAGATTGCAGAAAAGACAGGCGCTTCAACAGCAACGATCAGTCGTGTGAACCGTTCGCTGAATTACGGTAATGACGGATATGACATGGTATTCGAGAGAATCGGACTTGGGGAAGTCAAAGACGAAAAAGCAGAATAAAGTGCGAAAAACAGTGCAGATGCATTTGGTAAGAATGCAGAAACAAAAAAAGAAATAAGACGTGCGGTCTTATTTCTTTTTTTTGGCCGAATCCTTTTTGACACCGGTATTTTCAGAGTGAAGCAGATCGGGGAAATTATCCAAAAGCTTTTCTACAATCTGCTTTTTAACATAGATGTCAAAACTCAGGTTACAGATAAATGCAAACAACTGCAGAGAATCCCTGTCATCTTCCGGTGCTTCATCAAAACATTTTTTAGAAGAATTATAAGAGCGGATAATTTCTTTTTCAAATTCCGGAATTCTGGACTTTTCCAGTTCGCATACTTCTTTATAGATAGAAGTGATATCAAAATCCTGATCTGTGTCAAAATACTTATCCGTAATCGGTTCTAACATAGTTTCAATATCTTTAATAGAAAGAAAATTTTTAAAATAATAGATAAAGATCATTATCAGCAGATGCTCTTTGGAGTACTTCTTCTTCACAGGTGGAGGGAGAAGATTGTTCTTGGCATAGTTGTTGATCATGGTCTTAGTAAGGATCTTATCATCTTCATGGCGTTTACTGGATGCCAGTTCTTTTTCCATAAAGGTAGTAACCTGATCCATGTATAAATCTATATTCGGAATATCATCAGGTCTCACGTAATCAATCCGTGAGATGCTTGATAAAATGCTGTTCAGCATATCTTTTGTGTCTATTGTCATTTTTTATCACCTCAATGTAATTATTATATAGTTTTGAAAACTAGATGGCAAGCGTTTTTTTTATACACGTTGCAGAAAATGTCTGGAAAATACGGCTGAATATCGGAGAAGTTATTGACATTTTAATTGGATATGATAAAATAAGTTCGCTAACAAACAATTTGCTAACAAACAATTTGATAACAAACAATTTGAGCGTGAACAATTGAACGGAAAGGATGGTAATGTGGAAAGAAAAGGAAGAAAGATCGGACCGGAGATACACTGTGCGGATCTGAAATTGTCAAGGAATCTGTCTGCACATGTGAGAAAGTCCGGAGTGGATGAAGTGACGATGATGCATGGCTGGATCATACGGTATCTGTATGAGAACCGGGAGCAGGATATTTTTCAGAAGGATATTGAACAAAGATTTGCAGTAGGTAGATCTACAGTTACGAATCTGCTTCAATTGATGGAAAAGAAGGGATTCGTAAGAAGAGAATCGGTAAAACAGGATGCCAGGTTAAAAAAAGTAATCCTGACAGAAAAAGGAATTACAAGTCAGGAATCTTTTGAGGATATTGTGGAGCATATCGAAGAAGAGCTTTCCGAAGGCATATCAGAAGAAGAACTTCATATTTTTTATAAGGTGTTAGACCAGATTAATCAGAATGTGAAGAAATATGAAGTCAGGTAATCCGGAAAATCGGAGTTATAAATGTAACTATAAAACAAGAAACGAAACAGAAAGGGCGTAAATGGAATGATTAAGACATTAGCAAAACAGATTAAAGAATTTAAAGCAGCATCCATTGCAACTCCGCTCTTTATGATCCTTGAGGTATTGATGGAGATGATCATCCCATATCTGATGGCATCAATTATTGATAAAGGGGTCAATACCGGGGATATCCACCACATCTACAAAGTCGGCGGAATCATGGTTGTTGCGGCGGTCATCGGATTATTCGCCGGAATGATGGGCGGAAGATTCGGTGCAAAAGCATCGGCGGGATTTGCAAGGAACTTACGAGAGGCTATGTTTAACAATATTCAGACATTTTCATTTTCAAATATTGATAAATTCAGCACAGCAGGACTTGTAACCCGAATGACAACGGATGTAACCAATATACAGAATGCATATCAGATGATCCTGCGTATGTTCACCAGAGCACCGGCCAGTATGATCTGTGCGATGGTCATGGCATTTACAATCAATGCGAGACTGGCATGTATCTATCTTGTAGCGGTAATTATTCTTGGAATTTTATTGTTCCTGATCATGAGCCATGCGACAAAATATTTCCAGCAGGCATTTCCAAAGTACGATGATCTGAATGAATCCGTGCAGGAGAATGTATCTGCGATCCGTGTCGTGAAGGCATATGTAAGAGAGGAACAGGAGACATCTAAGTTACGAAGAGCAAGTGAGAATATCTATAACATTTTCGTAAAAGCAGAGACAAATCTGGTATTCAATGCACCGATGATGCAGACGGCGGTATACACCTGTATCCTGTTAGTGAGCTGGTTCGGAGCAAAGATGATCGCAAGTGATTCCCTGACGACAGGAGAACTGATGAGTCTTCTTACATATTGCATGAATATTCTGATGAGTCTGATGATGTTGTCGATGGTATTTGTCATGGTCGCTATGAGTATGGCAAGTGCGAGACGTATCTCCGAAGTGTTAAATGAGACGAGTGATCTTAAGAATCCGGAACATCCGACCATGAAAGTAGAAGATGGAAGTATTGAATTCCGTCATGTGGACTTTGCGTATAAAAAGGACAGTGACGAACCGGTACTGGAAGATATTGATCTGAAGATCCGTTCCGGTGAGACGATCGGAATCATCGGAGGAACAGGAAGTGCCAAGACGAGTCTGGTTAACCTGATCAGTCGTCTGTACGATGTGACGAAAGGCGAAGTACTGGTCGGTGGCAGAAATGTCAAAGATTATGATATGGAAGTGCTTCGTAATCAGGTATCAGTAGTCTTGCAGAATAATGTGCTGTTCTCCGGAACAATCCTTGATAATCTCCGCTGGGGAGACAAGGAAGCAACTTTGGAAGAATGCAGACACGCGTGTGAACTTGCATGTGCGGATGAGTTCATCGACCGTTTCCCGAAAGGATATGAGACCTACATCGAGCAGGGCGGAAGTAACGTATCCGGAGGTCAGAAGCAGAGACTATGTATTGCAAGAGCACTACTTAAGAAGCCAAAAGTACTGATTCTAGATGACAGTACCAGTGCGGTAGATACCGCAACAGATGCGAAGATCCGAAGAGCGTTTCGTGAAGAGATTCCGGATACAACGAAACTGATCATCGCACAGAGAATCTCAAGCGTACAGGATGCTGACCGTATTATTGTTATGGAAGACGGTAAGATCAATGGATTCGGTACACATGAAGAATTATTGGAACAGAATGATATCTACCGTGAAGTCTATGAATCACAGACCAGTGGTGGCGGCGATTTTGACGAGAAGGAGGATGAATAAGATGCCGGGACCGGGAAGACAGCCGAGAGGAATGAAAGCACAGGTAAAAAATCCGGGTGAATTATTCCTCCGCCTTATGAAATATGTATTAAAAGATTATAAGTTTCACTGCATCAGTGTAGTAGTATTGATTGTTGTCAGTGTTCTTTGCAATGTGCAGGGAACGATGTTCATGAAGAACCTGATCGACGAATATATCACACCATTTTTATTATCAGATAACCCCAATTTTACACCGCTTGCACATGCGATCGCCAGAGTAGCAGCATTTTATGCACTGGGTGTACTGGCAACATTCGGTTATAACCGTCTGATGGTCAATGTGACGCAAGGGACACTACGCAACTTAAGAAATGATCTGTTCTCTCATATGGAGAAACTACCGGTCAAGTATTTTGATACGCATGCACATGGAGATATCATGTCGGTATATACGAATGATATTGATACATTAAGACAGATGATCAGCCAGAGTATGCCGCAGCTTCTGAACAGTGGGATTACGATCATCAGTGTATTTGTCAGTATGTTGATCTTAAGTATCCCACTTACGGTCGTAACGATGATCATGGTCGGAATCATGGTATTCTGTTCAAAGAAATCTGCCGGACAGAGCGGGGCATATTTTGCAAAACAGCAGAAAGACCTGGGAACTGTGAACGGTTATATCGAAGAGATGATGAACGGACAAAAGATGGTAAAGGTATTCTGCCATGAAGAGGAGAACATGCAGAACTTCAAGAAGCTGAATGATGAACTATATGTCAGTGCAGACAAAGCCAATACATTTGCCAACTTTTTAGGACCGATCAATGCACAGATCGGAAATATCAGTTATGTGATCTGTGCGATCATCGGGGGTGTGCTGGCACTTGGAAAGGTCGGAGGTTTTACCCTCGGAGGTCTGGCAAGCTTCCTGACATTTAATAAGAGCTTCAGTATGCCGATCAACCAGATCAGTATGCAGATGAATGCAATTGTTATGGCAATGGCCGGGGCCGACCGTATTTTTAAGCTGATGGATGAAAAAGAAGAACTGGATGAAGGATATGTAACACTGGTCAATGCGAAAGAAGAAGACGGAAAGCTTACAGAGTGTGAAGAAAGAACCGAACGCTGGGCATGGAAACATACACATCAGAATGATGGCAGTGTGGATTATGTGGAGGTGAAAGGTGAAGTCGTATTCAATGGTGTGGATTTCGGTTATAATGATGAGAAGATTGTATTGCATGATATCAAATTATATGCCAAACCGGGACAGAAGATTGCATTCGTCGGATCGACCGGAGCAGGTAAGACGACGATCACCAATTTGATCAACCGTTTCTATGATATCCAGGACGGCAAGATCCGTTATGATGGAATCAACATTAACAAGATTAAGAAAGCGGATCTCAGACATTCACTTGGGATTGTTCTGCAGGATACACATTTATTCACCGGAACGGTGCGTGACAATATCCGCTTTGGCAAACTGGATGCGACCGATGAAGAGATTGTGGCAGCAGCAAAGCTTGCAAATGCCGACAGCTTTATCCGAAGACTCCCGAAAGGCTATGATACGATGCTGACCGGAGACGGAGCAAATTTAAGCCAGGGACAGCGCCAGCTTCTGGCAATTGCAAGAGCCGCTATTGCTGATCCTCCGGTATTGATCCTTGATGAAGCAACCAGTTCCATCGATACCAGAACGGAACGGATCGTACAGGATGGAATGGATAAGCTGATGCGTGGAAGGACAACATTTGTTATTGCCCACAGATTATCGACAGTCCGCAATTCTGACTGCATTATGGTACTGGAACAGGGAAGAATCATTGAGCGTGGTACACATGATGAACTGATCGAAGAGAAAGGCAGATATTATCAGCTGTATACGGGAAATGCGATCAGCGCGTAAATGAATCGAATGATGAATGAAAATGAAAAAGGGACAGGACATTTTTTAATTTGGGACGGAGGATTTTTTTAAATCCTCCGTCCCAAATTGTTTCTTGCAGAACCCGGACAAAGCAACTATAATGGAAACAGACATTCGAAAAGGGGTAGAATGCATATGAAATCAATCATGCTATGTTATAATCTGAAAGGCACGAAAAAGGGAAGAAAGATCGGCATGCTGGGAAGTTTTCTTGGTTTTCGTGTGAAATATGTGGAAAAAGAAGAGTATTCAAAGACAATCGGAGTACTGACCGGACTGAAAGAAGTGGCGGAAGAGGCATCAAGGGAGGAAACTTCCGGGACAGACAATGAAAAAAATGAAGAAATCACAGACTTTGAAGAAGAGATGCTTGTCATGCTGCTGGCAGACAATCGGATATTGGATAAGCTATTATTCCAGATGAAAAAAGAAAAAGTACAGGTTCCGCTGAAGGCAATCGTTACTGCAAAGAATCAGAACTGGACATCAACGGCTCTTTATAGCGAAATAAAAAGAGAGCATGAATCCATGACGAAAGCAGAACAGGCCGGAAAGAAAAAAGAAGAATAAAAACCGGAAAGAAAGGAAACCATAAGATTGAGTATATACGATACATTAAATGAACAACAAAGAGAAGCAGTGTTCCATACAGAAGGACCACTTCTGATCCTTGCAGGAGCAGGATCCGGAAAGACAAGGGTTCTGACACACAGAATTGCTTACTTAATTGAAGAGCAGCAGGTGAATCCATGGAATATCCTTGCAATTACATTTACGAATAAAGCAGCCGGAGAGATGAGGGAACGTGTCGACAAATTGGTTGGATACGGATCAGAGAGTATATGGGTAAGCACCTTCCATTCCATGTGCGTGCGTATCTTAAGACGCCATATCGATCTGCTCGGATATGATACCAACTTTACAATCTACGACAGTGACGATCAAAAGACACTGATGCGTGAGGTCTGTAAGCTTCTGCAGGTAGATACGAAGATGTTCCGGGAAAGGGCATTGCTTTCAGAGATATCTAAAGCAAAAGATGAACTGGTGACACCACAGGAATACCGTATGCGTGCGGAAGGGGATTACAGCCGGAAAAAAATTGCAGAAGTATATGAAGAATATGAAAAACAGCTCCGATCAAATAATGCATTGGATTTTGATGATCTGTTGTTTAAGACCGTGCAGCTTTTCCAGACACAGAAAGATGTACTGGAATATTATCAGGAGCGTTTCCGTTATATCATGGTAGATGAGTATCAGGATACAAATACAGTACAGTTCGAACTGATCCGTCTGCTGGCATCCAAGTACCGTAATCTGTGTGTGGTTGGAGACGATGACCAGTCCATATATAAGTTCCGCGGCGCGAATATTAAGAACATCCTGGATTTTGAACATGTGTTTGATGATACTAAAGTGATCAAGCTGGAGCAGAATTACCGTTCTACCGGCAATATCCTGAATGCAGCCAATGCCGTGATCCGGAACAATCAGGGAAGAAAAGACAAGACGCTCTGGACCGAGAATGAAGATGGAGATATGATCCAGTTACGTCAGTTTGATTCTGCTTATGAAGAGGCAGAATATGTAGTCGGTGACATCAGACGTCATGTCAATAAAGAACTCTGCAGCTACAAAGATAATGCAGTTCTTTACCGTACCAATGCACAGTCCCGTATGTTCGAGGAACGTTTTGTCCGTGACAGTATTCCATATAAAGTCATCGGTGGTGTGAACTTCTATGCGAGACGCGAGATCAAGGATCTTCTTGCGTATCTGAAGACGATTGATAACGGAAGAGATGATCTGGCTGTCAGACGTATTGTAAATGTTCCAAAACGAGGTATCGGACTGACCAGTATCAACCGTGTGCAGGAATATGCATCAACCAGAGAATGCAGCTTCTATGATGCACTTCGTGCCGTAGACCTGATCCCGAACATCGGAAGAGGACAGGCAAAACTGGAATCGTTCGTTGCAATGATCGAGCATTTTAAGAATGATACAGAAGACATGAGTGTATTGGAACTGTTGGAGGAAGTTATCAAAGAAACTGGTTATATCGATGCGCTGCTCCACGAATGTGAGAGTGAAGAGGCAACATCAAGAATTGAAAATATAGACGAACTCCGCAATAAGATCGCTGCTTATGAAGAAAGCTGTGCGCTACAGAATGAAACACCGACACTTGGAGGATTTCTTGAGGATGTAGCTTTGGTAGCAGATATCGACAGTCTGGATGAAAGTACGGATTATGTCGTATTGATGACATTACATAGTGCAAAAGGTCTGGAATTCCCGCATGTATATCTGGCAGGAATGGAAGACGGACTGTTTCCGAGCTATATGACGATTACTGCAGACGACCCGGCAGAACTGGAAGAAGAAAGACGATTATGTTATGTAGGAATCACAAGAGCAGAGAAAGATCTGACACTGACCTGTGCAAGAAAACGTATGGTACATGGGGAGACACAGTATAAGAAGATGTCCCGTTTCTTAAAAGAAATCCCATTGGAACTTCTGGAGACAGGACCATCAGCAAAAAAAGAGAAGAAAGAAGAAAGTGAGCAGGTAAGGGTGAAGACCTCTTTCATGCAGGCGAAAGAAACATTTAAGACGAAGGCATTTACCGCACCAAAGCCGGTACAGCAGTTCGGGACACCAAAAGGCGGGAAGCTTCCTTACGGAGTGGGAGACCGTGTCAGACATATCAAATTCGGAGAAGGAACGGTAACTGCAATCATTGAAGGCGGACGTGATTATGAAGTAACAGTTCACTTCGACGGACCCGGAACGAAGAAGATGTTTGCCACATTTGCAAGACTTCAGAAAGTATAATAATCCGGAATCTATCCGGGATACAGGAGAAAAATCTGAAAAATAAGTAGTCATACACTACGTAAAGTGTTATAATAAGTAAAGAATGATTTGCCGAAAGAGCAGAGGAAAGGACGTGGGAGCATGAGTAAAGTAGAAGATATTATTGCAGCATCCAAGCTTAGCGAACTGATGAATAAAAAAGAAGAGGACAAACACGGCAAGACCGTACTCTGGATTCTGGCAGTAGTCGGAGCTGTAGCTGCAGTTGCAGGAATCGCTTATGCAGTATATTGCTTCTTTACCCCGGATTACCTGGAAGACTTCGAGGATGATTTTGATGATGATGATTTCGACGATGACTTTTTCGATGATGACGATCAGGTATAAGAACCGGGCGGATGAATAAGTGAAGAAAGAAGCAGGTTAGAAACCGATCTGGTAAAAGAAAGGCGACTGGCCTGCTTTTCTTTTGCAATCTCAAGTGCGTCCGCATGGAAAATTCAGTAATATTTATAGAAAGAAGAGAGAGAAGGTATGCAGGAACAGTGTTATGCACTACTGATTGATGCAGATAATGTATCAGCAAAATACATCAAGCCGATCCTGACAGAATTGTCAAAATATGGGATCATTACATATAAAAGAATATACGGAGACTGGACGAGCACGCAGCATTCAAGCTGGAAAGATGAACTTCTGACAAACTCGATCACGCCGATCCAGCAGTTTAGTTATACACAAGGAAAGAATTCTACCGATTCAGCTATGATCATTGATGCGATGGATATCCTGTATACGAATGATGTGGATGGATTTTGCATTGTATCCAGTGACAGCGACTTTACAAGACTCGTCAGCCGTCTTAGAGAGAGCGGAAAGATGGTTATTGGCATGGGAGAAAATAAGACTCCGGAGCCATTCAGGAAAGCGTGTGATAAGTTTACGATTCTGGAAAATCTGATGAGCGAGCAGAATCCGGGAACATCGAAGAGCGAGACAACACATGACAGACGAAGTAAAGAGAAGATTGAAGATGCGATCATTAAGATGATCATTGAGAATCAGGATATCAATAAGCCAACCGGACTCGGTGAAGTAGGAAGCCGTCTGGTCAGTCTTTACCCGGACTTTGATGTGCGGAGCTACGGGTATAATATGCTGTCCAAGTTTCTGGAGGAATTCACAAGAATCCAGATGGTAAAACATGGAAATATTGTGTCGGTTACTTTAAGAGAGGATCAGGATCTGAAGGAAAATATCGACAGCTACGTCGTACAGATTGTGAAAAAGTCGGGAAGATCCGGAGTAGAACTCAGTACACTGGGAAATAAAATGTATGAAAAATACAAAGACTTTAAGATCCGCGATTATGGATATTCCCAGTTCAATCAGTATGTGAAAAGTCTGAAACATGTGAAAGTGGAACAGGAAGGGACAATCCTGAAAGCAGTATATAAAGGATAGAAAAGCGGAACAAGAGACAGAACCAGAAATAGTAAAGATAATGAAATAAATTGCAATAGACAAAAGCTATGACAGAAAGGATAGATATGAAAAAAGGACAGGTATACGAAGGAACTATAGAATCCGTAGAATTTCCAAATAAAGGGCGCATTTATCTGCCGGAAGAAGACAGATGGGTAGTCGTAAAGAATGGCGTGCCGGGACAGAAGGTAAGGTTTTCTGTCAATAAGATCAGAAAAGGAAAGGCAGAAGGGCGTCTTCTGGAAGTACTGGAACCGTCAGCCAGCGAGATTCCGTCAGCCTGTCCACATTTCGGACAGTGCGGAGGCTGTACTTATCAGAATCTTCCGTATGAAGAGCAGCTTGCCATGAAGAATGAGCAGGTGAAAAAAATGATGGATGAAGCGGTAGACGGGGAGTATATCTGGGAAGGCATCAAACCAAGTCCTGTCAGAACCGAATACCGCAACAAGATGGAATTTTCATTCGGAGATGAATACAAAGACGGACCACTGGCACTTGGAATGCATAAACGCGGAAGTTTTCATGATATTGTAAATGTGACAGATTGTCAGATTGTAGATGAAGATTACAGAAAGGTTCTTGCATGTACACTGGAATGTGCGGGAGAATCGGGACTTCCATATTATCACCGTATGCGCCATATCGGATATTTCCGCCACCTGCTGGTAAGAAAAGCAGTAAAGACAGGAGAGATCCTGGTGGATCTGGTCACAGCATCCGATACGGCAGAACTTGGAGTTGACCCTGCAGAGGCAATGAAAAAAATCCAGACATTCAAGGCTTCATGGCTGGAAAAGATGACATCAATGAACTTTGATGGAACATTGGTCGGAATCCTGCATACAAAGAATGACAGCCTTGCAGATGTCGTAAAAGACGAAGGAACAGAAGTCCTGTTCGGACAGGACTATTTCTACGAGGAATTACTTGGATTAAAATTCAAGATCACACCATTCTCATTCTTCCAGACTAATTCGCTGGGAGCGGAAGTCCTGTATGAGACAGCCAGAGAATACATCGGAGATACGAATGAAAAAGTTGTCTTCGATCTGTACAGCGGAACAGGAACGATCGCACAGATCCTTGCGCCGGTTGCGAAGAAAGTGGTTGGTGTGGAGATTGTAGAAGAAGCGGTAGAAGCAGCAAAAGAAAATGCGAAGTTAAATAATCTGGACAATTGTACATTCTGGGCCGGGGATGTATTGAAAGTCATTGATGAACTGGGGGAAGTTCCGGATCTGATCATGCTCGATCCACCGAGAGACGGTGTGAATCCGAAGGCACTTATGAAGATCCTGAATTTCGGAGTGGAACGTCTGGTATATATTGCATGTAAACCGACCAGTTTGGCACGGGATCTGGAGATGATACAGGGACGTGGATATAAAGTGGAGAAGATCAGCGGGGTGGATTTATTCCCGGGAACTTATCATTGCGAAGTCGTGTGTTGTCTACATCGGGTATGAGGAAACACATTCGGATGGAATTAACATTTTTTATTCAATAGCATAGAAAAGAACCGAAAGGGCGCTTGTTTTCAGAGTTTCTGAAAGATGAGTGTCCTTTTCTTTTACTCAAAATCAAAGGAGCAGATAAAAAAAGGCAAGAAAAAAAGAAATGTGTTCATTAAAGAGCAACGAGCCGGGTGCAGGCATTGTACTGATGAAATTGGACGAGCTTCATAGCTTTGCAGGACATCCATTTAAGGTGGAAAGAAATCAGGAATTATTTGAACTGAGAAACTTAGGTGTTTTGGAGAGAAAACAGTAAATGTTCTGAAAGTCAATTTGATGTTGGACGGTATCCTGTAACTAGCACTCTCAAAAGATGAGCAAAAGATTTCAGACTTCTGCTCATCTTTATACAATCTT
>ENA-OUQN01001222-OUQN01001222.1-human-gut-metagenome-genome-assembly--contig:-NODE-1222-length-16130-cov-3.790358_pt1 | contig 16130 bp, 9 predicted proteins | sample MGYA00237950_ERZ548832 | MGnify/ENA primary metagenome ERZ548832 (study PRJEB26490, sample SAMN05194703) | human gut metagenome | biome: terrestrial biome; feature: human-associated habitat; material... | reverse complement strand
GTGAAATAAAACAAGCTGAGTTCAAATCTCTCAATCCGCGCCAGCAAAAGTTTAAGCTTTTGCTTGTATCCGCTTTACGTTATGTAGAGCGGATTTTTTATTATATAAATACACAAATGCCGCAGAGATGTCTGTCCTCTGCGGCGTTTTTTATTATGCAAGCCCTGCGGCACTTTTCATTCTGTCTTTGAAGAAATGGTCGAATACTGCCACGCACCTTCCCACAAGGAGCATTGCCGCCACCGTTCCGATACCGATACCTATTATCCGCTTGTCAAACAGCAGACCTATCACGCAGGCAATGGCAACACACGATGCGTCAAGTATATTCTTGCCAAAGCCCATGTTCTTTCCAAAGGCTTTTCCTATAGCCTGAGCAAGACCGTCGGCTGGGTTCGGCACGAACTTCATGGCTATCATCATTGACATTCCAGCACCCGTGCAGATTATCGCTGCTGCAAGATACAGCGTGTTTTGCCACAAATGTCCGAAATTAAAATCAAGCAGCTTTGAAAACATATTCAGCAGCAGGCTGAACACAATGCTGAATGGTATTTGCAGCCAGTCTATAACAGTTCTGTCGCTGCCTTTTATTATCATTTCTATCACAACGAACAGTGCATATGTAGCAAAAGTCACAAGAGAAAAATTCACATCCCATATACTCGATATGGCAAATGGCACTGATATAATAGTGGATACCCCTAGCCCTGTTTTGATGTTCATCGTTATCCCTGCGGCAAGTATCACAAGCCCCATGGCATATATAGCCGCCCTTGCGGCATAATTCTTCTTTTCCAAACTAAATCCGCCTCCATACCAATTATACCACCTTCATCACACTTTTTCAAGAGCACAAAAAAGCTGCCGTACCAAAAGGCACAGCAGCTTTTATACTATATAATAGTATCAGAGTTATTGATTATTCCTTTGGACCTGCTGATACAAGAGCCTTACCTGCTGGGTTGCCCTCATACTTAGCAAAGTTCTTAACAAATCTGCTTGCAAGATCCTTAGCCTTTGTCTCCCACTCGGAAGCGTCAGCATATGTGTCACGAGGATCGAGAATTGCAGGATCAACGCCTGGAAGCTCTGTTGGAACTTCAAAGTCAAAGTGTGGTATCTTCTTTGTAGGTGCGTTGAGAATGTCGCCGTTAAGAATAGCGTCGATGATTCCACGAGTATCCTTGATAGAAATTCTCTTGCCTGTGCCGTTCCAACCTGTGTTTACCAGGTATGCCTTAGCACCGCTCTTCTCCATCTTCTTAACAAGCTCTTCAGCATACTTTGTTGGGTGAAGCTCAAGGAAAGCCTGACCGAAGCAAGCTGAGAATGTTGGTGTAGGCTCAGTGATTCCACGCTCTGTACCTGCAAGCTTTGCAGTAAAGCCAGAGAGGAAGTAATACTGTGTCTGCTCTGGTGTGAGGATAGATACTGGAGGCAGTACGCCAAATGCGTCTGCTGAAAGGAAGATAACGTTCTTTGCAGCAGGTGCAGAAGAAATAGGTCTTACAATGTTCTGGATATGGTCGATAGGATAAGATACACGAGTGTTCTCTGTAACGCTCTTATCAGCAAAGTCGATCTTGCCGTTCTCGTCAAGAGTTACGTTCTCAAGAAGAGCATCTCTTCTGATAGCGTTGTAGATATCAGGCTCAGAATCCTTATCAAGGTTGATGACCTTAGCATAGCAGCCGCCCTCGAAATTGAATACTCCGTTGTCGTCCCAGCCGTGCTCGTCGTCACCGATAAGAAGTCTCTTAGGGTCTGTAGAAAGTGTTGTCTTACCTGTACCGGACAGACCAAAGAAGATAGCTGTGTTCTCACCGTTCTTGTCTGTGTTAGCTGAGCAGTGCATTGAAGCCATGCCCTTGAGTGGAAGGAAGTAGTTCATCATTGAGAACATACCCTTCTTCATCTCTCCGCCGTACCAAGTGTTGATGATGACCTGCTCACGGCTTGTGATGTTGAACATAACGGCTGTCTCAGAGTTAAGACCAAGCTCCTTATAGTTCTCTACCTTAGCCTTTGAAGCGTTGTATACAACGAAGTCAGGCTCAAAGTTCTCAAGCTCCTCAGCAGTTGGCTTGATGAACATATTTGTTACAAAGTGAGCCTGCCAAGCAACCTCAACGATGAAACGGATAGCCATTCTTGTATCCTTGTTAGCGCCGCAGAATGCGTCAACTACGAAAAGTCTCTTATTTGAAAGCTCCTTGATAGCGAGTTCCTTAACAGACTTCCAAGCCTCCTGTGAAGCTGGGTGGTTGTCGTTCTTGTACTCGTCAGAAGTCCACCAAACAGTGTCCTTAGAATTTTCGTCCATAACGATGAACTTATCTTTAGGTGAACGGCCTGTATAAACGCCTGTCATAACGTTTACTGCGCCAAGCTCACTCTCCTGACCCTTTTCATAGCCTTCGAGTGTTGGCTTTGTTTCTTCCTCGAACAGCTGCTCGTAAGAAGGGTTGTAAACAACTTCTGTAGTTCCGGTGATACCGTACTTGCTCAAATCGATCTTTGACATGTTGCAATAACTCCTTTTCAAAAAAAATATCGTTAATAGGCGCTATAATGAAACAGCACACGCTGGCGCATTCATTTTCTTTCCTTATTATAAAGCATAAGCTATACAGAAATTCATCTGACAATTGAAAACACACTGCCAGCATTTCATGCTGTGCTCCTATTACAGCAATATAATTATACCACATATTTTTCTGAATTGCAAGGGTAAACGCAGATTTTGTGAGCTGATTTTTTACATTTCGTTTAAATCTATAACGATTTTTTATGAATAAATGTAATTTCATGGTATAAAATAGATAATAAAAGATATTGACTATTATCAATAGTTAGTCTAAGCTTGCGCGGACGATTTTGCAGTATCAATATAAAATAATTGCATTTTTATGCTTCTTTGCAAAAAAACGCCCTAAATTATGCAGGCAAATTCCGCTTTCCTGCAAACAGAAAAAAGGCAGTCCACAAGGAACTGCCCTTCTCCGAAATATCAACAATAGGGGAGATCTTATTTACTTTTTCTTCTTAGCCATGACCACAGCCGCACCGCTCAGAAGAGCAAGAGCGAATGCTCCTCCAGCAACGCCGGTTGATGGGTTTGTGTTTGAAGCGCTTGAAGCTGCCTTTGAGCTGCTGTCTGACTTGCTGTCAGTTGCCTTGCTGTCAGAAGATGAGCTGTCGGAAGCAGAACTGTCAGAAGCGGAACTGCTCGTATCTGACGAAGCATCAGAACCGCTTACGCTGTCAGGCTGTGAAGAAGCAGGTGTTTTCTTTACAAGGTTTGCCACAGCGTCATTTATAGCCTTTACCATAGCGTCCACATCAGCCTGCTCTGTGATGTTCTTTGTTCTGTCGATAGCGGCAAGAGCCTTTTCAACTTCTGAGAAGTCCTCATAATCGTCTTTGTTGAGAGCCTTTGCGGTTTTATATGCCTTGTCAAGCTCTGTATAGTCTGCTGACTTGTAAACAAGTGCCTCAACAGCGTCGTTTATATCTTTCGCCATTTTGTCAACATCTGACTGCTGTGTAAGGTTTTTAGTTCTGTCGATAGCTTCAAGTGCCTTTTCTACGGCTGTAAAGTCCACATAGTTGTCCTTATTAAGAGCCTTTGCAGCTTCTTCTGCCTTGTCAAGCTCTGTATAATCTGCCTTTGCATACTCAAATACAGCCGAACTGTCTCTATGAACTGCGAATGGTTTTTCACATTCATCAGTATGGAATGTACCGCCCTTTATCTCGCACTTTTCGCAATCGTTAAGGAAAATTCCTATGTCACCACCGAGTGTGATATCTCCTCCCGAGATAAGACCGTTCTTTATATTGTCTGTACCAAGATAAATATCCGCAAGCTTGGCATTGATATCTACCTTTCCGTCCTTTATAATCAAGCCTGTCTTAGGCTCAGGGGCACCTATACCAACTACTAATATTCCTGCTCTTCCTGCATTGATATTCACATCTCCGCCGTATATCTCAACAGAGCCGTTTGCATACAAACCGTCATTCCAGCCACCATCGGCAACTTCACTTGTGTCAATATTAAGAGTTGCGTCCATTACCTTTATGGAATAAAGTGTTATGACAGCACCGCCCTTTGCGTTGACAGTTCCTGACTCAAAAGTAACATTAGGCTGATCCATTACTGGAAGTTTGCCTGTTTCTTCAAGATTAAGCACACTGTCCTTAGTCTTTCCACTTAGTACTACACCGGTATCTTTTGCGCTTCCTTTTCTCGAAATAACTGTAGTGCCTGAGGTCATCTTGTTATCTCCTGAGAAAACTATATTAGTAACTTTTTCTCCGTCAACAATGACACAAGACTTTTTCGCCGTCGAAAAATCAACATTGTCAAGTGTAAGAGTAGAAGTTGCTGCGTCCCAGCTCCAGCCCTCGTCTTCATTTTTCTGATCGTTCTGAAATCCTGCCACTGTAAGGTCAAGAGTTGTAGTTCTCTGCTGATTTGCCGCAAAAACATTTATTGCAGGCAAAGATGCCATACATATGACCGTTGCTAGCATTGTGCTAAAAATTCTTGTCTTTTTCATATTTTATCCTCCCGAAATATAAGACTTCATATCATATTTGCATTGCGATATAAAACCGCCCTGCTTATAATTATGATAGCAGAGCGGTAATAATTTTTCAACTATTTTGACACAAGCGGTCAAAAATCTGCACAAGTGGTAACAAAATAAATGAATAATGCTTGAATTTTGCTTTGATGTGTGTTATTATATATTAAGAAATCATGTATAAGAAAGGATTTTTACAGTATGAGAGTGGCATTGGTAGACGATAATAAAAACGACCTTGCACTTCTTCATGAATATATTTCCGAACAAACCGCTCACAGCTGTCAGATAGATACGTTTTCAAGCGGAGAAAGCTTTTTGTCATGTTGGCAGATGGGAGCTTATGATCTGGTGGTGCTTGATATATTCATGGGGAAAATGACAGGGATAGAGGTCGCAGAAAAGCTTCGTGAAACAGACAAAAACGTCCATATCGCATTCGGCACTTCAAGCAACGAGTTTGCAAGCGAAAGCTACGACCTCAACGCCTGCTACTATCTTTGCAAACCTTTTCAGGCTGACAAAGTAAAAGCCATGCTTGACCGGATCGGTTCTGATGAAATTGATCGTATGCGTTCCGTTAAGCTTCCCGACGGTCAGAACGTGATACTCAGAAATGTTATCTACATAGACTGTGCGTCACATATCGTGACGATCCATTGCACAGACGGCGAAAACATAGTTTCAAGAAATTCTTTCGCTGAGATCGAGAGCATTTTTTGCAGTCATTCATACTTTTACACCTCCACCAAAGGCGTCATCGTGAATTTCTATGAGATAGCCCAGCAAAAAAGTGACCTTTTCATAATGAGCGACGGCACACATATCCCCATAAGCCGCCGAAAATCCAGAGAAACATTAGACGCCTTCGCTCAGTTTCGCTTCAGTGATCTGCGAAAAGGCGGTGAGCAGTAATGCCTCCTTTATACCGCCTTGTGGAAGTGGGCATATATTCCCTTCTGAACTTTCTGCCACTTATGGTGCTTGCCCTTTATCCCTTCCGGCATAGGCTTCGCTTCTCCAAAACAGCTACTGTGGGACTTGTTGTGGCTCTTTCACTGGTGCAGATATTTTTAGGCTGGCAGGCGGCATTTTTCAGCACAAATGCAGGTCTGCTAAGTGCAGTCAGCACCCTGCTCTATGCGGCTTTTTACTTTTTCGCTGTGAAGGTCAAGGTCGGCAAAACAGGCTTCACACTGCTTCTGCTTTCAAATAACGCAAGCTTTATCGTCATTACCTCAAAATGTCTGGAGGGAATTCTGTTCCCGTCACTTGCCTATGAATCATACCGCTGGTCGTTTTCCCTTTGTATGCTTATGACAGAAGCCGTTGTATGGGGACCGCTTTTTATCTACATGAAAAAGGTCTATACACCTGCGGTGGAAAGAGAGCCGTCAGGTCTGGAGTGGCGCTATTTTTGGCTTATCCCATTTACATTCTATATAATATGGTACTATACTCTCTACGGCAACTCTACGAAAAGCAGCTTAGAGCTTGCTCTGGAGCCAAAGAACACCATAGCTCTGTTCTTTATAAACGCAGGAGCGTTTCTGGTGTATTACATCGTGGCACGGCTGGTCAGCGAACAGCAGAAAAATCTGCGGCTCCAGGAAAATAACCACCTGCTTGAAATGCAGAACCTGCAATATGACTATTTGCAGGACAAGATAAAAGAAACAAGACGCTATAAGCATGATGTCAGACATCATATCGCTCTTATGCAGGAGCTTCTGAAAAAGGGCGAATACGATAAGCTTTCGGAATATCTCAATTCTTTCAGGGATTCTATGCCCGATATATCAGAACACATTTACTGCAAAAACACATCTGTAAGCGCACTTCTTGCATATTTTGCTCAAATAGCGGAAAGCAGCGGCATTGAATACAAGGTGAGCGCTGACATCCCAGATGATATAAAAATAGACATAACCGACCTCTCTGTGCTTTTCGGAAATCTTATCGAAAACGCCATTCACGGCTGCGTGTCTGACAGTGCAAAGAATAAAAAAATAATAATCAGAGCAAAGGCTGACAGCTATTCCCTCTGCCTGGCGGTGGACAACACCTTCACCGGAACTATCCTCACCGACCCAGAAGGCGGTTTCCTTTCCTCAAAACGCAAAGGCAAAGGGATCGGCACAGAGTCTGTCAAGAACATTGCCGCCAAATACAATGGCGTAGCTAAATTTGAATACGGTGACGGAATGTTTTACGCTTCCGTAATGCTGAACATATGAAAAAGGCGGAAAGCTCGCAAAGAGCCTCCGCTTTTTCTATTATATATAGTATATCCGTTTTGCTGTTCTTAATTGTCGCTTATATCACACACTGCCACGCTTGTAACAGGGTCAATGTCAGAGATGTCAACGCCGTATTGATATGGGTTGAGTTCAAAAGTCTCGCTGTCCGTCTGAGCCTGCATTCTTTTATATGTTTCATCAAGCTGTTCGTCAGTGAGGTCAAAGCCGAACCACCATGTTCTGCCGTTTATTGTCGCTGATACGATTCGGTTTCTGTCTGTATTTGAAAGATACATAAGTGGCTTTTCACCCAGAGCGTTGCAAAGCTCGTTGTATGTCATGCCCACATAGATATTCTTTGTGATGTATGCACCATTGTAAAGCTCCACCCTTGTGACAGGCAGGCTTTCGTCAACATAGCCCTTGCCTGTTTCGGTATTCAAAGCCGCCCTGCCGAAGTGATACTGCGGAAAAGCCGAGCACTGATACATAGAATCATAGCCGTTTTGAACGAATGTTGGATAAACAAACTCATAGTTGTTGTCTGCCATTTTGAGCATATCCCCCACTGTATTTGAAAACAGCTCCTCGCCTGGGTTGTCTGCACTTGGGAGGACAGCGCTTGTATTTTCGCCTTGCGTATCTGTAACAGGAGTATCGGTTTGCACAGGTGCAGGTGCAGTTGTCACGGCGGTGTCTGTTACCTTTTCAGGCTCGCTTGACGGCTCAGATATGCTGTCTGTTTCAGCTTTTGACGAACTGATTTCAGGTATCTTCTCTGATGAAGCGTCTGCCATACTGCTGTCAGAAAGGTCAAGGCTATCATCATTTAAGCTGTCTGAAACACTGCTGTCATCGTGAACGCCGAAGCCGTTGTTGTTCACTCCACGGAGAGCCAATGGTATGCTCACTGCCACCACCACAGCCGCCGCAGTTCCCACTATCTTTATAGCAGCGGAAGAGGTTTTCAACGCTGTAACAGGTGAAGCCGCTGTCATTGCATACTTTTTCGGCAGAGCCGCTCTCATCATTGCGCTCATAGGCACAGCCGCAAATGCGCCGCCCTCAAAGATACGCTCTATCTCTTTCTTTATCTTTGCCCTCGCCTTAAAAAGCTTCTGCTTGGCGGCATTCTCGCTTATCTCCAAAATCTCGGACACTTTTTTCAGCGGCATGCCGTCATAATAATAAAGTATCACCGCCGACCTCTGCTCAGGCTTCAGCCCCTCTATGACCTTTTTCAGACAGCGTTTAAGCTCCTTGCTGTCGGCATAATCCTCAGGGAGCATAACAGTATCGTCAGCATGGATATCCTCGCTGAGGTTTTCGTCATCAAGGCTTATGTTATCCTCTCTGCCCTTTTGTCTGAAATACATTCTGCACTTGTTGAAAGCGATAGAGTGAAGCCACGTTTCATAATGCTCAGGCTCTTTCAGCGACCCTATCCCCTCCATTGAAGCCAAAAAGCTGTCCTCGGTGATATCCTCTGCGGTATGCTTATCCCCAACGTTTTTCAGCACGAAGAAATAAAGCTTCTCGTGGAACTCTTTGTACAGCTTCTCAAAAGCTGTCTTTTCGCCATTCTGAGCCTTTTCTACAACGGCTCTCAATTCATTCTTGTTCATTCACATATCCCTCCAAGACAAGTATGCGTATCAACCTTTTCATCTGCGCCTCTGCCTCCTCGTCTGTCTGACGAGTTTCCTCGTTCATGGACCTTAGGACAAAGGCGATGACATCTCCAAGCTTTGCATTTTTCATTTTTATCTCCGTTTCATGCTCTCTCGTTTTTGCCCTTTCATATACTTAGTTGCAGTTATCCCGATATGGTTATCATAACATCACACTTTTGTATATCTGCACAAAAACGCACCCCACAGCCTATGAAAAATACACAACCTTATGACGCATACTGTCTTAATACTCATTATACTATATTTATGTATATTAAGCAACTATTTTTCAAAACTTGCCACAACAAATAATTCACATATCATTTATAAAATGTTTCTTGTATCTTTTGTGCAAAGTGCTATAATCTAGTTGAAAATACGGAGAGAATTCCGTATAAAGTTAATAAATCAAACAAATCGGAGGTAATTCATTATGATGGGAAGACTCAGAGCAATGCGTGAGCCGCTCAAATATGTTCAGGGCAGAGATGCTACACTTAAGTTTCATGAAGAAATGGGCTATATGGGCAAAAGGTGGCTGTTTGTATGTTCAAACAGTGGCTACAAAGCCTGTCATGACAAGATAGAGAAAAGCTTTGGCGAACTTGACGATTACAGACGCTATGAAGTATTTGGTGGTATATCAAGCAAGGGCGAGATAGCCAAAATGGAAGAGATAGTAAAGGCTGACAACATCGACACAGTAGTTGCAGTTGGCGGCGGAAGCGCAGTTGATACTGCAAAAGCTACAGCATACTACACAGGCAAGCACATTGTTATCGTGCCTACAGTTGCGGCAACAGATGCGCCATGCACAGGTCTGTCAGTAATATACAACGATGACCACAGCTTTGACAAATATCTTTTCTACCCTACCAATCCAGACGCAGTAATGGTAGACACAACAGTTATCGCAAACGCACCTGTAAAGTTCCTTATTGCAGGCATGGGCGATGCACTTGGTACATATTTTGAGGGCAGAGCTTCCATAAGAACAGAGTCTGCAAGCCTTGAAGGCACAGGCATCACAAGAGCAGGACAGGCACTTGCAAGACTTTGCTATGACACGCTGAAAACATACGGCAAGCAGGCAGTTGAGGCTTGCAAGGTACACGCAGTTACACCTGCCCTTGAAGCTATCTGCGAGGCTAACGTATATCTTTCAGGTGTTGGAGCAGACAACGTAAACTGTGCGGCTGCACACTCGTTCTACAATGGCGTAACATCATTGGGAATCAAGCACGCAGACCACGGCTGTTGTGTAGCCCTTGGTACACTGGTTCAGCTTGTACTTGAGGGTGCGCCAAAGGAAGAGTTTGAAGAGGTACAGAACTTCTGCCTTGAAGTGGGACTTCCTGTCACACTCGAGGAGATCGGTGTAACTACACCTGAGCAGGTAGAAACTATCGCAAAGAACGCTTGTATCCCAGGCGAAACTATCCACAATCTTGCAGGCGACGTACAGCCTATCGAGCTTTATGACGCTATCATGCAGGCAGACGCAATGGGCAAGATTGCGTTAGGCAAATAAAGAATAGTGTATATTTAAAATGATATTGCCACCCACGGCTGATTTGGCTGTGGGTGGTTTTTTGTGCGAAAAAAACAGAGAAACCCGATCAATGGGTTTCCCTGTTTGGATCAACTTATTAAATCATAATATTTTAGTAAAGTATATCTTCCTGCGAAGCTCAGTTATCTGCAACGTCCATAAGCTCAACAGTAATATCGTCAGACCCGGTATCATCTGCGTCAGCCTGAATATCGTCCGGCTTATCGTCCTCTATGACAGCTCCTGTAAAATCAATACAAACATTCTCGCTTTTACCAAAACGAGCCATTGTCAGCAGATCGGTGACAGTCGAGCGTGTGACATGAGCGCCTGTGAAATCCATCACCACATTTGCAGAATTATCCTCGCTGTTTTTGCTGTTGATCTCATCACGAAGCTGGTCAAAATTCGTATCCTCAAGGTCTGCATAAGCTGAAAACTCTTTTGGCGCATAAAGCGTTGCAACAGCGTGCATAGCAATGAATACAAACCTGAAATCTTCGCAATCAAAGGTGCTGAAAGGTATCTCAAAAAGCCTCAGCATACCCTCGTCGGTCTTTTTGCATAAAACAGGCTTATATCTGTTCTGAGCCAGATCGTAGGTGTATCTGTCTTCGTAAGCTTCATCGGTTAAGCTGCCGTCTGGCATAGGCACGATCTCAAAACGAGAAGTTTCATTGCACGTATTGCAATAGCCTCCGACTATCACAAATCTGAAAACGTAGTCGGTATTTTTCTCAAGCTTTTTGTCACAGCATATCTGCGTCCAGTCCCAATTCCAGTTTCCAATAGAATAGGCAATAACGTTTTCGCCGTCCTTATCGGTCACAAAATATTTAGCTATGACATTGTTTTCGCAGGACTTATCTGCCTTAAAATCTCTAGGATCAAAATCTATTACTTTACCCATATTGTTTACCTCCGTAACATCCACGGTCGGCTTATGAGTATCCAACATTCTTATAGTACATTTTTCACAGTCGCTTGCATACTCTGCCCGACCGTTCTTAACAAGCCCCTTAGCCCTTTTGGGATAGGTAGCTCCGATTTGTTTTCCGTTCACGTCTGTAACAATAACGTTTTTTTCTATGGGTATCTCCCCCTTGCACAGCTATATTAAATTAGCACCTGTATTACACAGGCTTGCGTTTAGCTCCGACGCTGTTATTTTCTATGGGTGTCGTCCCCAGTCTTTGCTTAGGATAAGTTTAACAGACGTTCAGCCTTTTGTCAAGACTATATGCACCTTTTCGACATTACATACAATTGCAATCTTGCGTGCTTAGCACATATGCACAAGGGGCATGAGTACATAAAATGCCCGTCACGGCGAGTGATTTCAAACTTTATCATCACGCAATTCTATCCCAGCGGGAACAAAAAAATCCGCCCTACCCAAAGTAAGACGGAAATTGGGTGCAGGGTCGAAACTTTCGGAAAAAGGCAAGCGATTGATGCTTGAAGTTTCTGAAAGACTAGGGAAAGAATAATTTTTGAGGCCTCGAACTGCAATATCAAAGTAAAAATAAAACAGCGTACCGCAGCCCCCTGCGATACGCTGTTCTCATATAAAATTACTTCTTTGTAGTAACACTCTTTGAAGCCGACCAAGCGCCGTAGTATTTCGTACCCTTTACAGTAGTATACGAGCGAACACGAACATAGTACTTCTTTTTGCCCGAAAGCTTTGAAACAGTGGTCTTGTCTGTCTTGTTGCTTGTTATAGTAACTTTCTTTGCACTTGTAAACTTAGAGTTTGTAGCATACTGAATTTCATATCCAGAAGCAGAGCCTTTCTGCGCCCAATCCACAAAGAAAGCCTTGCTCTTAGCTGTGAGCTTCTGTATCTCTTGCTTGGCAGGATTTATCTTGAACGTCTTTGTGATAGTGCCTGTGTAAGAGCCTTTTCCTGCAATTTTTACTGTGGCAGTACCTATTTTCTTGTTGCTTGAATAGGAAACTGTATAGTCAGTGCCATTTTTCAGCGTTTTGCCGTTGTATTTAACAGTAATGCTCTGTGTAATATTCTTGCCCGTGTATGACTTATTTGAAATGCCCGAAACTGTGGCTTTCTTGAAGTTATTTTTGATTTTGAAGGTCTTTGAAACAGAACCTGTGTAGTTGCCCTTGCCCGTGATCTTTACAGTAGCTGTTCCGACCTTGGTGTTGTTTGAATAGGAAACTGTGTAATCTGTACCATTCTTCAAAGTTTTGCCGTTTAGCTTGACCGTTACACCAGGCTTCTTTGCCTTGCCATCATATGCGTAGGTCGAAGTTGAAAGTGTCACGCTTGCCTTTGAAATGCTAATTCTTGAAAGTGCAGGAATTTCAGCCGTTTCAAGAACTTTCTTGCAGACTGTACATTCCTTGTGTTTTGAGCCTTTAACTCCGATAGAAGCCGCCTTGTCGACTATCCAACTGCTTGACTTGTGACCTGTGGCTGGGATAGTTTCGGTGTAGGAGTCACCGCATGAACAGGTGTATTTTACTGTGCCTGCGGTGGTGCAGGTGGCATTGCTGAGAACAGTTTTTGTATAGCTGTGTTCATGATAATCGTCCAGCGCATATGGTGAGAGCTTGTAAAGGGTCGGTGTTGAATTATTTGTGACATACCATTTTACCATGCCGTCACTGCATACAACAGGTTGACAATCTGAAAGTCCGAAGGAGTGAGAAACGGCTTTGGAAATTGTTTTGCCGTTTGAGTCAACTGTCATTGTCTTTGTGGTGGTCTTGCCTGTGGAACTGTTGTATTCTTCCCACATAACAAGGAACAGATTGTCATTTATCTTGATAAGCTGAGGGGTGCGGCAGGTCACTTTACTTGATGTGCCGTAGTTTGTGAGGGCAATGTTCTGTGTGCCGTTGAAAAGCTCGTCTGTAACGCTTATGTAAACATTTCTTGTCTTACAACTGCTTGAAACATCTTTTGCATAGGCTATCAGACAGTTTCCGCTGCCAAGCTCAAAACCGCCTATTGAAGTGCCCGTGTAGTTGCTTTTGTTAATATCGAACTTAACAGGGATAGAAACGCTCACGGCTGTTGATTTTCCGTCTGCCTTATATTTTGTGAGGGTAATGCCGTTCACAGAGAGGTAAGAGCCGTTCATCATATAGTTGCTTGACTCTGAGTGGTCAACTCTGTAGATGTATTTTCCGCCTTCGTCTGCCTTTATGAACTGATTGAACGAGTGGCTAACATAGCCGTCTGTAAGATTTGAAACGTCATACATTGAGTCGGTCAGGGTCATTGAGGATTCGTCAATGGTGAAAAGCATATTCGCCTGATGATGTATGCCGTCGCTGTCTGCATACATTTCATGGCAGGTGTAAACATAAAGCTTTCCGCCCGATTCTTCCATTCTCAGTGAGCCTGCCGAGAACGGCTTTGTTGTGTTGACTCCTGAAATGCTGCAAGAATTTACTTTGCTCCAGCTTTTGGTGTATTTGACTACTCTCACAACTTCCTTGCTGTCGCTTTCGGAAGTGTTGTTCTGACCGAACACAAGATAGTTATAGTCTTTTCCTGAATAAAAGCCACCAAATAGGTTAAGCTCTTTTGAAATAGTGCGTTGTGAGATAAGCTTTTTGCCGTCTGCGGAATAGTTTTCTACCACAATGCCGTTTGATGTGTTTTCAAGCCTTGTGAGCGTTCCGTCGCTGTTTTGTACAAGATAAGAGTTTGTGACCGATGACCATGTGTTGTAATGGTTATCTGAAGCATTGTCTGTTGCACGTCCGCTGAGTATAGTGGCAGAGCCTTTTGTGTCGCTATCCATAGGCGTAACTGTCACTGTACAGCTTGCTTTCACACTGTTGTCGGTGGTAGCGGTTATTGTGCATACGCCTGCCTTGTTTCCGTACACCTTGCCGTCTTTTGTAACCGAAGCCACAGAATTATCACTGCTTGACCATGTGAAGCCGTAGTCTATATCGGAATTACTCTTTGCAGAAAGTTTAAGGCTGTCGCCCGTTTTGAGCGTGGCAGAAGAATTTGAAATCGTAACACTGCCAGGCATTTTCCAAGCAATACTCTCTGAGTAGAAATTGCCGTCAGTATCACGCTCTATGGCTGTCACAGTGCCGTTCGTATAATACAAAGCGAAAACAGGGTAAGCTGTTTTATATGAAGCCACCTGCTTGAAATCATTGTTGAACTCCATAAGAGTGTTGTTGTTTACATACATGATAGTGCTGTCATTTTCGCTGTTGTATACAGTTCTTGTTCCAACGCTGTTGTAGAGATCATTTTCGTTTTCATGTTCCGCTCTTGAAACGCTTCCAAAGAGAGATAATGTATCATCTGTTGATGTATGAAATTTGGCAGATTCCACGATGTTTACAGTGCCGCTTGCAGAAGAAGTCCACGCAAGCTTGCCGTTGCCAAGCATTTGTGCATTGTCATAATGATAATCGTAATATTTCTGATAGAAATAGTCGATAGATTTGTCAGACACGGTTATTTTGTTATTTGAAATGTTTCCAAAGCCAAGGGCGTTCATTTTGTGAGTATAGCCCCAATAAACGTAATCAGCGTTTCTTTCAAAATAGAAGTTTCCGTTTGTGCTGTCAAAGCCTGAGAACTTTGTTATGGCAACTTCGGTGCTGCAGGAGGACAGCTTATTTCCGTTTGAGTCCAGCAGAAATAGATTATCGTCCTTTTCAGCACCGCTGCTGTCTGTTACATAGTAATATATCCTGCCGTTATCGTCAACGCCAAAACAGTTTGGGTAATTTAAAATACCATTGGGCGTATACTTGCTCACATTAACGCTTTTGGTCACCTTTTCCGTATCGGTGTCAAAGGTCTTTATGTAATAAGAATATGACGAGCCCTTCACGCTGGAATTGTATGTGCTGGTATCTCTTTCGATATAATAGATCTTGGAGTTATTTGCATATACATTTATAATGTCACCAAGCGTTGCTACAGTTCTCACGGAGTTGTTGGAAAAGCTATAGAATTTAATTAGCTTCTTGTAGTTTTCCACAGTATAATAGTATAGTCCGTTTTCAGTGGCAGAAACCACGTTTACGAAAACCTGATCGGAACTGTTAAAAGTCAGAAAATCTGACGGCATTTTTACGGCGCCGTTTGCAGAATAAGCCTGAGCTGATATAGCGGTGTTCCCAAATATGCCGTTAATGCTTTCTTGAAGCGGAAGCAGTGCGGCAGAAGCTGTTATAACAAAAGCTGTAAGTCCTGCGGTGATTTTTTTAGTCAACATATTTATCCCTCTTTACTATGATCTTTACCCCGACCCTATGTGTATATTATACTACTTTTTTTGCCTGATTTCAAGTAAAAAGCTCCGCCACAGCGAAATGCCACGGCGGAGTTTTTAGGACTTTTGGAAGAAATTACTTGTTGCCTGTTGTCTTGTAAGCGTCGATCATCTTCTTGCTGGTGAGTCCAGAACGCCGAGCATATCTTTCTCCGTTCCTAATGTATGTCATCGGCTCTGATTCACCTGTCAGAAGTTTAATTTCCAGTTTCATTGTGTTCTTATTTATTGGAACTACACTTATACGGTCTATGACTGCCTTTGCCATTTCGTCGACTTGTTCCTTGTTCATTGGTAGGCTAGGATCATACATTTCACGGAAGTATTTTTCAATCCGCTTTATAGCTTTTGCATAACTATTGTCGTTTTCGCTTTTCTTTTCGATAAATCTTATCTGATGTTCTATTTCTTTTATTAGTTCACTGCTCTCGGTATTACGTTTTGTAAATTCTGATTTTGTGATAAGCTCCTCCATATAAAGCTCCAGCAGTTTATCACGCTTTTTATTTTCCTTTTCCAGTGTTGCTTTCAGGCCGCTTACCTGCCGCATTGCCTCGGCAGAGCGGTCTGATTCTTTATATATCCGAAGAAATGTTTCAACATAATCCTCAAGGTTTTCAGCCACGTCCTTGAAAAATCCCGACAGTATGCTGTAAAGTTCTGATTCCGTTATTGCAAATGAAGCACAGCTTTTTGCACCTTCTTTCTTTTTTTCTGAGCATATCCATTGATATATTGGCTGACCTTTTGATACGCTGTTTGAGTAACTTGTCCTCCAATATGGC
>ENA-OUQN01001220-OUQN01001220.1-human-gut-metagenome-genome-assembly--contig:-NODE-1220-length-16132-cov-5.792312_pt1 | contig 16132 bp, 12 predicted proteins | sample MGYA00237950_ERZ548832 | MGnify/ENA primary metagenome ERZ548832 (study PRJEB26490, sample SAMN05194703) | human gut metagenome | biome: terrestrial biome; feature: human-associated habitat; material... | reverse complement strand
AAGAGACAGAAGTGGAAGTCAGTGCATCATAAACGGAGATTGTGTAACGGTTGTATACATCCCCGGATCCTGTTCCTCCTTTGATCGTTCCATAGCTTCCTGTACCAAAGAGTGCTGCTTTTGATCCCTGTGCCAGCGGCAGTGCCTGATTTTCGTTCTCCAGCAGGACCATGCCCTCTTCTGCTGCCTCTTTGGAAAGCTGTGCGTTTCTTACTTCTCTCTCTGATGTCTGATTTGTGGAAGCTGCCATGCCTGTCACGGAACTGCCGATCACCATGGAAGCTGCCAGCGTCACAGCCGTCAGTTTTGCCAGTTTATTTTTCATGCGTTATTTCCTCCCTTGATTGATTGTGATGCTATTATATCCAATTACCGTTCACGAAACCACTCATTTTCCGACATAAATTGTTCATTTTCCGTCCTGTGTGTTCATATTATGTTCATCTTTTTCAGCCATTCATCTGGTTCAATAGCTGCTACTGTTTATGTTTTGTGATCTCGAACACGTTCAAGTCGAACGCACGTGAGACTTGGTGCGTGAGAAAGACTTGTTATTACTCACCACTTGCAGGAGTCTTCTCGACTGAGATAAAAAAGTGGGAGGACGCCTTCCGGCATCCTCCCGAGTGTGTTTCAAGGTTTGGGATAATTTTATTTTACTTTTACCGTTTTCTTTGCAGAGTACTTGGTGTAAACTTTCTGACCGTTGATGGTCTTGTAAGCTCTTACACGTACATAGTATTTGCTGCCTTTGCTCAGTCTCTTCAGAGTAACATTCAGTTTCTTTGTATTTGCTTTCTTAGCACTCTTGAAGTTTGCTTTCTTGGAGTACTGTACCTGATAGCCGTCTGCACCTTTTACTTTTTTCACTTTGACAACTGCAGCTTTGCTCTTTCCGGTTACTTTCTTAACGGTTGCTTTTTTCGCTTTAAATGCATTCTTTTCAAGTTTTACATTTGCGGATGCTGCTTCTGCTTTTGCTGCATCTGCCTCTGCTTTTGCTGCTTTTGCTGCGGCTTCTGCTTCTGCTTTTGCTTTTTCTGCTGCTGCGATCTGAGCTTTTGCAGCTGCATCTTCTTTTGATTCATAGCCTAAGTCATCCAGAACTTTCTGTGCTTTGTTCTTTGTCAGGATTGCCTTTGCCTGTTTTGCTTCTGCTGCTGTCACTGCATCATCACTTGTTGCCAGTTTGTCCAGCATATTTTCAAATACTGCACTCTTTGTGATAACATTCAGCATATTAACTGCGGATTTCTGCAGGTCACCAAGTCTTAATGTCTTGTCTGTATTCAGTGCTGTCAGCATATTCTGTACGTTTCCGCCAGGCATCTCACAGTCATTTCCTGCCCACATCAGCAGTCCCTGTACGTTTTTGCCTTTGTTTGCACCATTGACACGGCTTACAGAATACCAGTCTGTCATTACAAATCCTTCAAATCCCCATTCATCTCTTAACATCGTTGTCAGCAGACCATAGTTTTCAAAGGTCGGATAACCGTTTACCATGTTGTAGGAGCTCATGATGTAATCCGGCTGAGCTTCTTCTACGCCGATCTCAAAGCCTTTCAGGTAGATCTCTCTTGCTGCTCTTTCGGATACAACAGAGTTGCTTCCCATACGCTGCTGTTCCTGGTTGTTGAATGCGAAATGTTTCAGAGTAACACCGATTCCGGAGTATGTTCCGTCTGCTTTTGTCTGCATAGACGAACATGGTTCTACAATTGTACCACTGTCGGAATATGTGATTCTTCCCCAAATTGCCACCCAGCATTTTGAACGAATATTTCGATTTGTTGCGTCGGTTGGGTCAACTAGTTTTACTCGATAAATGACATTAATTTGTTTTTCAACATCACTCATTCCATAACCAGCATCATTTATGCCATTTTTTCCATAAGACACATCACCATAATACGCTTTATAGCGATTAACAGCATCAATTTTTTCGGGTGATAATCCAGGTTGACTAATATCATAAGGAAAATTATTTTCGGCGAAAACATCAGTATAATTTACCCAACTATTATCATCATCCAAATCAGAATCGACCAGCACCTTTACATTTTGAAATCGTACTTCATAAGAGCCAGACACATCAGTTCCACAAGCAGCATACTCTCCGCCTCGTCCGTCGCCCTTCTGTGCTTCAACGCACGGAACAACTGCACGATATACAACATCTGTTCCATTGTAATTATATAAAAAAGAGTAGCGTTGCAAGCTAAATTCTACCTGTGATACTGAATTTAACGGATAATCTGTTAAATTGATTGCTGCACAATTGTCATGCGGCGGATTGTTACTTGTACCATTATATGTATTTACAAAGTCATTGTTTGGATAAAAATTATTTGAAAAAGCAGATGACCAGTCATTCGAAGTATTTCCATCATCGTCTTTCCATTTTTTTACTCTATCATCCAACAGCGTTACATTACCATTTCGATTAGTTGTTGTTTTTTTTATTGTTGTCGTCGGATACGCACTCGCATCTGTATAATTCGTCTTCAACACCAAATTACACTCCTGCACCGACTGCACCGCAGCGTACCCGTCGCAGGAAACCGCAATATCCACTTTCTGGCTGGTTTTCACCGCATCATGATAGGTCAGCGTCACCGTAAACACCGCATTGGCATCGCTGCTGGCACCGGTGATCTGATACACCTTTTGATTATCGGTGCTTTTTTCTGTATCCAGTGTCACGTATCTTCCGGCATCTGCACACAGAATGCCATGCGCATTCCGCTGCACCTCGTCCCAGTTCCAGTACCGGCTCTGGGGCAGCTGGGTCTGTAATTCGTCTGCCAGATTATTCGCCACAGTCTGATAATTCTGAACCTTTGCCGCCTGCACATAGGCAGAGATATTCGGGGCACAGAGTGCCGCAATGATTGCCATGATCACCAGCACTACGATCAATTCCACAAGAGAAAAGCCTTTTCGATTTCGTTTCATCTCTCTCACCTCTCCGAAAATATACAGACGGACACGCCGAAGCGAAGCTTAACTTAACAGATCCAGAATCTCATTCTTGTTGTTGGATACCCGAATGGCATCATCCCGACGGATCGTGCCGGCTCTTACCAGCCGTGCCAGATCGGCATTCAGGGTGTGCATGCCAAGTGCCGCACTGGACTGCATGACCGTTGCCAGCTGGAAGCACTTATTGTCACGGATCAGGCTGCCTACCGCATCGGTTCCCACCAGAATTTCTGTAGCAGCCACACGGCCGCCGCCCATTGCCAGCGGGATCAGAGCCTGTGTGATAACGCCCTTCAGAATCGTGGACAGCTGTGTCCGGATCTGGTTCTGGGCGTGGGGCGGACAGCTGTCAATGATACGATCCAGCGTCTGTGCCGCACCGGTGGTGTGCAGAGTGGACATGACCAAGTGTCCGGTTTCTGCGGCGGTGACAGCGGCAGAAATCGTTTCGTAGTCACGCATTTCTCCCACGAGAATGACATCAGGGTCTTCACGGAGGGCAGAACGCAGGGACGCTGCAAAGCTCTTGGTATCCACGCCGATTTCACGCTGGTGAATGACCGACATGCCCGACTCGTAAACATATTCCACAGGGTCCTCAATGGTGATGATATGCTCCGAACGATTCTTGTTGATATAGTCGATCATGGCGGACAGAGTGGTAGATTTACCGCTTCCCGTCGGACCTGTCACCAGAATCAGTCCTCTTGGCTGGTCTGCCAACTCCCGCAGCACTTTCGGCATTTGCAGCTGTTCCAGTGTGGGAATGGTGTTGTTCAGCAGACGAATCGTGGCTGCCACCTTTTTCATCTGCCGGAAAACATTGACACGCTGGCGGCAATAGTCCGGCGTTTCAATGGCAAAGTCCACGTCGTCGCCGTTTTCCAGCTGTTCCCGCTGTTCATCACTCAGCATGGACAGGATCATTTCCCGTGTTTCTGCCGCCGGAAATGAAAAGCCGCTGTCCAGCAGCTGCCCGTGGATACGGAACGAAACCGGCATGCCCTCGCTGATGTGAATATCAGAGCATTTCTTCTCCCGTGCTTTCATAATAAGTTCATTCATGGTCATGGCGGTATACCGTCCTTTCTGTAATCATTAGTCGGAATAATATGCGATCTTCATAACTTCTTCCGGCGTGGTCACGCCCTCTTTTACCAAGTCAATGGCACTGTCCAGCAGACTCCGCATGCCCTGTGTTTTCTTGGCATACTCCAGCATTTCCTGACTGTCTGCACTTTTGGCGATCATACGTTTCAGCGTTTTGTCTATATATACCATTTCGTGAATGGAAATACGTCCTTTATAGCCCGTGTTGTTGCAGACCTTACAGCCCTTGCCGCGGGTAATCATGGGAATGCCGTCCCCGACAATGGCGATGTCATCTGCTGTCGCCGGTTCTTCGTATTTACAGAACTGGCAGACCTTACGCACCAGACGCTGTGCCACGATACCTACCACAGAGTTGGAGATCAGATACGGTGCCACGCCCATATCCGCCAGACGGACAATGGACGAAATGGCATCGTTGGTATGCAGGGTGGAAACTACCAGGTGTCCGGTGATTGCAGAACGCACGGAAATTTCAGCCGTTTCTGCATCACGGGTTTCACCGATCATGATAATATCCGGATCCTGTCGCAGCAGGGCACGCAGTCCCACTGCAAAGGTCATGCCGGCAGTCACATTAACGGAAGTCTGCGTGATATTGGGCAAATCTTTTTCCACAGGGTCCTCAATGGTAGAAATATTTACCGGTCGCTGGGACAGATGCTGCAATACCATATACAGCGTGGTCGTTTTACCGGAACCGGTCGGCCCCGTAATATAGATAATGCCGTTGGGGGCGGACATCATCTTCATCAGCATGTTATAGGAATACTCGTTCATGCCGAAGTGACCGGCGTGGTCGATCTTGGTATCCGACACCAGATAACGCATAACGATCTTCTCGCCGTGTGTCGTCGGCAGAACGGAAATACGCATACTGATGTCGATTCCCTCCAGCACAGCGTGGAAGTTGCCGTCCTGCGGGATACGTTTTTCCGCAATGTTTAGGTTGCTCATGATTTTGATACGGGCAACAATGGAGTTGTGCAGTGCCTTTTCCAGTGTCAGATAGCTGACCATCTGACCGTCGATACGCATACGCACCTGTGTGAAATCCTTAAACGGTTCAATGTGAATATCGCTGGCGTTGGTGCTGTATCCCCGTACCAGCAGCGAGTTGATCAGCTTGATGATCGGCACATCGTCGTCCGCATCGTCTGCCGTCAGCTGGGGCACCTCAATATCTTCTGCGGAAATATTCGCCTTTTTAGCTGCCTGCTTGGTACTGATCTCGGCATAGTAATACTCGATCGCCTTTTTGATTTTCGGACTTTCACTGAGCAGCACTTCCAGCGGCATATCCACGATCTGCCGAATATCTTCCTGTGCGTAGAAATTCAGCGGGTCAGACATGGCGAGCTGTAGACGGCTGTCGTTTTCCGACAGGGCAATGACGTTGTATTTTTCCGCAAGCTGCTTGGGCACCTTGGCAACCACGTCTACATTGACCTCATACTCCTCCAGATTGACCATCTGGAGATCCAGCTTTTTCCCCAGTGCCTCCAGAACCTGTGTTTCTGTGACAAATCCCATTTCCTGCAGCAGTGTGCCGAAACGCACCTTCTTGCCGCTTTGTGTCTTCTGGAATTGCAGTGCCTGATCGATCTGTTCCTGTGTGATATAGCCATATTCTTTCAGCACTTCACCAATGGGTAAATTCTGCAATGTTCTCACCTTTTTCTATTGTTTCTATAGCGACACCGTGCAAAGCCGTCAGGCGGGCTTTGTGCGGTGCTGCCCTATGGCAATACCGCACAAAGAGCATCTGGCGACTTTGCACGCCATCTGCTTGCAAATTTCCCGTCATATTTCACAAAAATGCTCGTGAATACATCCAGTATTCACTCCGCTTTTTGTTTCATCTGACGAAAAATTTGACGACGCATCTGTCGCACAATCTTTGTGCGGCATTGCCCTATGTTTTATTCCAGACTGCCGATGTATAAATACCGCGAAGCTGCCACAGAACTGTCGTATATGTCGGAGGCATTCAGCGTTGCCTTTACCGTTGCCCGATCTTGCAGCTTGACCATTCTGGTTTCCGAGTAGTACACAGTATCGTTCCGCGAGATCCGCACATCTACTGTCACTGTTACATCATCGACTTTTTGGACAAGGATCTTTGCCTGATAAGTCCCCAGCTTACAGAGCACCTGATCGACCGTTGTTCCAGCACTGTCGGTGTCTGAATAGTAAATTGTCCCTTTTTCTTTCAGTTCGCTCTTTCCGTTTTGTGTGTCCACATACAGTACGACCTGATGGGCACAGCCGTCATCAGCAGCGATCGTTTCTGTTTCCTGCTGTCCGATGGTCTTGGCATACGCCAGATGACTTTCCAGCTGTTCCATGACCGCGATTCCCTTGGACTGGGCATTGAACATGATGACATTCTGGCAGAAGATCCGCATGGCATTCAGCAGGATTCCCGAAGCAGAAGCCACCAGAATGCCGATCAGCAGAACGGTAACCACTTCTTCTGCCAGCGTAAAACCTTTTCGGTTTTTCACAAGTTTCCGCATCTGCTTTCCTCCCTTACGGTTTCGGTTGATACTGAATGAAATTGTCCGCGGAACGCCTCTGCACATCAAAAGTTTTGGTCTTTTCGTCCCCGTTTGTGCGGTCCCGATATGTTACTGTAATCGTAGTATCAGAAGTTTCCGCAGCAGCTCCCGCCAGATCCACAGCGGCATTTTTCCGCTGCTGGTTCTTCAGCTTAGCACCGGAGTTCAGAAAGTTCGAGCCGGAAGCGATCCCGATCATGCCGATTGCAAAGGACATGGAGATCATGGCAAATGCAATCACCACTTCCACAACAGTGGTTCCTTTTCGCAGTTTCCGCATTTTGTCACGCCTCCCTTTACAATTGATAATAGCCGTCCCACCGCCACTGGGTCGCATTCGCGGGAACTGACAGCTTTCCACAAACTTCTGACAATTCCTTTTCCCCGCTGCCGGCAGTGTTCCGCGTCACCTTTGCCGTGAGATAGATCTCGCCGGACAGCCGCCTTTTGTTGGCATCGGTTTCGCTGTCGTTGACCACAGAGTGATTCACCGTTACCGTACATTTCCAGTTTCCCGCATCGGGGAGTGAGATCGTAAAGGTTTCCGCGGTGTTGCCGTCGCTGACGAAAATGCTCTGATAGGTTGCCCCGGTGGTTTCGTCCGTCACCGTGCCTTCTTTCAGAATGTCCTGCTGTACCAAAGTGATCGCGGATTCTGCATAGAACTTTGCCTGTACGCGGTTGTTTTCCTCCTGCTCCCGCATGTAATACATACGGTCTACAAGAATGATCCCCGCCGAGATCAGTGAGATCATCAGCATGACCAGCACCGCCCACAAAATCGCTGTACCGTTTCGCTGTGCTGTTTTCCGTTTCATATTGGCATCACCCTGTTTATGCAGCATCTGCTGCTGTGGTTATGATCGTGGTCGTTGTCATTTCTTCCGCCGCAATGTCTGCTGTTGCCGACTGCAAGGCTTTTTCCGCCGCTTCTTCGGTGGTTTCGTCGGAATCCACATCATCTGCATAGTCTGTTTCCAGCGGACTCTGATACATGTACGCGGTAATCGTCATGGTAAAATTATACCAATCCTGAAATTTATCCGCATTTGCCGCATTACCGTTTGCCGCAGCCTGTTCCTGTGCTACCGGCTTTTCCACACTGTTGAAAGAATACGCAGTAACGCCCAGAAATGACACCCGATTGACAAAGTCCAACATTTGTTTCATGTTCTGATAGGTGCCTTCTATCGTATAGGTAAAGTCGCAGCAGTATTCACCGGTGGCGGTATATGCAGCACCGCTGCCATCACCTGTGCTGCCGTCCGAAGCATCTGTTCCGGAGGCAGAACTGTCTGTGGTACCGGCTACCTCGTCCGGCGAAGCAGTCACCAGATTGCCCTCACCGTCAATATAATACTGCATGGTCTGCCCGATGTTCAAGCCATCGACAGTGACACCCGCTTCATTCATCACAAAGGTAAGAAAACGGTCAATCCGTTCCGCATCGCTCAGCGGAAACAGCTTCTTGGTTTCCTCGCCATTTTTCTCTTTCCAATCCTTTAGTGAGGCAATATTCTGGTCATAACTCTGACTTTGCAGCAACAGGTCGGAATACTGCTGGTTCAGAACCTCCAGTTGTTCCTTTGCTGCCGAGACTTTCGTCATCAGCGGACGGATCAGAAGCTGTACAAACAGTACAACGACCAATACGACACCCAGCACAGAAAGCAGAACTGCCTGCTTTCGGGTAATTTCCGTTGTCATTGTACCACCTCCGTTGTTGTTTCCACAGGATTGCCGTCGGCATCCGTTGCAGTAGTTTCCGCCGACTTGAATACGGCGTTCACTGTATAAGTATACACGCTGTCCGAAAGCGAATAGCCGTCATAGGTGATCGAGGAGAACAAGTCCAGCCGTGTCAGGTTCGTCACAAATGTGGAAACATACTGGCTGTCCGTCGAACTTGCCGCAATGGAAAGGGTGCTGCCGTCATAGGAAAGTCCGGTGATCTCTGCCACCTGAATTTCTCCTCTGCCGGGGCTGACCGTTTTCTCACAGCCAACCAGCTTCTGCACCAGATCTTCGGAAAAGTTGTCGCAGATCTCCTGTGTCCCGTCAATGGTAGCCCGCACCTCAGTATAAACATCACCGGCAGTCCGCAGTATGCTGATGTCATTCGCCACAGCGTTGGCGTTGTTGATCTTTTCCATCAATGCGGTATCGTTTGCCTTGGTTTCCATTTCCGAAACCAGATTCTCTTGGGTGTGGACATAGATCCGTGCACCGGCATAACTGCCGCCCAGCAGCAGCACTGCCACTGTCCCCAGTATGCCGAAAAGGGCACCTTTTTTCATGGTGTTCTTTTTCGGTGCCACGACAAGAGGATACAGGTTAATATCCTTTTTTGGTAGTTTTGCCATTTTGGATTCCTCCTGTCCGATTTAGTCCGAATAACGTATCATACTGCCCAGCAGCACCGTGTACTCGCTGGGATTCATCTCCAGCGGAACAGTCAGTTCCGTAGGGAGAAACTCCGGAAATGTCCGCACATTTACGCCGAAATTTTCCGCGAAGTGCGGGAAGATCTGCACAGCATCTTCCGGAAAGCCGCTCAGGTAAACGTCCGTAATATCAGAGCCGGTCTGTTCCGACTTGTTAAACTGGATAATGCTGTTGATATTCTGCCCCACTTCCCGTTCGAAGCCCTCATCGGTAGGGTCTGCCAGAATCCGGCTGCGGCGGGTCATGACGAAGTTGTCATTGGAAAACAGACACTGCATCAGCATATTCTTATCCAGAATGAACACGGCATAGGTTTTTCCCTGTAAAGATTTCAGCCGCTTCATCATTTTGATCAGACAGTTCTGCACCAGATCAATAACTTCCAGTTCGATCTTCGCCTCTTTGAACAGGCTGATATAGCTGGTGATGAACTCCCTGGTGGAAGCCACCGCCAGAATACTACAGGAGCCGTCCGGATTTTTCGGAGTCACCACGGAATAATCCACCAGCATATTCTGAATCCCCTCAATATCCCGCAGTTCCCCGCGAATAAAACCGGGCACATTTTTCGGAGCGATCTGCGGAACTTTCAGAGGCTTTACAGTAATGGAACTGCCGTTTACCACCAGCGTCACGCCCTTTGCGGGCAGGTTGTACTTCTGCCACATTTCCGTCAGGGTATTCTGGAGAGAGTAGTTGTTCATGATAATGCCGTTCAGGATACAGCCTTCTTCCAGCGGTTCTTCATAGCAGTTTACCACCTGCAATTTATTTTTCACACAGCTGCCCATCAGCACCTGTATTTTGCTGTTGGTAATATACACGTGTGCAGAAACATCTTTTTTCTTCACGGAAATTCACCTCTTTTTCTCTTAGAACCGGTTCAGGAATCGTCCTGCGGTCTGTGCGAGCCACGAGAAGACCGCACCGGTGTTTTCGTCGATATTGCCGTACATGGAGTACATGGGAACGAGAACGGAAACCATAACGCCGGCAACGACAACACCCAGAATGACGATCATCAGCGGTTCGATAATGGACATCATGGACTTGATCGCGGCACTGGATTCATATTCGTAGTCGTCCGCGGTGGAAAGCAGCATTGCGTCCAGCTTACCGGTTTCTTCGCCGACTTTAATGGTATCGCCCAGCTTGCTGTCGAAGCCGTCCATTGCCATAATGGATTCCGACAGGGCGTTGCCCACGCGGATGCTCTTGATACAGTCGTCAAACTGGGAACGGAGATAGCTGTTGTTCACAGTGTCCCGCGAGATCTGCAGGGCGTTCAAAATGGAAAGTCCGCTGGTATACAGCGAAGCCAGCGTTCTGGAAAAGCTTGCCGTATAGACGATACGCACCAGATTGCCGATTTTTGGCAGGTGCACGATCATGCGGTCGATCACCAGACGGGAAGCCGGCGTTCGCATCAGCATGACAAAGACAACCACAATTGCCGCCACCACGCCGATCGCCACATACCAATAATGAGTAAGGAAATCGCTCATGCCCATGAGGATCCGTGTCATCAGCGGCAATTCCATATCGGTGAACATATCGCCGAACATGGGGAGAATAAACGTAAACATTACAATAATGACCAGCACCAGCAGAATGACCAGCACCAGCGGATACGCCAAAGCACCCTTGACCTGCGATTTGATACGCTGCTGTTTCTGGAAATGCTCGCCCATGTTGATAAACGTATCCCCGATCTTACCGCTTGCCTCGCCGGCACGCACCATACTGATGAGCAGTTCGGGGAACACCTTGCCCTGATCTGCCATTGCATCGGACAACGCCTTGCCGTGTTTCAGGTCGGTGGTGATGTCAGAGAAGCATTTTCTCGCGAACTTGGAAATGCTGGCACGATTGGAAATAATATTGAACGACTGGATCACCGAAACGCCCGCGTCCAGCAGGCTGCCCAGCTGGCGGCAAAAGTCCGTCAGTTCCTTGGCTTTCAGCTTAGAGCCGAACGAAGTCTTGCTGGTCTGGGTGTAGTCCAGCAAGAACAGATCTTTCTTTTTCAGTTCGTTCAGCAGTGCCTCCGGATCGGAAGCAGCAAGCGTCCCACGCACCATTTTTCCGCTCATGGCTGTGGCACGATATTTGTAATTTGGCACTGTATTCACCTCTTTTTGGTGTGGTTTTTTTGCCTTCCTTGAAAAGAAAAGGGGGACCGTCGCAGACGGTGGAGGGATTCTACTGAAATCTTTTCCTTTTGTTTCAGATTCCACGAGATAATCCCTCAGTCAGCCTGCGGCTGCCAGCTCCCTTTTCAAGGGAGCCTTTTTTACCTTATAGTCCACCTCCACACAATCTCTTCACAAATGTGAAAAAACCACGACAGAATGACAAAACCGCCGGAAACCAAACAAAGCACCCAGCACCCAATGTGCTGAATGCTTTGTTATTGTCTTAGATGTTAGAAATAATTAAAGTTTACTCACGGAGTATTACTTGCTGCCAACATATTTGTTCCTGTAAGTGTATAACCACCATGATTAGTACCAGCACTTTTTGCTTCATACTTACCATCGGCGTACTTTACAGCTGTTGTTCCATCATCATAAATTAAGCCACTTACTTTTGCATTTTCATCTACTGTAACCGCAATAATGTTGCCCTTACTAGTTTCGGACAAGTCAGCAATACAAGTTTTCAAATCATCAGCAGTTCCACTTGCAAGAGTTGCAGAACCACTGGCTGTATTCGGGAACGAAATAGAAATAGTCTTTCCCGACTGATTGCTTGTATACTGACCACCGCTGGCTCCAACAGCCGACGCAAAAGCAGAAGACGAAATTGTCTGCATAGCCGATACGCAAGAAGAAGCTTCATTCTTCGCATTAGACTGTCTTGTCTGACGAATATAACCTACCAAAGTCGGAACCAGTGCAGCGGCCAGAATTGCCATGATGACCAGAACGACGATCAGTTCGACGAGGGAGAAGCCCTTGCGGTTCTTTTTCTTCTTCATTGCAGTGTTGAATACGTTCATCGGGGTTTTCATATTGGTTTCCACCTTTCAAATTTGATTTAGTAAAATAAAATAACCTTGTTCCCGAAATCCCCGCTTTCGCGTCTAGCCGGCATCGCGTCCGGAGTTTCAGGAGAATCAAACGAGAGTTCTTATCAACGTTCCCTCTCGTTGTTTGCAAGTTTATTATAGCACAATCTGGCGGTGTTGTCAATAGCATTTGTGCATATTCTGCATTTGGAACAACAAACAAGCATATTTTTTGTACACATCTACAGCACACAGGAAAAGTGGCAGAATTGCGTGGCTTTCGGCTTCCATTTTTTAGTCGATTTTGTACGATTCCGATAATGCGGCTCTAATTTTGATAAAATCGTGTCGAATTTCACATAAAACTATTTTGATTCTGGAGATTTCTCAAATGCAGTCGATTTTCCGCTTCAAAATGCAAACGAAAAATTACTCCCAACTTTTCCGCGAATTTGATACATTTTCTCTAAAAATCGTGTAACGCGTTACATTTCGCGGGAGTTGAGGGGAGAATGTTGCGGGGATTTTTTAATAGGCTCCCCTTTAGGGGAGCTGTCACCGCAGGTGACTGAGGGGTTATCTCGTAAATCTTCTACATCAAGCAAAAGACTTCACGTAAGAACCCCTCCACCAGCTTCGCTGGTTCCCCTCCCCTAAAGGGGAGGCTGATTTAGGCTCCCTTGAAAAGGGCGGCTAGTTAGGCTCTGCCGCAGGCGGAGGGAGTGCTTTGATAAAACTGACCACATGGTACCGTCAAACCAAAACTGACATAGGATCATTCTTGACAGAAAGCAAATTATAAAGGGAGATAGAAACCATTATGGGTTTGAAAGATTTTTTATTCAACAATGATTATTCTTTTTTACTGCAAATCGCAATCATTCTGTTGTCCACCAAGCTGCTGGGGCTGCTGACCAAGCGGATCAGCCTGCCGCAGGTCGTTGGTGCACTGGCAGCCGGCATCATTCTCGGTCCGATGCTGCTGGACGTTGTAGAACGGAATGACCTGATCGTCAGTCTGGCAGAACTGGGCGTTATCGTCCTCATGTTCAGTGCCGGACTGGAAACCGACATTCAGGAACTGAAAAAGGCAGGACTTGCCTCCTTTGTCATTGCCCTGCTGGGTGTCATTGTTCCGCTGGTAGGCGGATTTTTCCTCGCCGACTTCTACAATACGGAACAGAATCCGGAAATGGCTTCCCTGTTCTGGCAGAACATTTTCATCGGCGTTGTCCTGACTGCAACTTCCGTCAGCATCACCGTAGAAACTCTGAAGGAACTGGGTGCCCTGAACTCCCGTGCCGGCAATGCCATTCTGGGTGCTGCTGTAATCGATGACATTCTGGGCATTATCGCTCTGACTGTCGTTATCAGTCTGGGCGGCAAGAAGACCGGCGACGGCGGCGGCGAAAAGACACTGGGCACACTGCTGGTCAATGACGGTGTATTTGCTGTTGTCATCAACATTCTGGCGTTCTTCATTGTGGCGATCGGTGCCGCTGTACTGTACCACTTCTTCTTTAAAAAGTGGCGGGAATCCAGCAACGAGAACCTCCGCCGTCACAACATCGTGACATTTGTTTTCTGCCTGCTGCTGTCCTTTATTGCCGAGATCTGCTTCGGCGTTGCCGACATCACCGGTGCATTCGTTGCCGGTCTGGCAGTATCCGGTCTGAAAAAGAACGAGTATGTAGTCAACCGTTTCAACACGCTGTCCTACATGCTCCTGTCCCCTATCTTCTTCGCAAACATCGGTCTGGCAATGACACTGGACGGTCTGACCGGAAAGCTGATCGTATTCATGCTGCTGCTGATGCTGCTGGCAGTTGTCACCAAGGTGATCGGCTGCGGTCTGGGTGCAAAGATCATGCGGTACACCAACAAGGAGAGCCTGCAAATCGGTATTGGTATGATCTCCCGTGGTGAGGTCGCCCTGATCGTTGCCAACAAGGGTGCTTCTGTAGGGCTGATGAGCGAGAAGTTCATGACACCGCTGGTCATCATGGTGGTATTCACCACGATCGTCACCCCGATCCTGCTGAAGTTCGTCTTCCCGAAAAAGAAAGACAACTCCAGAGAAACACCGTCTGGAGAACTGGCAGGACTGGAAAAAAGCGGTATCAATACCGGTCTGGAAGAATCCTAAGGCAATACCGCATAAGTTTGACGTTTTGACGGAAACCATATAAGGCAATACCGCACAAAGATTGTGCGGTATTGCCATAACAAAACACCAGCATCAACGAGAGGACGTTCCGGTTGATGCTGGTGTTTTTTGTGAGTGTCTGCGAAAAGCAGCACAAACTATCGTTTGACATTTTTTGCGTAGTGTGATATACGAAATACTCGAGGGCATACCTAAAACGGTAGGCGGCTCGCTATCCTTGGGCGAGTCTGCCGTCGCCATTTCCGCTGGGCGACGGGCTGGTCAAATCCACGCTCCCACAATCTTCTATTTGAATTGATGGGAGGTGATGCATGATGATGGACGTAATTTCCTTTATCGTAAGCATTTTTTGTAATGTCTTTCGTGCAGTTCTTGCATACTTAGCATACAAAAAGAAATAACCGCCCCCAAGCTCCAACTTAAGGCGGCTATTTTATAACCGTGGGAGCAGACCGTCTACTGGTGTGCTCTCTTTACTTTTATTATACGCGATTTTTGCTGATTTGTCAAGTCCGTTTTTCACTTTATCATCACAAGCACCCGAATGTGATCGCCCGCAGTTTCCGCACAATATCACTGGTGCTGCCGCCGCAGACCTGAATCAGATACAACAGCACAGTGCCGTCCTGCGGGGACACACAGAAATACGGTCCTGTCCAGCCGTCCCAGCCGAATTCCCCAGCCGGCACATTGGTCATGCACACCAGCGGATCTTCCAGCACCCGCAGCAGGTTGCCATAGGTATAGCCTTTCAGCTGCTCCCAGTCGATTCCCGTTTTCTGGGCATCGCTCAGCTGCGGCGTGGTGAGATACCGCCATGTGTTTTCGCCGATCAGACGCACGCCGCTTTCCCGATGCAGACCTTTTCCCGCCAGCAGATTGGCAAACCGGGCATAGTCCTGCATGGTAGAGATCAGCCCTGCCCCGCCGGAGAAAAACGCCGGCTTCTTCCGGTAGTCCGTCATGCCCAGATGGGGATCCGGCTCTATCGCCAGCCCGCAGAAATCTTCGCCCCAGTGATACTGATACAGCTGTGCCAGACGGGAACGCTTTTCCACCGGCACGTAGAAATCTGTATCTGTCATGCCCAGCGGCTGGAAGATCTGCTTCCGGTACAGCTCGTCCAATGGCATGTCTGCCGCCTTTTCCAGCACTGCCCCCAGAATATCCGCCGAAGCTCCATAAGACCACTTCTCTCCCGGCTGAAATAGCAGCGGCACTTCTTCCCCCACACGCCGTGCGAATTCCTGCGTATCCACAGGGTGGTCAGTGGCGTTCCGGCGGTCGATCTCGCCATAAAACGCTCCCATTTTCTTCTGGGATTCGCTCCAGCAGTCCGGATAGGGAATGCCGGAGGTCATGTTCAGCAAATCCTGAATGCAGATCTCCCGCTTCGCCGGCACCAGTTCACCGTGCACATCTACCAGCTTCTCCCGAAAGGCAGGAATATACCACGAAACCGGATCGCTCAGTTCCAGCTTGCCGGACTCCCAAAGCTGCATGGTCGCCACCGCCGTCACCGGCTTGGTCATGGAGAAGATGCGGAACAGGGTGTCCGTCCGCATGGGCGTTTCCTGTTCCCGATCTGCCAGACCGTATGCCTTACACAAATATTCTTCCTGATTCTGGTATATGCCTACGCAGGCACCGGTGATCTTTCCCTCCTGCATGCCTTTTTGAATGACAGAATCTACCCGACCAGCCAGCCGGATTTGTTTTTCCAGTTCCACGCCGCTACGCCGCCTTTCTCTCCTGCCGGCTGCCCGCGGAACCGGCTTCAGGGCAATACCGCACAAAGATTGTGCGTAAGGTGCGTTGTCAGATTTTTCGGCAGATTGCCTAGAAATTCCGCAG
>ENA-OUQN01001218-OUQN01001218.1-human-gut-metagenome-genome-assembly--contig:-NODE-1218-length-16166-cov-7.612066_pt1 | contig 16166 bp, 6 predicted proteins | sample MGYA00237950_ERZ548832 | MGnify/ENA primary metagenome ERZ548832 (study PRJEB26490, sample SAMN05194703) | human gut metagenome | biome: terrestrial biome; feature: human-associated habitat; material... | reverse complement strand
AGCTTCCCAGACAGGAAACGACACTGGGAGAAGATATCTTTCAGCTGTTATTGAAGATTGTTCTTATCATTTTGGCGGTCATCCTTGTTTTTACATTTATGTACGGGATGGCGAGAATCAATGACGTATCTATGAAACCAGCAATAAAAGATGGTGATCTGACCATGTATTATCGACTGGACAAGCGTTTTGTGTCCGGTGATATTGCAGTATTTAAGAAAGATGGCAGAACAACCACAGGCAGGGTTGTAGCAGTCGCAGGTGATACCGTAGATATAACAAAAGACGGTTTGATGATTAACGGCGCTACGCAGATTTCACAGGATATTTATTTTGACACCACACAGTTTCAAAATGGAGTTGACTTTCCAATCACTGTTGGCGAAGGTCAGATATTTGTACTGGGTGATAACAGACCGGAGGCGTCAGACAGCAGAATCTATGGCTGTATTAATATTAAAGACGTCAAAGGAAAAGCGATTGCGGTTATTCGGACTAGAGGACTCTAATCCCCTCCTCCGTTAATCAAATAAAAACAAACAATTTTTATCTACAAGGGAGGAATCATTATGAGCATGAACAAAATGTTCAAAAAAGTGCTCGCAGTTGTTGCTGCTGGTACCATGACGATGGGAATGGCAATGCCAACATTTGCGGCAGATGAGGGCAAGACAACCGAGGCTTGGATTACTAAGACCTACAACACAGAGGTCGGAAAGGCTGAGACGTTTAGTTTTACAGCAACACAGAAAACAGGTGATGGTCTGATCGGTACAACAGCTAACGTTACAATGCCGAAGATTTCGTTTGAAGCATCAGAAACGGGATCAACTTCGAAGAGAGGTCAGATTACATTTCCGACATACCCAGAAGCAGGAAAGTATGAGTATACTGTAAAAGAGACACAGACAGCAGATCCAGCAGTAGTTAACGGTGAGCATGAAAAAATGATCATGTCACAGGCTGAGTATACAATGGATGTATATGTTACAGATGGTGCAACTGGTACAGAAATTTCTAATATCATTGTAAATAAGACAAAAGATGATGCAGGTCAGACAGCAACTGGTAAAGTAGATATTGGAAATACCGATACTAATAGATTCAACTTTACTAACACTTATGTACAGGAAGCTGGTACAGGTATAGATCCTATAAAACCAGATCCGACTTATACTCAGTTTGGTTCTTTGAATGTGTCTAAAAAGATTGTTAATGCAAATAGTACGACAGCAACAACTTCTGATGCACAGTTCGATTTCACAGCAACCTTTAAATTCCCGACTGGAACAGATGCAAACACACTTGGCGGAATCAAAGATGCAAATGGAAAGCCTGTAAGTCTTGAAGGTAACGGAACATGTTCATTCAAACTGAAAGCAACCGAAAGCATGAAGTTCACTGGTGTTCCAGTAGGAACAATAATTACTGTAAAAGAATCTGCAGCTAAAAACTACAAAGGTAGTGCAGAAATCACCATCAATGGTGCTAAACTGACCCCTGTTGCTGCAACAGCATACAATACAGAACTCACAGCAGTAACTAACCAGAAGTTAGGTCAGAAACAGAATACCGTTGATGTAACCAATACATACAACGATGTACCTGTAACTGGTATCATCATGAACACTCTTCCATACGTTCTGATGATTGCACTTTGCGGTGTAGCACTGATCGCTTTTGTAGGATTCAAACGCAGAAGATTACAGAAATAATAAAATATAGCAACCAGGAAAGGGGATGTGTGCGGCGTTGCTCCGCCGCATCCCTTTTTGCTAATTTTGCGAGCAAATTGGTCAGATGAACCAGTTTTGATAAATATAAAAGAAACAGAAATGGTGAAAGGAACTTGTACATATGCTTCGGATGAAGAAAGTGCTGAAAGGAATTATCAGAGGATTAGACCATATTGTAAATTTTATAGCATTATCACTGATTCTTGCAGCTATGTTTCTCTCCGGTTATATGCTGTGGGATTCCCATCAGGTATATCAGACTGCAGATGCAAAAAATTATGAAGCATATATTCCTACTGAAAAGAGTACGAAATCTTTTGAAGAATTACAGAAAATCAATCCGGATGTGATTGGATGGATACGAGTGAATGACACAAATATCAATTATCCATTGGTGCAGACGGACAATGATGATACTTATATGAATACAGATGCGGAAGGAAACTATTCCTTAAGCGGAGCAATCTTTTTACATTGTGCAAATAAGCCGGATTTTTCGGATTTTGACAATATTATATATGGTCACCATATGGAAAAGCACATGATGTTTGGAGATATCGGTGAATTTACAAAAGAGCAGTATTTCAACGAACATCCATATGGAAATCTGTTCTTTGATGGAAAAGATCATGGAATTGAATTCTACGCATTGTTACAGGTAGATGCCTATAATGAAACGATTTTCAATGTGTGTCAGGAAACACCAGAAGCGAAACAGGAGTATCTGCAGGAAATCGAGAACAATGTTTTATATAAAAGAGATATGAATATAACGGAAGCTGATCATCTGGTTTTGCTGACCACCTGTACATCGGATATGACAAATGGAAGAAATATCCTGGTGGGACGCTTAACGGATCAGATATATCCGGAAAAAGAAAAAGCCAAAAACGTAGGTACGGGAATTGATGAACTGAAAAATGCAGTAGAAAAAGTGCCAGTTATTGTATGGTTTATCCTGATTGTCCTTGTACTGATTCTGATAGCAAGACAGATACAAAAGAAACGAAACAAAAAGAAAGAAGGAGAGGTAGAAGCATGAGAACAACACGTATGACCAAAATAGCCATGGTTATATTCCTGTCCATGATATTCTTTCTGGGTGTTCAAAGACCAGTACTGGCAGCTGAAAGAAATACAACAGTGAAAATACCAGTGGAACAGATATTTGAAGCGAACAATTCTGTAGATGCTGACAAAACAGGCTCTTATGTTTTAATAGCAGATCAGATACAAAATCCAATGCCGGAGGGAAGCAATGGAAGAACATTTACCTGGAATATGAGTGGCAATTCTTCTACAGAGCTGATTATGAATGTCGGACAGGCAGGAGAATATCATTACAAGCTGTACCAGGCAACAGAGAATAAAGAAAATTATACATATGATTCAAAAACCTATGATGTAACGATTGAAGGATTCTTTGATTCCAATAATGAACTGATGGCGGTAACAGTGGTCAAAAATGAAAATGGAGATAAAGTATCGAAGGTTTCATTTAAAAACTCATATACCGGTCAAACTGGTAAAAATCAAAACCCGGTTCCATCTTCCCCAAGATCAAAGGATATTATTCATAATGGTTCGCCGGTAAAGACAGGCGATGATAGTCCGGTTGCAGGCTATTTGTTCTTATTCTTTGGCTCAGTTATCTGCCTTTGCGGATTACTCATGGAGAAGCAGAAGAACAGGAAGGGAGATGCGAAAAATGAGGCATAAGAATTGGAAAACATATTTGAAAATAGCATGTTCCTGGCTTCTAATCTTTTCTATTTGTTTTATGAATCTGGAAACCGTAAGTGCATCAGAAGATGAAACATCAGTGGTTACAGAGCAGGAAGAAACACAAGATACAGAAGCATTTACAAGTGAGACAGATGCACAACAGACAGAAACCGAGCAAACTTCGGAGCAATTTACATCAGAAACAGAAACTGAGACATCGGCAGAAACTGAGGAACAGATTCCGGATAGCATAGAAGTGGAGAAGCTGGAGAAAGAAATACAGGAAGCAACTTCAAATGGTCAGGTACCGACCACAAAATTGGTGGAATATGTAGATGAATCCGGCAATGCGATTGAAGGAGCACCAGAGACCATTGAGCTTGGAAAAATATCAGATCATTCAGAGTTAAATATTTCTGACAAAGATTATGAATTTAAGAGTGCAAAAGTAAATGATGCAGACTGTTCCTTTATAGGAGTATATAAAGATACGGTTTATTGGAGTTCCGATAATATCAATGCCAATAAGTTTGCAGATGGACAAAAACTGACTATGACTTATGCATTGAAAGAAAAGGAAAAAGAGTCAGAAATATCGAAGACAGAAGACCTGGAGCAAGAAAAAGATACTACAGAAACTAAAGAATCTGAAACAGAAATATCAGAGAAGTCTTCAGAGCAGATTATTGACAATGAAAAATCTACAGAACAGGCAAGTGATGAGCAGCTTCCAGATACGATATCTGTACAGAGTTTGAATATCGCAATGCAGAGAAGTGTTGCGAATGGTGATGAACAGACGACAGATCGTGTAGAATATGTTGATGCGAACGGAAAAGCAATTGACGGTGCTCCGACTACGATTGAGCTTGGAAATATCGAAGACCACAAAGAACTTACGATTAGTGGTTCCGGGAAAAACTATGAATTCAAGAGTGCAAGAGTAAATGGGAAAGATTGTGTCTATATCGGAAAATATAATGACACTGTATATTACAGCACTGATGGCGTGATTGCCATCAAATTGGATGATGGTCAGAAACTTACAATGACTTATCAGGAATATTACAATATTAAAGTCAATGAAGAAATCCCGGAAGGTGGAGTTGCTGGTACGATTACGACAAAAGCAGGAACGGTAAAGGTAAATACTGCTGAAACGATACGTGTAAATGCTGGAGAAACGTGGAAGTTCACCGTGAAACCAGGAACAGCTAATAAAGTCAGATATAAAATTGGAAGCGTTACAGCAGCAGATGCGTCTACAAGTATTAAACGAGTATCTGGAGATGAATATGAAGCCAATTATGAAGCAAATTTTCAGAAAGACGATACAGTAACGGTTGCATATGATAAAACGGGTGTATATCGTGTAACGATTAACACCGAAGACAATAATGGATTTGAATATATCAATATTGAGCATAGTAAAGAGAATGGATGGGACTATTTACCAGAACAACATAAACTTGTATGGACATATACGGAAGATAAGGTGAAGTACGATGGATCTATTGATGTTCCAAAATTCCATATAAAAAGAGGATATAGATTGGTTCATATGGTATTAAATGGAGAAACGGTAGCAGCTGCAGATAGTAACAAAGAAGTTCCGGATGGAGTTGGACCGAATAATGGCGTGAAAGGCCATGCTGGTGAACTTATTGTGAATGCCCAAATAACCAAACAGTATAAGAAAAACGATAATGAAAAAGATTGTGGGTTCGAATACAGTTTCAATGTGCAATGTAAAGACGGAGGAGGGAGAGATTTTAATTTTAATTTAGCTCCGTATCAAACAGGGAAGCAGGTTTTAACCGTACGTTTAAAAACAGACAACCGTCGAAGTGGTGAAGGTATCGATGTTGTCATGTGGGATCCTGATCAGAATAAGCTGGTTCCAATGAGAGATAATGATACGGTAAATATGGATCCTGTGGGAGATGCATTAGCAGTATCTTTAAACAAAAGACAAGTGAGAATCTTTTTTGCAAAGCCAAAACCAGGATATCGATTTGCAGGAGAGGGTGTAGAAAGTGCACAGCCGTCAGGTGGAGTTAATACTGATGGCGGAAAATCTAGAGCTGCTGTAGGTGATCTAAATAATATGAATGCTACTTCTCTTGGAAAAAAAGGAGAATTTAAAGTTTATGATGAAATTTGGGAAGCAGCTAAAAATGCAGCAAGTAGTGCAGGGTATGAAAAATTTTTGGCATATGCAGGAGAGAAGACAACAAATGATACCGATTGGGAATTGTATGCAGGCTATTTCATGTCTACGAAAGAAAGCGTCTATGTACATTACAATTCTGGTGCCGGCGAAGGTGTGCTTCCGGCAGATGCAGTTGTGAAAAATATTCCGTATAATGAGGAACTTGATACTGTAAAGAACAAACCAATGCAGTCTTATGGAGAAAATCCAAACACCTATGAGGGAAAAAGGGGGATGGGAAGCACCTTTCGAATAGGGGAGGAATGGCCAGAACCAACCTGTGAGGGATATGAATTCCTTGGCTGGAAGCTACGTCTGAAACCATTTTTTGGACCTCCACAATATAGTGAAAAGTTATATCAGCATAATGAAGTCTTTAACATTTCTGAGGAAAATTATGAATTTGCCGCAAACCGTGACCTTCCAGTGTCTGTATGGGATAATGAGGTGGGATATCAGATTGTAGCCCAGTGGAAGAAAATTGATACGAAAAAGGTAGAAGTGAAGCATTGGCTTAAGGTACCGGATGGTACAGAAAAATTGGGAAAGACAACAGCAGGAACCATTTCCTTTGCAACAGAAAATGAGAGTGTTAAAGCGTACGCAAAACCAGAAGCAAACGGAACATTTCCAGGTTATGTTTTTGATACAGAAGATCCTCGGAACAAAAAATTAGAAAAAGAAGTAAAAAATGATTCGTCTTCTGATACAATTACACTTAATCTGTATTATAAACCAACTGTTTTAAAGGTAAGCAAAACCGTAACTGGATACAATATGGAACCGAATAGATCGTATGAGTTTAAAATAAAAGCCGTTCCACCATCAGGAACTGATGCAAGTATCGCTACTATAACGGATGGTCAGATTTTCATAAGAAAAGGAAATGATGAAGTAGAGAATCTCACCTTTACAAAGAATCAGGCTACGTTTAACCTGGCAAAAGATGAATTCGTAGACATTAGTTGTCTGCCAACAGGATGGACATATATAGTTACGGAAACTGATCCTGGAAAAAATTACAAGACAAGCTATAAATTGAATGGCAGTAATGCTACTGATGGAAAAACAGCAGAAATCATAACTTCCACAACAGGAAATGATGAGGTTACGTTTACAAATACATCTACAGTGGCACCTCCGGAAACAGGAAGAACCATTCATGATAGCGAATGGATTTTATTGCTGATTGTTATATTGGTTATAAGTGCAGGTGGCATGACATTTCTTAGAAAAATGAAAAAGCGTTATTAGACAAACAGGAAGAATTATGCTTGAAATGTGTGAGTGGAAAGTATGATTCTTCCTTTTTCAATCAATGAGTTTATGTACGGGACAAAGAAAAAAGAGCGAGGTGAGCACTTATGCAGCTTACAAATACAACGGATTATGCAATCAGGATTGTCTGTTATTTGGCAATAAAAAAGCGCAGGGTTACAACGGCAAAATTAGCTTCTGAATTAAAGATTCCGGAGAGCTATATTCCCAAAATCACAAAGCAGTTAAAAAAAGAGAAGATTATTTCAGCTTCTGAAGGTACCAGTGGAGGATATGCCATTGCCAAAAATCCAGAAAAGATTTCGTTATTTGATGTCATATCATGTATGGAATCAACAATGGCAATCAGTCGCTGTCTTGAAAAGGATGGATTTTGCTCCAGAAACTATACGGATTGCTGTAAAGTACATCAAGTCTTATTGGACTTACAGAACATTTACAATAACCGATTAGAAAATGTGAAAATCTCTGATATTATCAGACCGGGGAAAGATGAATATTTTGGGCGATTTTATATCATTCTGAAAGTTAATTTAGCGGAAAACAGTTATGAATGTATCTATTCTCATAACAGGGGGATTTATGATGATGTAAAAAATGCAGGAACATATGATGATTTTCTGAAAGTATATTGTGAAAAATATGTATGTGAAAAGGATTGTGAAAAACTGCAGGAATTTTTGAAAAGCGATTCGTTGACAGAGCATTTGAAAAAGGGCTGTTCAGAAGAAGATATCGTTTATCAAAGAAGAAGCGAGAAAAACTCAGAGACTTATGTTTGGATGGAAGTAAAAAGATTTGTGGATGAAAATGAGAAAACTGCTGTTATTACATTCCATAATGCAAAAGTTATTCCTAACACAATTGTAAATATGGAACGGGAATTAAGACAAAAAGCACAGGATGAGACAAAACAGTATTGGAAAATGGTTTCGCTTCTGGCTGCAGTGTTGAATCACAATAATCTTATAGAAACAGAACATCAGGATGATATCTGTTTTTATACAAAACAAGTGTATCTTCAACTACAGAAAAACTATCCGGAGTATGGGATTACAGAGGAAGAAATAGAAAATGTCTCTCATCTGTCTCCAATTCATGATATTGGAAAAATCCGTGTGCCGATAGAGATATTGAACAAAAACGGTAAATTAACAGCTGATGAGATGGGAATTGTAAAGCAGCATCCTCTTACAGGGGCAGAGATGACATTGCGGTTTCCACGAGGAGCTACGACAGAAAAACTTAATAAGTATAGCTATGAAATATGCAGATATCACCATGAAAGATATGATGGTTCTGGTTACCCGGATGGACTAAAAGGTGATGAAATACCACTTTGTGCTCAGGTAGTAGGCCTTGTGGATGCTTATGATGCATTGGTCAGTGTACGCCCCTATAAAAGAAAATTAAAGCATGAAGAAGCCATAAGAATGATTGCCAACGGTGAATGTGGTGTATTTTCAAAAAAACTATTGCAGTGCTTTATAGCAGCGGCAATGCAGAAGGAATGGATAAAAAAGGCAGATAGTTGAGAAAAGGAAAATATGTTTTTAGGAGGAATTTGTGTGAAGAGGAAAAAGAGATGGCTAAGATGGATAGCCTGGACACTTTTATTGGTTTTGTGCATGAATAGCGCAGGAACGACAGTTTTGGCAGTTTCAGTGGAAGAAGAGAATATTCCAAATATAAATAGTACTCAAGAGGGTGAAATGCACACAGAAGATTTTATTCCGGAGGAAAGTACATCATTGTCGGAAGAGACGTCGAAAGAAGAAAATACTTCGCCATCAGAAGAGACTCCTGGAGAGAAAATCACCCCGCCATTAGAAGAGATTCCGGAGGAAGAAATTACTCCATCCCAGGGAGAGCTTTCAGAAGAAGAAAAAGCCTTCGAGGAGCAGATTGCACAAGAGGAATCACCGAAACTTCAGGAGATTTCCGAAGGATTTGATATTGATTTCTATGTCATTATTGATGGAAACAAGGTAAAGCTTCAGCATAATGACATTACCGGCATTGCAACATGGAAAGACGGAAGAACTACCTACTATGGTGTTTCCATTGAGGACCTGCTCCGGATATATGGAGAATTTGGATTTGTGAAAAACAGCGAGAGTCAGAATCCGGATGCGATAAAAAAGTTTGTATCTGCATACCGGGGAAAAAGCAGGATAGAATACGGAGAAGTTTATACAGACACAGAATCCGGAAAGACCTATGTTTCTTACAATTATGGCCAGAATAAACAAGGGGAAGCGGTAGATGTTTACTACCTTCCAAATGGAAAAGGCGTTGCATTAAATTTAAAAGATTCTGTAAAAAAGGACAATTCGTTTTATTCCGTAGAGGTAAAGGGAGAAGGGCAGGATCGGATTCGTTATGCATTAACAGGAACTGTAGTGGAAGAAGCTGTGGCTGATTTTAATCCCCAATTGTCGGACCAGACAGACCAGATCGAATGGACCTGTATGGGAACAGATGATAAGGTGATAGATGGTATACGGGAATCAGGGAACCAGACGAGGTTCACAATCGGAAAGATCACACAGTCTTATGTGATCCAGAGAGCGGATCAGACAGCCTTTGACATTCAGTTTTATATATATGCAGACAATGAGGTTCGAAAGCTGCCGGCTGATTCTCTGAAAAAGGTGTATAAATGGAACCGTCAGGGCAGATGCTATTTATCTGTCAGTGATCTTGCTGAGATTTATAGAGAGTTCGGCTTGAATGCAGAGGAAACACAGTCCGGAAATTATTTTCCATATACAGTCCGTGGTGAGAAGACATTAGCACAGGCGACAGTGGTAACTTATAAAGGACAGCAATATGTATCTTATAACCTGGACAAGCAGGAAGCAACTGTACCAACAGACGTTTATTATATGCCAAAAGGAGCATCTGATGGCGAAAAAATTCCGGATAATAATTCAGACCAGATTAAGCAGAATAAGAACAGTTTCTATTCGGTTACAGTGATCAATCCGGATGGAAATCGAACTGTGAGTTACTATAAGAAAGATTCTGCGGTCACAATTTCCGTTGATCCTGGAGATACGAAGGAAAGCGACTGGCTTTGTGCCAGTGAGGATGAAAATAAAACAATTTCTCCGGTGAAACAGGGCGATAAACTAACCTTTTCTATTGGAAAGATAGAGCAACCATATACGGTTGCATGCAACACTTTTGCACCAGCAACCTTGAACATTAAATTCTATACTTTTGTAAATAATGAGAGATATAATGTTCTAAACGAAGAAATTCCTGTTATAAAAGATACTACAACAAAGCCGGGAACAGTTTATTATTATATTTCTAATGATGAGTTAAAAAAGCATTTTGAAAAATTTCATTACGATGGTTCTATTCAAAATGAAGCAAAAGAGCGTTTTTATTATTCCAAGAGAGATTACGATACAATCCATAATGCAGGGAAATACACGATAGAAGGTCATGAATGTATTTATATAGGAAAGTCCGGAGAGCCGATGGATGTGTATTACCTGCCAAATGGAGAAAAAATTGATACCATGAGTGCAAAGACCTTATTCGAACACGACGATGATAGATATAACGGTTTTTACAGTGTGACAGTACAGGATGAAGATGGACAGGTTTACAGCGAAACAGCTTTGCGTGATCTTCCGGCAATTGATTTTGTTGCAAGAAAGTCAACACTTACAAGAACAGTTAGTACAAAGCCGCGTGTAGAAGAACAAACGCAGGATATAAACTGGGAATGCAGAAAGGAAGATGGTACTCTTTCAGAAGTTACATGGAGTAAAAATGAAGCAAAGCATACCATGAGCTTTACTATTCAGCCAGATGATGCAGTACGTCCATATGTGATTGTTCCTGATAATACAGAAAAACCGGCAGCAACAAAAGAAGCAAATATTAGTTTTTATGTATTTATCGATGGACATTATAAGCTGATAAAAAATATTAATGCTGAGCAGCATTACATAATCAAAGCAAACAGTGGCCGAGCCAGTCGTTATTATTTGCGAGCCACACCAGATGATACGATTTCTAAAATTTACAGTGAGTTTGGTTTCACTCCGAGCAAGCTGGAGCCCGGCGCAGATCAGAAAGAGAAGATTCTGTTTGGTTATGCGACAGACAGCCGTGTGTTTGTACAGCATCCTTATAAGGACAACGATGGTACATGGTATATTCCTGTCCTGAAAAACGGGAAAGATGTATCTGTCTATTATTTCTCACAGCCAAACCCACTGAATCCAGACAGAATCGAAAATTATTTTGATCGTTTGACAGGACTTTCTTCTCAGGTTGGGCTGGCAGGAAGACATTTCAGTGTAGAGGGAAGTTTTCATCTGATTGAAGTGTTGGATCCACTGAACCTGACCAAAAGAGAGGCGATTAAGAGACAGTATGTAGGCCATGGGGAAGCATATACTGTGGAAGTACCAAAGAGGGCAAGTTTAGAAGGTGAGTATTATGGCAAGGAGATTGTCTGGAGTTGTACATCTAATGACAGGGACGAAAATGAGGTTCTTCCGGAACCGTCCGGAGATGATAAGGTAAAATTTGAAATTCCGAATGTTAACTCATCTTATGAGGTGATCGCAGACAAACCGCTGGAGTCTGGGGCAGTCAGGGTTATCTATAATACAACTCGTTATATGAAGAAACTTCCTAAGGAAGCTAAGTTGACCCCTCAGGTTGGAAATAAGACAAGACATACAGATGATTATGAGAATGAAATAGAAGCTGGAAAACATAACGTTAAGTCACCATATCCTCTGGTTTATGATCATGAAGATAATGACAGCAAAGAGTTGGAACAGTATGAATTCGATCATTGGGATTACAGAAACAAAGACGGAAAGTGGCAGGAATGCGGTGCAGGGGATTCTATTTCTGATCTTATAAATAATAATGCAAGACAGCCAATCACCCTCTATGCAGCGTGGCGTAAGGTGAGTAACCAAAATCGAAAACAGGTACAGTTTTATATCTGTAAGTCAGCGATGCCGGAAGATGGTTCGGTAGCATTACCAACCACGAATGTAGACGATTATACAAGTGCGGTTGCCGTGGCAAACTGTAATGTGAAGGCAAGTATATTGCATGATGTTCCAGTTCTTGGAAATAAGAATCCATCTACGTGGGAACAGTATGCGGATGGAAATAAGAGAGTGCAAGAACTTTTGCAGGGAACTAAACCAGATGAGGGATATATTGGAAATGGAGACTATATCTACAAGATAGATAGAATTCCTTCCGATGAAGAGGTATTCCAGACAATTCGTGAAAGCGGACGTATGATTCGTATCGGAGACAGGGAGATTCCGCCATCGAAATTAGATACCGAATTCTTCACCATTTATTGGTATTCTTTCAAAAGTGAAATGTCCGATGGGTGGCATATTGACGGACGTATTGTAGCAAAAAATGGTTACCTGACAGTAAAGAAAGATTTTGTCGGAATGCCGGAAGCAATAGAGGAAGTCAAGAAAGATTATTATATCCAGGTAGATATGGATGAAAAGCTTTTAGATGGAAAACCTCAGCCACCTGCATTTCATGAGCATATGAAACTTGTGCTTCCTTCAGAAGATAGCCAGAAACCGGATGCAGAAGCTCCGCAAGCGGAGGATGCTCCAATAGAAGTTGTAGGTACATGGACAGATGAAACACATACAAGCTGTACGTGGATCGTTAAGGCGGACTCATTCTGGAAATACACATTAAAAGAGTACAACTATAAGCCAAAAGATTCGAATGTGAAATTTTCAGGTTGGTACAATGTTCGCAATTCTCATGAAGAAGGAGATAATGTAAATTCATGGGAAGCATATCCAGAAAGTGGAATTAAATTCACAGGACGTGGAATTGGACGCGGTGGTGAAACTCTTACTATTGAATTGGAGAACCGTTATCAGAAAGAGGGAATACTCACACTGAACAAATTTGATGAGTCTACCGGACAGGGAATGGAGAAGATCAATTTTGCTGTCAGTAAGAACGGTGTTGAGGAGGAAACGGTAACAACTGATAAATACGGAATCGCACAACTTCACATTCCGTTACAAGATGAAAACAAACAGAACAGAACAGCAACTGAGACGTATTTGTTGCGAGAGACAAACTTACCGACGGGATATGTAGACACAGGAGATATACAGATCACAGTTGAGATTGCCAATGGAGCATTCAAAATCACTGATGCAAAACTGGTGGATAGGGAGGCTAACGAAAATCAGGAGGCTGTTAAGGCACCAGTTGATGGTAAGATAGACGGAAAATCTGTTCTGCTTCAGCGAGGAGATACCAGCCTTAATATCCGAAATTTTGCTAAAACAGGCACTCTGCATATCAAAAAGACATGGGAAAATCCAAATGATGCACTGACGGAAAAACAGGTGAAAATCAGATTGTATCAGAATGGAATTTCTACAGGACAGGAATTCCTGCTGAATGAAGAGAACGGATGGGAACACACAGTCGACAATGTTCCACTATTCCAGGACAGAAATCCGGTGGAATATAAGGTGGAAGAAATTGAGATAGGAAAGACACATTATTCTTTGGAATACGGGGATGGTTTCCTATATTATGAAGTTATTTATCCAGAGATTCAGTATTTCGATTCAAATGGACAACAAATATTCCCGAAGGATGAGAATGAGTTCAAGGATGTTTCCAAGATGGAACTGGAAGTGCAGAATCTGCATTTCAATCTTGCTGAACGAAGTTTCTTAAAGACGGATGATCTTCCAAGAAACCGACTTGCTGGTGCAGGTTTTCTGTTCTACAAAGTACCGTATGATGATGTTACGAAAAAATATGCGGATGATACAGGATATACAGTAGATTATGACAATACACAGAGTAAGGACGATATCGTTCTGAAAAAGGATGGAAAAACGTGTACGACGTATCGTTCCTTAGAAACAGATGAAAATGGAATGCTTCAATTACCGGAGGACTTTGAGAACGGACGATACTGGATGGTAGAATCTGTTACTCCAAACAAAAAGGACAAAGCAGATAAAACCAAAACACAGTATCAGGATAACTTTAATTTATATATGGTCGATGTAGAATCCGATATTTTATTCCTATATGAGAAATCACCGATGACAAATACCTGGAGAGCTGTTTCGGACAGACATATCGTCAATCATCCGCAAAAAGGCGGGGTGACGGTTGAGATTACAAAGGAAGTCACTGGTCCACTTGGAAACCGCAAGAAGCCATTTGATATGGAAATTCTCTATTGGGAAGATGGTCAAAAGCTGCGTAGCAAGACAATTAGAACTTCTTTGAAACATGGAGATAAAGTTACATTAAAAAATGTAGATATATCTTCGGATATCATAATAACAGAAACTGTTGATACATCAAAATACGCTGTTTCGATTTCTAAAAAAGAAGAGAATGATAAGTATTCAAATCCAGTGCAGGCAACATCGAATGGAAATACAGCTGTCATGAAACAGCGGATTGAGGCTGCACGAGGAGACGTGATTGAGTTAAAAATCACAAACGAAAACACACAATTAATACCGGAAACAGGGGTTCGTCTGGAAACAAGCAGGCATGTATGGTTACTATTTGCCATAAGTATTATCATGATTCTGTTTTTCAGAAGAAGACGGAAAATAAGATAAACACTGCTATGGAACAAAACTTGCAAAAATACATCAGACATTTTACATGTTTGTTGCATTGGAATAAAAAAAATAAACCACTATAATAATGGTATGCTCCCCGTCAAGAGGACAATAAAAAATAATAAATTTTTGTATCGTCAGCCATGCTATGGCTGGCGATATTTTAGTTTGTGCGCCATGGGCGCGCTCTAACGGGTGAAAGTCCCGAACACGCCTAGGCGACAAGGAAGTGTATAGCTGAACAGCAAGGGTGTCTATCGTAAGGTAGAATCTGAAGGAAGCTGTAAGCGAACTCTTGATCCGACGGACAGAAATCACATATGAGGCTACAGCCAGCCTGCAGTACAGGGAGTCCAGTACTGCAATCGGTTGTTTGCCATGGAAGACTCCATTAACAAAAAGTATCCCGGTAATTATGAAAAGCGGAAACAATTGCGTCTCGAGAAGGAAAAACCTGTTCTGGAGGATTTCTGGTCGTGGCTTGACCAGCAAAAGCCCGTCCGGAATGAGAAAACAATCTGGTCAAGTTCATAGCAGGGAATCTTCTGCGACTCTCCAACTGACAGTAAGTTTACTCTATCAAGAAGATAGGATCAACTTGCCATTTGAGTTCCCAGATGGTAAAATCAAAATACACTGGGATATAATATCCTTTGCCTGTTAGTATAGCTTCGGAAAGGAGCGTTGAAGAATGGCAGCGACGTTAAAACTTCCGGTTGCTATCGAAGATTTTAAGAAAATTCGCCGGCAGGGTTTTTACTATATTGATAAGACAAGACTAATTGAACAGCTTCTTGACAGATGGGGAAAGGTAAATTTTTTTATAAGGCCCCGCCGTTTTGGTAAGACCGTTCTATCGTTTACGTTTGAGAAAAGATAGCAAATTTGACACTGCCCTTATAAATGAGGAGGATGTTCTATGGAACTAGAAAAAATATACCAAGCGATTATAACTGGTAGAGCAATGCTGATTACTGGTTCAGGTGCTCATATGACAGCATTGGGGATGAATGGGGAAAAATTTCCGTCAGGTGTTGCATTAGCGGAAAGACTTTATAAATCTGCTGGAATTGTGAACCCGGAAAATCCATATGATTTGCAGGATGCAGCAGACAGTTATTTGGAAACAAAAAGCTCGGATGAATTAATTGCAGAGTTAAAGAAGGTACTGTATGTCTCGAAAGTACAGAAAGAACATGAAATATTATATGGACAAGACTGGCAGAGAGTTTACACTACCAATTATGATGAGGTGCCGATTTTAGCATCCAAGGATATGGAAGAACCGCTTTATGCGGTTACCCTTTCTGATGATGTCAAGTTGGAAAAAGTAAGAAAAAACAATGTGTTTATATTAATGGATATATAGGAAATTTGAGTGAGCGAACACTTCAATCGGAATTCCGTTTGTCAGGTCGAAGCTATGCTTCTGAAAGCTTGAACCAGAACGCATGGGGCGCTATTTTTTCGGATGATTTGACAACGGTTGAATGTGTAGTTATTGTGGGACTTTCCTTAGATTATGATTTGGATCTGAAAAGATTAATTTAGGCACAGAATGTGCACGAG
>ENA-OUQN01001186-OUQN01001186.1-human-gut-metagenome-genome-assembly--contig:-NODE-1186-length-16512-cov-12.719329_pt1 | contig 16512 bp, 10 predicted proteins | sample MGYA00237950_ERZ548832 | MGnify/ENA primary metagenome ERZ548832 (study PRJEB26490, sample SAMN05194703) | human gut metagenome | biome: terrestrial biome; feature: human-associated habitat... | reverse complement strand
GCCTGCCTTTTCAGATCTACATTTCTGGCTGTGAACAGTCCTTTATCGATGTATGAAGATGATTTTTGCATTGGAGAGGTAAAGGTCGATATCAATCCGGTGACAGAAGAACAATCCGGTGACTTATCCCAACGGTTGATACGAGCAGAGGAATACATGGAACAGGAGCTGGTTTTTGGTATTGAGGATAGGTATATCACGATTCAGTCCGTGGATGAGGGATATGATTATACCATTTATGATATGGAAGGGAAAGAATTGGATGGTGGTGTTTACGACAATCCGGACATTTTCATTTATGAAGCCGTAAATGATATCGTAGAGGATTTGAAACAGAAGCCGGATACCAATGGAACAAAGGGAGCAATCACGGCAGAATCCAAACTGAATCCTCTGAACTGCGAGGAATTTTTGGATGAACTGGAACGAAAAAGCAAGGTAGAGCCAGTGCTTACCTTTACTGTAGCAGAATGTGGAGAATATCATCAGTTGGGAGAATATTATGATGACATAACAACGGTGGAAGAGGCAATCGAAAAATGGGAGCAGTTAAAGGATAGTCCCTTAAACGGTGTGGCTTCCATTGGCATCCTGTCACACAAGCCGGGAAGAAACTCTTTGGAAGATGAGCAGGTTGATTTGGTGACAGGGAAGGTTCTTGACCTAGACATGCTTCGTTATTATCCTGCGATACGAAATGATAAGCGGGCGTTAGAGATGATTGCGGCGCTGGCAAGTCATTTGGCGGACATTGGCGTGATTGGGGAAATTCCGTATGAACTTTCTCTGCAGATGATGCTATATGAACTGGACCCGGAAAAAGAGATTTTTTCAGAGGATGAGAGGGCGTTAATTGAAGAATATGCACTCCAGTTTCGTGATATGAATCGCAGCAGGGAACTGGCAGAACATATCTGCTATCAGGAAGAGTATGGGAATCAGGATGTTGCCCCGGTAGTTATTGAAGCTAGAAGAGAAATCCAAGAGAAAAAGGAGGAGCATTTGCAGCAGAGAAAGAGATAAAGTTCTTTTTTTTTGATATGGATGGGTGTATAATATACGGGAAAGATTAGAATTTGCAAGTTGGAAATCGATGAAAATTCACTAGGTAAAGGAGTGTAATATGAGTAATAATATTGATAATCATATTGCTTGTGAAGGTACAGATAACGAAATAAATTGGATTTGCAAAGTTTGTAAAGATTTGCCGAATTATGCGGAAATGTATTTGTGTCAACGAGGAAATGAAAAAAACAAGTTGGAAAATCAAGATGAGCAACGTGCTGATTTGATACAGATGAAATACTATTATGCCTTGCTGCACCTGCTGGACGAGATACATAAGCTTCCGGAATGTCCTAACCCAGAAAATGTTATGTCAGAATGCGCAGACCAGAAATGCAAAACACCGGAATATTTTGGTTATTACCGAAAGATATATAACACTTATGCGGACATTTTGAAGACAGAAAAGGGAATTGATCAGATTAACCTAAAATGTGATATTTGTGCTGTTTTGCCTTACACCATTTTTTGTGATTTAGATATGATTGCAAAAAACTTGCATAGTGAGGATATGGAGAAAACACAAAAACTAGAGCTAGAAGCAGTGATTACAGATTATTATTTAGAAGAGGTTGGTCCTTGTGCACAGTGTGATTGCCCAACTAGAGAGAATTGGTTGGAATTAGTAAATAGTGTACAGTTGTTAAGGAAATACCTGGAAACAAAAGATCGTAAGGAACTTCAAATTTGTATAAACGATTGGAATAGATTACGGGCTTTTGACAATATTTTGAATACTAAAATAGAAATAAATTCTAGAGATTTTCAGATTAAGAACATTCCGTTATGCGTATTGGAACAGAAAACGCTTGTGTATATGGATTTTAGCGTTTATCAACTATATGAGTGCCCCCAAAATGAAGTTTTCCACAAACAACTGGATAATTATGCTGAAATGGACGAAATTCAATTTGTGTATAGCCCTACTCATATGGAGGAAGTATGTAGGATGGGGGATTTAACATTTCAGAACAAACGGCGAAAAAATATTTCGAAAATTTGTAGCAACTGCGAAGTTGTTACGGTTCAGGACGGATGTCTTAAATTTATCACAGAACCCGTAGATGTATGCTTTGAACGTGCGAAAAAACTCCAAGTTTTGAACGAGTATGCTGAAGTAGCAGAATGTGCTACATTTGAAGCGCTAGAGGAAAAAACGTGTAGATTACTCGAATGGGACGAAAAGGAGGCAGAAAAACGTAGAAAAGAAATTTCTATGCTAAGTTCTATAGAATTATTTGACCCCAACAATGAGACGATTGATAATAAAAACCTCAATAAGATATTTTACATGATTTGTGGTTCCCAGTTTCCAGTTGAGAGATTAAAAGACTATTGCAAAAAGGAAAGAACCTTTTCCGAAATTAGGAGAGCAGTTCGGCTTCTTTTTATATTAATGAATGCATTAGGTTATCATAGAAATAAAATTATGAAGCGTACAAAGTTTACATATAGGGCTTTTTATCCTACTTACGGTCATGAGTTCTATAGAATCATAAGAAGCGGTTTTTTTGATGCTGACCATATTTGTTACGCGTCAAAATGTAACTATTTTGTCACTTGTGATTCTACATTGTCATTGCAGGCGAGGGAAATTTATCGTTATCTTGGATGCAAAACTGAAGTCAAATATTGTGACAAGAAAACGCCTGAGCTTTCCTTGCCCTAGGTAGTGTTATCTCTGTATAGATTTTGTGATTGCTACATCTTTTCTTTAATGTAATCATAGGGGGAAATTGTTAATGTTGTTATACCATTATAGATCAATCAATAGTGCTTTGCCGGAAATATCAGACAGTACATTTCGTTTTGCGTCCTGTGAGGAACTTAATGACCCGTTAGAAACATACTTGCATGTGTTTTGGCAAGGAGATAAGTCGGCATGGGAGGGGATGTTTAGAAATTATGTATGCAGTTTATATTATGCTATGGAATGCTATCTTTTAGAAGCAGATGGAAATGAGTTGCGAAATAGTACATTGATGATGGATATTGAAAGATTTGATGATGTACCTATGGGAAACATACTAAAAGAACTGGGGGAAGAGTTTCTATCTGATGATAACATACATAAATTATCTTCTGTATACGGAGAAGAACAGTTAAAAGTTCAACGCGAGGAATTGCAAATGCTTTTTCAGATTACACATAGGAAAGCACTTGAACTGTGTATCAAGAAGAATCGAGATAACGGAATTATGCCGAAGGATGAGGCAGATCAATTATTAGAACCTCTTAATAATGGGGGTAATGGAAAAACACAGAATGTATTTGATGAAATGCTAGATATCGTGCAATCTCAAAAGATAGATGATGAAAAACGGCATATTCTATTTAAGGTTTTTGAAGAAGTATTTGAGGAAGAGACAGAGTTAGCTTATATTAATCAGGGTTTAGAAGATGAATTATTTTTGTATCCACATAATAAGGAACTGGAAGATGTGGAAAAAAAACAGATGATAGAAGCGGATAAAGATGGTATGCCGAGTGAGTCAATTCTACATAGAAACTGGATGACGCTTTTTGTCGATTTCCCGAAAGTATATGTTAATCAGCTGATTCATATGTTATATCCGGAATGTTTTATTGTGTGTTTTTCTGCAAATAACAATAATTCTGCCATGTGGGGGAATTATGCGGATCATCATAAAGGGGTTTGCCTTATTTATGAGACAGATGAGAAACAATCTATCCGTGTACAGAATCGTTTTGTAAAAGCTGAAAAAGTTGTGTATAAAGGAGAAATGATTGAGAGGAATTTCTTTGAATCATTTGGACGTCTGACATTTCCGCAGATAAAAAAATGGCTTACTGGAACAGATGGAATAAGTTGTTACTATGATGTTTTCCGGGATGAAGATGAATGGCGGGAACAGTATTGGAAAGCATTTCAAATGAAGAATTATCGAAAACTTGATTCTTGGGAGAGCGAAAAAGAATACAGGCTTGTAATTGATAAAACATTTTATGATTATTCAGAATCTGATAAGAGAATATTGCCATATGATTCTGAGGCATTAAAAGGAGTGATTTTTGGAATTGAAACATCTGAATATGACAAATTGCGGATTATGAAAAGTCTTATGAAGAGAAAAAAAGTGAATAAGGACTTTTCGTTTTGGCAGGCAGAATATGATGATAAAAATCAAAAAATTGAAGTCCGTGAAAAAAAGATATGGAAGATGAAAGTCATGCTAGGAGAATAGGTAGTTATGAATATTTAATCCAGTATTGATGAGATTGATGAATATTGTTTAAAGAAAAGAATTACTTCGGTAGTTCTTTTTTTGATGAAGAAAAAGGAGGATTAAAACAATGTTAAAACTATTAAAAAAGGAAACACATACACCACAGACAGAACGAATTTACAAAGTTCCTCTGTGTATTCAGGACACCATACCCATTTATCGGATTGCAGAGAATGGTATCTTTGAACTGGAAAAACCAGATAGAACATTGGGGTCAAAAAAGGGAATACACCAGTTTGACCGGATGTATCTGTTTGAGGATATTAATTTTTCAACACAGGATGAAGAAGAAAAGGAAGATACCTGTTCCAAGTTTGAAACGCTTTTGCGTTCCATGAATGTCAGCTACAAGATTATTGTATCGAATCATTATGCCGACAACAATAAACTGCGGGAAGAGATTCTCCAAAAGGCTGTCAGTAAAGAGATGGAACCTCTTGCCAAAGAATATCACAAAATGATAGGGGAGCGTTTGGAAGAAGGGCGGGGCGGCTTGCTGCAATCCAAATATTTTGTTGTGAGCTGCCGAAAGCCGGATTACGAAAGTGCAAAGACCTATTTTAATACCATTGAATTTTCCATTCAGCAATTATTCCACCGGTTGGAAAGCTGCCTGATACCATTGGATGCCACGGAACGCTTGCGAGCACTACATAGTTATTATCGCATGGGGGAAGAGGCATCTTTTTCTTTTGACTGGAATGAGTATCTGCACTTAAAACGAGATTGGAGAAATGACATTATCAATACTTCGTTGCGGGAAAAATCGGAACATCTGGAGATGGAGGGCGGAACTTGTGCGTGTGTCATGTTTGTGAGAAAGTACCCCAATGGTTTAACCGACCAGTTTCTCAATGAACTTACCAATATGAATTTTCCGATTATTTATACCACGGATGTGGAGCCTTTGGATAACAATGTGGCTTACCAGATGATCATGAAAAAGTATATGGCTAATGAGAGAAGCATTAACCGGGAACAGGAAATGAAAAACAAAAATGGAGATTATTCTACCAATATCAATTATGAGCGGCGAAAGCAGCAAAGAGATACGGAAGAGATGTTAGACCGGATTTCCTCCTTTGATGAGCGTCTTTTGTATGTGGGAATTACGATTGTGGTGAAAGCAGATTCCATGGAAGAACTGGAGGAGCGTACCGAGAAGATTAAAATCATCGGTCAGACCCACAACATGGATATTGTGCCACATTCCCATAAACAGTTGGATGCATTGAATACTTCTCTGCCCACAGGAGCGAGATTTGTGGATACCATGCGGACGATAACATCCGAAGAACTTTCCATTTTTATTCCGTTTAATGTGCAGGAGATTAACGATAATCAGGGATACTGCTATGGATTTAATAAGGTGTCCAAAAACCTTATCATTGGAAACCGGAAGTTATTGAAGAATGGAAATGGGATGGTGTTGCGACTTGGGTATATGTGGATGAAATGCACGAGTTATGGGGAGAGGAGTATAGTCTTCATGCACTGGAGAAAATGTGGCGTGAGGTGCGTAAACGTGGCGGTATCTGCACCGGTATGAGTCAGAACCTTATTGACGCACAGCGCAATCGTTCCACAAAAACGATGGTATCCAACTCAGAATTTATGCTTTTACTGGATCAGGGGACGATGGATAAAGAAGCTGTGGAAGATTTGTTTGACATATCAGCGGAACAGCTTGCCTGTGTCAATGGTGCAGACACCGGAATGGGACATATCCGTTTTGGGGATAAGATTGTTCCCTTTGATAACACCATGAAAAAAGATAGTGAATTGTATCAGTTGTTTAATACGAACTTTCATGAGATTGCAGGTGCTACGAGATAGTAGGACTAAAATTTTTAAAAAAGCTGGTTTTCAAAAATGAATGTCTGATATATAATTAGAATAGCGAAAGAAGGTGAAGGTTTGAGTACAACAGAACAGACACATCAGCAGGATTTAGAGCGGCTGAAATTGTTTCGATATATGGATGATGATTTTATGACTGCCTGTCTGGAAGATAATTATGAGGCTGTAGAACTTATACTTCGAATTGTTTTGGGGCGAGAGGATATTACAATCAAATCGATTCGGGTGCAGGATTCCATAAAAAATTTGCAAGGGCGTTCTGCTATTTTAGATGTTCATGCAGTTGACAATACAGGTAAAGAGTTCGATTGTGAAATTCAGAGGTCAGATAAGGGAGCAGGAGTAAAAAGGGCGAGACATAACAGCAGTTTGTTGGATGCGCATATACTAAAACCAGGGGAAGATACGGAAAATATTCCTGACACCTATGTGATTTTTATTACAGAAAACGATGTAATGAAAGGAAAACAGCCGATATATCCGGTAGAGAGATATATTACGATTGGTGAAGAGAAAGTATTGTTTGGGGACGGTTCGCATATTCTATATGTGAACGGAAAATATCGGGGAGATGACGAAGTTGGAAAATTAATGCACGACTTTTCATGTACCGATCCGGACGATATGAATTATGAAATACTTGCAAAAAAAGCAAGATATTTTAAGCAGGACGAGAAAGGAGTGGCTACTATGTGTAAGTTGATGGAAGATATGAGAAATGAAGCGGCGCATGAAGCGGAAAGAGAAGGCGCAAGAAAAACAGCGAAGCGTTTCTTGAAAATGGGCAAGTTATCCCATGAGGAAATCGCTGATGGAACAGGATTACCACTTGAAGAAGTGAAGGCGCTGGAAGAGGAGATTATGCATTTGGTATGATTCGTGCAGACCGAAATGGAGTGTAGAAGGGCTATTATGTGTAAGATGTTGGAAGATATGAGAAACGAGGCGGCTAAGGAAAGCGTGAGAAAGACAGCAAAACGCCTTTTGAAAATGGAAAAGTTATCTCACGAAGAGATTGCTGATGGAACAGGACTACCACTTGAAGAAGTGAAGGCACTGGAAGAGGAAATCATGCAGTTAGCATAATTGGTAAAGCAGATTAATAGGAAGGACGCATGGAACAGTAAAATGTGAACCATGTGTCTTTTTCTTTACAGATGAGGTGCTGAAATAACATGGAACAGCTAGATAAAGAAGTGATTGACGAACTTAGCGAACCGGCAAAGCGAGTTTTTCGTTCCTTGGATTATCGTTCCCAACGACGGATGCTAAAGAAGGCAAAAGAGATGGGAAAACAAAAAAGGAGAAAAACACAGCAAAAAGAATGGGTAAAAAAGAAGTCCATCACAAAAAAGCAAAAAAAGAAAGAGCAGGCGAAAGAGAGAGGCAGTTCTACTAAGAGAAATCAAAGTAGAACTGCCTCTTTTGTCGGAACGGAAATAAAGTCAATCATCCGCCCGGAGATAGAGGAAGGACGGGTACTGCAGAAAAAGGCGATGTGGATGGAGATGGCGGGAAAGTAGAGTGACGTAAATAACATGATAGGATTAAAAGAGACTCTAATGAGAATCATTCACTCAAAGAGCCTCTTTTATTGGTTCATTTTAAAAGTTTTCGATATTCAGATGGTGAACAGCCTTTTTGTTTATGAAACAGTCGGCTAAAATACAGTGGGTTATCATAACCGACAATGCGTGCAATTTCATTTACGGCGTAATTTGTGGTTTCCAATAACATCTGAGCATTAGTGATTCGGATGGAGGTGATGAACTGCATTGGTGTTGTACCAGTGAATTTTTTGAAATTCCGAATAAACCAACTGACACTCATTCCTCTGGAAGTAGCATATTCTTCGATGTTGATATCACGGTTATAGTTTTCGTTAAAATAGGACGCTGCAGTATCCATTTCATGATCGAGGTATTCGTTTTTTAGTACATGTTCGCACGTAAGCTCTCGGTGAAAAATAATCAGTAAATGGCGTAGCAGTAGTGTCAGCATTTCTTCGTAGTCCTCCTGACATCTTTGTAATTCTAAAATAATTCGTTTGAAAACACGCTCATATTCCAAAGAGGTTCCTACATGAAAGATACGCTGGTCATTCGGGAAACCATAATTTCTTAAAATGTTCTTTACATCACTTCCGGTAAAATGCACCCAGTAAACTTCTGTTTTATCAATGCCATAGTATTCATATTTCTGGAATTCCTTGGGGCGGTAAAGTACTATGTTTCCTGCTGTAACGACAGTATCGTCATCTGCGTTGTCAAAATGAAAATGAGCTCGTCCGGCTGCTACATAGATGATTTGAAAGTCAAGTCTTCCTCTGGGACGATAAGTTGGAAGCTTTGGGTGTGAGGATAGGCGATAGGTGCCACAGCTTCCTACAATAAGTGGTCGGCTTTTGTCTTTGAAGTCGATAAGGGAGTGGTTGTGATAACCGGAATTTATATACATTTTGAGTCCTCCTTTGGAAAGTGAAATGTCTGACTGCAAGCAGTCAATATTGGTCTGTGGATAAAACTGCATTCACTTTAGTGTATCATTTTGTGCATATTTTGTCCATTTTTGTTTATAGACATTTTCTTTGCAAAAATGTATGATGGTTTCAAGGTAATACAAGGACGGAAGATAATGAGACACAGAAGGTATTTTATTGATTGCCTAATGCGGTGAATAAAAAAATATATATTAAAGGAGGATTACACAATGCTCGTACCACGCTTTTATGAAGATTTGAATGTTATGCATGACAAGACAATGCCGGCAAGGACATATTACATTCCGGCATCAGTTCGTATGAATGATCTAGTGGAGCATCGGGAAAGATCGGATCGTTTTCAGCTGTTAAACGGAGAGTGGAAGTTTCAGTATTATAACAGCATTTATGACGTAACGGAATCATTTTATGAGAAAGGCTATGATGTTTCCGGGTTTGATCAGGTAACTGTTCCGGGTGTATGGCAGATGGATGGTTATGACACGCATCAGTACACGAATATTCGTTATCCGTTTCCATTCGATCCACCATATGTGCCACAGGATATTCCATGTGGAGCATATGTTCATAACTTTGAATATCACAGAGAAGAAAAGGCATCAAAAACATTTCTGAATTTTGAAGGTGTCGATAGCTGTTTTTATGTATGGGTAAATGGTGCTTATGCCGGATACAGTCAGGTGCCTCACGCTACCAGTGAATTTGATGTAACAGACTTGTTGAATGAAGGGGAAAATACATTAGCGGTTTTGGTGCTCAAATGGTGTGATGGATCGTATTTGGAGGATCAGGATAAGTTTCGGATGAGTGGCATTTTCAGAGATGTTTATTTGCTGAAAAGACCGGAAACGACAATCAGAGATTATTACATTACGACAGATGTAGAAAAAGACAGCGTTGTTGTGAAATTGGATATGCATTTTGCAGAACCAGTGGAAACGAAAGTTACTATAGAAGATAAATATGGAGCAGTCGTAGCAAGAGGGGAAACAGCAGAGAATGGTGTGTTAGAACTGACCGTGTTAAATCCGGTTTTATGGAATGCGGAGAATCCTTATTTGTATCAGGTTATTTTGACAATGCCGGATGAAGTGATCGTTGATCGGATTGGTTTCCGGACGATTGAAATTAAGGACAAAGTTGTTTATTTTAACGGAGAAAAGATTAAATTCCGTGGGGTCAACCGCCATGATTCTGATCCGGAGACGGGGTTTGTAATCAGTATCCAGCAGATCAAAAAGGATCTGATGCTGATGAAGCAGCATAACTTTAACGCGATTCGTTCCAGTCATTATCCAAATGCACCATATTTTTATCAGATGTGCGATGAATATGGATTTATGGTGATTGACGAGGCGGATATTGAGGCACATGGACCATTTATGCTGTACCGGAAGGAGGATACAGACCAGAACCGTTTTCACCGTTGGAATGAAAAGATTGCAGATGATCCGGCATGGGAAAAGGCAATTGTGGACCGTGTCCAGCTTATGGTGCAGAGAGACAAAAACCGTCCAAGCATTGTAATGTGGTCTATGGGAAATGAAAGTGCGTATGGATGTAATTTTGAAAAGGCGCTTGCATGGACAAAGAAGTTTGATCCGGACAGGATCACGCAGTACGAAAGTGCAAGATATCGTAATTATGATATTACCTATAATTATGACAATTTGGATCTTTACAGCCGGATGTATCCGTCACTGCAGGAGATAGAGGATTATCTGAAAAATGACGGAAGCAAACCGTTTCTGCTGGTAGAATACTGCCATAGTATGGGAAACGGACCGGGAGATTTTGAAGATTATTTTCAGATGATTCATAAGGATGACCGGATGTGTGGCGGGTTTGTCTGGGAATGGTGTGATCATGCAATCGCACATGGAACGGCAGAAAATGGAAAGACCAGATATTATTATGGAGGGGATCATGGAGAAACCATTCATGATGGCAATTTCTGTATGGACGGGCTGGTCTATCCGGATCGTACGCCGCATACGGGACTGCTGGAATATAAAAATGTCTATCGTCCGGTGAGAATCGTATCTTATGACCAAGAAAACGGACAGATAGTTCTTCACAATTATATGGATTTTGATGATTTGAAGGATTATGTGGATATTTTCTATGAAATGACACAGGATGGCTTGACTGTGGAAAAAGGAAAACTGGCAAATGTTGTTGCATCACCCCATAGCGATGCGGAAGTGGAGTTGAAGCTGCAGGTTCCAAATACCGGTAAGATTTATCTGAAGCTTATTTACCGGTTGAAAAAGGAAATGCCGTTGCTTGAACAGGGGTATGAATTAGGTTTTGATGAAATGAAGCTTGCAAATGAGGATGATAGAAACAGACAGGCTGTAAAGTGGCTGGAGCAGGAAAAAGTAATCGGAACCATTGCTGTTAAGGAAAACGATAAGCAGCTCGTGTTACAGGCAAAGGATTTTACTTATGTTTTAGATAAGCGTACCGGATTGTTTGAGGACATGCAGTTTGCCGGAAGAAGTTATATTAACCATCCAATGGAATTGAATATTTGGCGGGCTCCGACGGATAACGATATGTATATAAAACTGGAATGGGAAAAGGCACATTATGATGCTGCCTATACCAGAGCATACCGTATAGAGGTGCTTCAGAACAAGCACGGTGTGCTGATCATGGAGCATCTGGCAGTAGTAGCTGATACCGTACAAAAGATTTTGGATGTGGAAATGACATGGAAGATCAATGAAAACGGGAAAATAGAGGCGGTTATAGAGGCAGTAAAAGATAAAGAATTCCCGGATCTGCCAAGGTTTGGAATTCGGATGTTTTTGAATAAGAAAATGGATGAGATTACTTATTTTGGAATGGGACCACAGGAAAGCTACAGGGATAAACACCAGGCTTCCTGTCATGGATTGTTCCGTTCGAAGGTGGCTCAGATGCATGAAGATTATATTCGTCCACAGGAGAATGGAAGCCATTATGACTGTGATTATGTAGAGCTTACAAATGGTCAATGTGGAATTGCAGCAGTTTCAAAGAATCCATTTTCGTTTAACGCTTCTGTTTATACACAGGAGGAGTTGGAACGGGTATCGCACAATTATGAATTGAAAGAATCGGATAGCACCGTATTCTGTATGGATTATGCAATGAATGGAATTGGTTCAAATAGCTGCGGACCGGATGTCATGGATAAATATCGGTTTGATGAGGAAGCATTTCAGTTTCAGTTTGAATTAATTCCGTTTGTAAAAGGATAATACAAGACACTTGATAGCCAAAGCAAATTGTTTCTAAATAACAAATAGTGAAGGAGCGATTCTTATGGAGGAAAAGAAATACTTAAAATGGTACAACAAGATAGGATACGGTTCTGGTGATATTGCGGGAAATGTAGTGTATGCATTCCTGACATCATTTGTGATGGTATATCTGACAGATACGATTGGATTGGCATCCGGTATAGTGGGAACACTGATTGCCGTTTCCAAATTACTCGATGGATTTACAGACATCTTTTTTGGATCAATGATTGATAAGACGCATAGTAAGATGGGAAAGGCAAGACCATGGATGCTGTATGGTTACATTGGTTGTGCAATTACATTGGTAGCCTGTTTTGCAGTTCCAACAAGTCTTGGCAGGACGGCACAGTATGCGTGGTTCTTTATTGCGTATACGCTGTTGAATGGCGTGTTTTATACGGCAAATAACATTGCTTATTCTGCTCTGACATCACTTGTTACCAAGAACAGTAAAGAGCGTGTGCAGATGGGTTCTTACCGTTTCATTTTTGCTTTTTCAACCAGTCTTCTGATTCAAGCAGTTACTGTTGGATTCGTTGCAAAATGTGGTGGAGATGCAGCCGCATGGCGTATGGTTGCAATTATTTATGCAGTGATCGGATTAGTTGTGAATACTATTTCCGCATTATCTGTTAAAGAACTTCCGGAAGAGGAATTAAATGAAGGAGACACAACAGGTGAAGAGGAAAAATATGGGCTGGTTCAAGCATTCAAGCTGCTGGTAAAGAATAAATTTTATCTGATGATCTGTGGTACTTATATTTTGCAGCAGTTATACAGTGCAATGATCGGTGCCGGTATTTATTATATGACCTGGGTTTTGAAAAACAAAAATCTGTTTGGACAATTTGCCTGGGCGGTAAACATTCCTCTTATCATTGCATTAATCTTTACACCAACACTGGTTGGAAAGTGGAATGGTATGTATAAGCTGAACTTGAGAGGTTACATCCTTGCCGTGATTGGCAGAGCTCTTGTTGTTGTTGCCGGATATATGGGAAGTATTCCTTTGATGATGGTATTTACAGCATTAGCAGCATTAGGACAGGGACCTTGGCAGGGAGACATGAATGCAGTGATCGCATCTTGTTCCGAGTATACCTACCTGACACGGGGAAAGCATGTGGAGGGTACGATGTATTCCTGTACTTCACTTGGCGTTAAGATTGGCGGAGGTATTGGAACGGCGGTCGTAGGATGGCTCTTAGAACTTAGTGGCTATGTGGGAACACATGCTGTACAGCCACAGTCCGCGTTGAATATGATGCAGTTTATGTATCTTTGGCTGCCACTGATCTTTGATGTACTTATTATGTTTATCCTTTCCAGAATGAATGTGGAGGAGACAAATGCAAAGATCAAAAAAGAAAAGGAGATGGTTTTGTGGTGACACAGGATTTAGTGAAAAAATTAAAAGATGGATTGTATGATGCAAAACTGAAAGATATCTATGTAGATGAAAAGAAGATATCGTATGAAAGAAATCGTTATATAAAAGCAGTGGAGAGTTATACGGTACATTTTGGCGAAGGTGAGGTATCTGTCTTTAGTGCACCGGGAAGAAGCGAGATTGGTGGAAATCATACAGACCATCAATGTGGAGAGGTGCTGGCGGCGTCCATCAACAATGATGCGATTGCTATTGTGCAGAAATTGAAAGAACCATGCGTCAAAGTTATATCGGATGGGTATGAATTGATTACGATAGATTTGGATGATCTGGACAGGAGAGAGGACGAGGCGGTAACAACAAATGCACTGATTCGAGGGGTATTAGCAAAAACAAAAGAATATGGGTATCAGATAGGAGGCTTTCAGGCTTTTGTCACCAGTGATGTGCTGATCGGAGCGGGATTATCTTCCTCGGCTGCATTTGAAACGTTGATGGGAACCATCTTATCCTATCTGTTTAATGATGGTAAAATTTCGCCGATTGAAATCGCCATGATTGGACAGTTTGCGGAAAATGTGTATTTTGGAAAACCTTGTGGCTTGATGGATCAGATGGCATGCTCTGTAGGCAGCTTGGCACATATCAATTTTCAGAATCCGACCGCACCTTTTGTAGAGCGGATTGAGTTTGATTTGGATGCTCAGGGATATAGTCTTTGTATTACAGATACGAAAGGCTCCCATGCTGATTTGACAGCGGAGTATGCAGCAATTCCGGAAGAAATGAAAAAAGCAGCAGCCTGTCTTGGAAAAGAAGTGCTTGGACAAGTTTCAAAAAAAGAAATACTTGCAAATTTGCCAGGAATCAGGGAAAAGGCTGGTGATAGAGCAGCACTTAGAGCTGTTCACTATGTTTGCGAAAATGAGCGTGTGCAAAAAGAAGTGGCAGCATTGAGAGAGAATAGATTTGGAGAATTTTTAAGATTAGTTAAAGAGTCAGGTGATTCTTCTTATAAGTATTTGCAGAATGTGTATGTGTGCCATGATGTGGAACATCAGAATGTTTCTATTGCATTGGCTGTCAGTGATATGATTTTAGGCGTGCAGGGAGCGAACAGGGTGCATGGTGGTGGCTTTGCCGGAACAATACAGGCATTTGTACCAAATGATATTGTTACATTATATAAAACAGAGATGGAAAAGGTGTTTGGAGATGGTGCTTGTGATGTACTTAAAATTCGCAAATATGGTGGAATTCAAGTGATGTAAGATACTCAAAAAAGACAAGGAGGAATGGTTATGGGTAGCATTTTAGTATTAGGTGGAGTTGGTTTTACGGTAAAAGAGGTTGTGGAAACTGCAAGAAAAGTGACAGGACATCCAATTCCGGCGAAGGAAGAACCACGTCGAGCAGGAGATCCATCTATGTTGATCGCTTCCAGTGCAAAAGCAAGGAAAGTGTTAGGATGGAATCCGCAATATGCAGATTTGGAAACAATTATCGGTACGGCATGGAAATGGCATAAAAGTCATCCAAATGGATATCAGAATGTGAGAAGGGGGGAAGTGTCATGATTAATGAGTATATCAATGAACTTGTGGCGTATGGATTGAACCAGGGATTGGTTGATCCGGAAGATGAAGTATATGTGACGAATCGCCTTCTGGAATTATTTCAATTGACAGAGCATGAAGGAACAGCGAAAGAGGTTAGATCAGAAAGAGAATTGTCACAGATTTTAAACGATATGTTGGAATATGCATGTCGGCAGGGGATGCTGGAGGAAGAAACAATTACGGAAAAGGACTTGTTTGATACAAAGATTATGGGAATATTGACACCCCATCCCTCTGTGGTTCGCAGGCAGTTTTGGGATAAATACAATATATCTCCTAAAGCTGCAACAGATTTTTATTATCAGTTTAGCCAGGCAACAAATTATATTAGAAAAGATCGAATTGCAAAGGATGAGAAATGGACAGCAGATACAGAATTTGGTGCAATGGATATAACCATCAATTTATCAAAACCGGAAAAAGATCCTCGTGATATTGCAAAGGCAGGAAAAGCAAAAAAATCGGGGTATCCGAGTTGTTTGCTATGCAAAGAAAATGAAGGTTACGCCGGACATATTTCTCATCCGGCAAGACAAAATCACAGAATTATTCCGATTACATTGTGTGGAGAACAGTACAATTTACAGTATTCGCCGTATGTGTACTATAACGAACATTGTATTGTTTTCAATGATCGACATATTCCAATGAAAATTGATAAAGCGGTTTTTGCCAAATTGTTGGATTTTGTGCAGCAGTTTCCACATTATACGGCAGGATCGAATGCAGATCTCCCGATAGTAGGTGGTTCTATACTGAGCCATGATCATTTTCAAGGTGGAGGATACGAATTTGCAATGGCAAAGGCTCCATATGAGACAGAATTTTCATTAAAACAATTTCCGGACGTTCATGCAGGAATTGTAAAATGGCCTATGTCTGTGATTCGCCTGCAGGGAGAAATTACCGAATCAATAGTAAAGGCTGCAGATCATATTTTAATGCTTTGGCGCAGATATACAGATGAGAAAGTATTTATTTTCAGCGAAACCAATGGAGTACCACATAACACGATCACACCAATTGCAAGAAAGAGAGGAGATCTGTTTGAATTAGACCTAGTGTTACGAAATAATATTACCACAGAAGAGTTTCCGTTAGGTGTGTATCATCCACATCCGGAATATCACCATATAAAAAAAGAAAATATTGGTTTGATTGAAGTGATGGGACTGGCAGTTCTCCCAGCTAGATTGCAAATGGAAATGGCGGAGCTGGAACGTAGAATTCTGCAGAATGAGGATCTGCGGGAAAGCGATTTGACCAAAGCGCATGCGGACTGGGCAGAAAAATGGCTGCCAAACTATGAAATTACAGAAGAGAATCTTCATGCAATTGTGCAGAAAGAAATAGGATTTGTGTTTGCAAAAGTGCTGGAATGCGCAGGTGTTTACAAAAGAACACCGGAAGGACAAGCTGCCTTCAAAAGATTTTTGGAGTGCATATAAAAAAAGGACCATTTCACATTTGTGAAGTGGTCTACTTTTTCAGTATTCAGTTTTCACAAATAGTCCTTTTAGCCGGATTATGCATGATA
>ENA-OUQN01001182-OUQN01001182.1-human-gut-metagenome-genome-assembly--contig:-NODE-1182-length-16542-cov-5.329229_pt1 | contig 16542 bp, 17 predicted proteins | sample MGYA00237950_ERZ548832 | MGnify/ENA primary metagenome ERZ548832 (study PRJEB26490, sample SAMN05194703) | human gut metagenome | biome: terrestrial biome; feature: human-associated habitat; material... | reverse complement strand
GCACAAAGATTGTTCAAGCTCCAAACTGCCAATCTAAACCTTTCTCTTGGGGGATTTAAAGGGGGGCATTCTCTTTTGTGAAAGAGAATGGCCCCCTTTGCCCCGTGCAGCGCCATCGGCGCTGCTTTTCCCACGGCGCAGCGCGCCGCTCAAAGCTCCGGTACCAGATCTGATATCTCCGGAAACATGAGAAACGCCGTCTGAATGCCTAAATTCTGCGCAAGCTTGACCTTTTGCCGCAAGGTCTCTGCATCGTCGAACAGCACGAAGTGCGTGCCGCTGCCCGCGGAGTAGGTGAAATACTTCGCCATCAGCTCGCGGGAAAAATAGACGGACGATGGATGCTTTTCCCGCAGGGCGAGCAGCTCTTCGCGCGTGAGCGGTGTGCCGCAGCCGGAGGGACAGGGGAGGGGAAAGTCCATCATTACGCGTTCCAAGTCGAGCGCCAGACGCTCCGCGCCATAGCGGCAGGCGGTTTCCTCCAGCAGTGCGCGCAGCGACCCACCGGAAAGACCCGTACCGACGAGAAGCATTGCGCCCTCGGCCGGGAGCGAGAGGGGGCAGTAGAGCACCATTCCTCGCGCGCTCAGGCGGGCGGAGAGACGCGAGAGAAACGAAAGCCGGTCAGAATACGGATTGGTCTCAAAGTCCGCCAGCACGCCCTGAAAGCCACGCTTGACGCATTCCGCGACGATGGTGCGGCAGAGCGCGTCGATGCGTGGGATCGCCCCGGTGCAGCGGTCGGAAAGGCCCATGAGCCCGCCGCGCGGAAAAGCCGTTGCGTCGCAGCGCGTCAGGCATCCGCCCTGACCGACGGCATAGGCCACGTGGACGAGCGGCAGCGCGGGCTTTGCCGCGCACTCAGAGAGCGCCTTTGGCGTGATGGCGAGGTAGGTGAGCAGAAAAATCCCCCCTTGTGAAAAACGTGTTCGGCGCGTATAATAACCGTAATACTTTTATGCGCGATGGGAGACCGATATGCTCAGATTGCTTTGCCCGCAATGGGTGTTTGACAATTACGAGGCTGTGACGCCGGAATTTCTGAAAGAGCACGGCGTGAAGCTGCTGCTCTCCGACCTCGACTTCACGCTCGCGCCCAAAAACCAGAGCAAGCCGGACGAGTCGCTCACGCGCTGGATCGGCGCGCTGAAGGAGGCGGGCATCGAGTTTGCGATTTTGTCGAACAATAGGAGCCCCGTGCGCGTGGAAAAGTTCTGCAAGCCGCTTAAAGTCGGCTACGTCGGCCACGCGGGCAAGCCTGGCACGCGCGGCTTTCACGAGGCGATGGCGCGCTACGGCGTGAACGCGGGGGAGACGGCAATGCTCGGTGACAAGCTGCTCACCGACACGCTCGGCGCTCGGCGCAGCGGCGTTCTGATGCTGATGGTTGAGCCGCGCGGCGGCGCGGTGGGTGCGTGGAACCATGTGCTGCACGCCCTGCAGCAGCCGTTCAAGGCCGCAAGCGCGCACGACGAGCGGAAAAAAGGATGAAATTTGCAAATTTCACCCACAACATCAGGAAAAACACTTGCATTGCCGCACTATATGCGGTAAAATACCGTAGGTTTAGAACCGATACTTTGTGAATTTGAGGATAGCGATGATATCCTCGGTAATACAGGAGGAAATAGTTATGGCAACGATTACCGCTGGTGAGTTCAGAAACGGTAAAGTATTTGAAATGGAAGGCAAGTACTATCAGGTCGTCGAGTTCCAGCATGTCAAGCCCGGTAAGGGCGCGGCTTTCGTGCGCACCAAGATGAAGAACGTCGTCACCGGCGGCGTGACCGAAACTTCTTTCAACCCCACCGCGAAGTTCGAGGAAGTGGCCATTGAGCGCAAGAACATGGAGTACAGCTACAACGACGGCGATCTGTACTACTTCATGGATCAGGAGACCTATGATATGGTTCCCCTGAACCGCGACATGCTTGGCGATGCGTTCCGCTTCGTCAAGGAGAACACGATGTGCATGATCCTGTCCATCAAGGGCAATGTCTTCGGCGTCGAGCCCCCCAACTTCGTTGACCTTGAGGTCACCGAGACCGAGCCGGGCCTTGCCGGCAACACCGCAACCAACACACTCAAGCCCGCAACGCTCGAGACCGGCGCGGAGATCAAGGTGCCGCTCTTCATCAATATCGGCGACAAGATCCAGATCGACACCCGCACGGGCGAGTATATCGGCCGCGCCAAGTAATAGACATTAAGTAAGCAGCAACAGGAAAATCGTAGTTCCGGTAACAGAAAGGAGTTTTACGATGGGTATTTCTGAAAAAGTCGCGTATCTCAAGGGCCTGATGGAGGGCATGAACCTGAACGCGGATTCCAACGAGGGCAAGCTGTTCCTCGCGATCGCCGACGTTCTCGATGAGATCGCTCTCGAAGTCGAAGACCTGACCGACGAGGTCATGGAGCTCGGTGACGGCCTGGACGTCATCAGCGACGACCTCGGCGACGTGGAAGACATCGTCTATGATGAAGACGAGGACGACTACGAGGATGAGGAAGACGACGAGGACGACGAGGAGGAGTGCTACGCCACGACCTGCCCCGAGTGTGAGGAGGAGATCTTCTTCGACGATTCGGTCCTCGAAGACGGCAAGGTCGAGTGCCCCAACTGCGGCGCGACTCTCGAATTCGACCCCGCCGACCTTGTGGAAGACGAGGAAGAGAAGGACGACTAAGCGTCTGAAAACCGCATAAAGTAAAGGACCGCCACAGCAGTTTCCTGCTGTGGCGGTTTTTGCTATTTTGAGGTTATGAAGCGGTGTGCTTCGTCTCCACTGTGCTCTTGTCAATGATCAGGATAACAAGGGACACAAGGAACATGATCGCCAATGCGATCTCGAGCACGGAATTCATGCTTGCGAGCAGGGAGGCATCCTTCCAATCGAGGTAGGATGTCATATTTGCGGGGATATCGTAAACGAAATGCAGCAGCATCGGAACGACGATGTTGCCCGACTTGAGATAGATGACCGCAAAGGTAAATCCGATGGCCCCTGACAGAAAGAAAGCGGAGGTGCTCCAACCGGTCACCACATGAGTCGCCCCAAAGACAAGAAAACTGACAAAGGCATAGAGCAGACGGCTCCAAACGCTTTTATTCCCGTGGAAATATCCTTCCAAAATGAGGAAGCGGTAATTCAGTTCCTCATAAAGGGCAGTCGTGAGCTACTGCAATAGGAGCCGTGCGAAAAACAGCCCTGCGGTGAGGCCTGAAATTCCCCTGCATCCGACATAGACGGCGGCCACGTAGCACAGCAGAAATACGAGAAAACCGAGACCTGATAATATGGCGATCTTACTGTTATGAAGGCTTAGAATTTCCCTTGTCGTTTTCCCGTACAACCGTGTTCCGAGCATCAGGATGATGACTCCGAAAGCGGCGCGCAGCATACTGCTGAGCAGATACCATGGAATGCCAGACACAAAGTTCCCGATGATTCGCGATAATAAGATGAACGCCGCACCCAGTATGACGGTCCAGATGATCCCGCCAAATCGTTTCTCCCATAGTAATCTCTTCATGCTACCATCCTAAAAGTCTGCGATGATCTTTCGGCATCCAATGCATAAAAAGGTCGTCTGCCAGTTTTCTTCGTAGATCGCGCCAGTGCAGTCGGGGGAGACCAGAGTTGAGCCTGCGTTTTCCATGCTTTTTTTCGTGTACAGCATAGGCGCTTTACAGCCGTTGGAACAAAGTAGTTATCCCCGCGGGTGCGGAGCTTGCCCTGCTGCATCTCTTTGCCACAGAATGGACACTTCACGGTGTGTTCCTCCCTGAAAATCTCTTTTTGTTAAGGCTCGTTTTTCGCAGCTATGCGGTCATGCAGGCCCGCAAAATTAAAGTGGGCCTATGAGTCCTTCACGGGAGCAATCAGCAGTACTGCCAAGCCAACGGTTCTGCAAACCTTCTTTTTCATGCGGAGATACTCCTTGCCAAATTTTGATTTGGCGGGGAAAGAGTCTCTGCGATATAAAAATCATAGCATGAGGATAATGGAATGGCAAGATAAAGTAGACCCGCCTACGGTTTGTTTACAAATTTCCGGTTGTACGGCGCGCGAAAGCGTGGTAAACTACCTCATAGCATCGAGCGGCGGCGCTGCCGCCGAAGCAATAGACCGGAAAGGAAGAACATACTATGAAAATTGCAATTCCCTGCGAGAATGGCGAAGTGATGCAGCATTTCGGCCATGCCACGGAGTTTACCGTTTACACCATCGAGGATATCAAGCCCATCGAAAAAGAGACCGTCACGTTTGACGATACTGACCACGAGAAGGTCGCGGGCGGGCTCAAATCCCGCGGCGTCGATCTCGTCATCTGCGGGAATATCGGTGAGGGTGCGCACGCCGCCATCGACAACGCGCATATGCTGCTCATTTCCGGCGTGACCGGAAATGCCTACGAGGCGGTCGACAGCTTTCTCCAGGGCAATCTGGAGCTGATGACCGGCGACAGCAGCGCGAGTGCCGGCGGCTGCGGCGCGGGCTGCGGGGCCGGATGCAGTGCATGCGGCGGTGGCTGCGGCGGTTGTGGCGGCGGCTTCCACGAGCCGTACGTCGAGACGCGCACGTTCACCGATATCGTCACGCTGACGGAAGATAACTTCCAGACTGAGGTACTCGACGATCCGGGCCTCATCATCATCGACTTCTGGGCCGAGTGGTGCCAGCCGTGCAAGATGATGGCGCCTGTCTTTGCCGAGCTCAACGGGGAAGAGGACAAGGTCAAGTTCTGCAAGGTCAACGTCGACGAGCAGCCGAACCTCGCTTCGATGTTCGGTATCGACTCCATCCCGACGCTCGCCGTCGTGCAGGACCGCCACACGCTGACCGGCATGGTCGGTGTGCACGATAAGGCCGACATCAAGGCGATGCTGGAGAAGTGCAAGGCATGAAAATTCGATACAACGAAGACGCGGAGGTCGTCGCCCGCCTGCGCGCTGCGCTCTTAAAGCGCGATTTACAGTGCCCCTGCCGCTTGCAGAAGATCGAGGACAACGTCTGCATGTGCAAGGAGTTCCGCGACCAGATCGCTGACCCCGAATTCGAGGGCTACTGCCACTGCCGTTTGTACTACAAGGAAAAGTAAAAATTGGTTATAGACCTATGGTATTTTACCACACGTCTGAAAAAGCACCGCCAAAGGCCGGCTCCGCATAAGAAAATATGCGGTTTTGCCTGCACCTTTTTGGCTGAAATACGACCGAAAAAATCTCCCCATACGCCAGTATGGGGAGATTTTTTCAACCGATTTCATCTCAAAAATTCATTGGCAAAACTGCTTCGCACCGAAAAAGAGCAAATTTTGTGCGGAGCCGAGGCGCGGCGGCGCAGGCATGCTGTCGCATGGCAAGACGGCGCAACGAAGGAGTCAGTGCAAAATTTGCCTTTTACGGCGCATGTTTTCTTATGTGGAGCCGGCCAAAACGGTGCTTTTTCATTCCATCAAGCGCTGCATATCCTGCGGGATAGGCGCTGTAAAGTGCAATTCCTGTCCGGTGACCGGCTGGGTGAACCACAGCTCGTATGAGTGCAGCGCGGGGCGGGCGATGAGGGTTTTGTCCTCCGTGCCGTAGAGCCAGTCGCCCGCGAGGGGATGACCGAGGTATGCCATGTGGACGCGAAGCTGATGCGTGCGACCCGTCTGTGGGCGCAGGCGCAGGAGCGTGAAGCGGTCGTTTACTTGCAGAGTCTCGTACTCTGTGAGGCTCGGAAGTCCATCCACGCGCACGCAGCGGCGGATGATGGAGCCCTCCGCGCGGCCGATCGGCGCGTCGATGACGCCGCACGGCGGCTCGACTGTGCCGACGGTGATGGCGCGGTACTCGCGCCGCAGATCGCTTGAGTGCAGCGCGCGGCGCAGGCGGTCGTGCACGTAGCCGCTCTTTGCGGCGATGAGGAGACCGGACGTTCCCTTGTCGAGCCTGCTGACGAAGTGCGGCACGCTGCCCTCGCCGAGATAATTCGTCAGCATCGCTGCAAGGCTCGGCGCGGAGGCGTCACCCGACTTCGGGTGCATGGCGACGCCCGCAGGCTTGTTGAGCACGAGCAGGTCGTCGTCCTCGTAGACGATGTCGGGCTTTGCTGCATTTGCGCAGTACAAGTCCTCGCGCGGCGTACGCTCGCTGAGGACGACGCTGACGGTGTCGCCCGCGCGGACGATTGTGTTGACATGGACGCTCTGTCCGTTCAATAAAATGGCGTTTTCGCGCCATTTGAGGCTTTTGAGCAGCGTGTAGGAAAGCTGAAGACTGCCGCGCAGGATGCCTTTGACCATGCGGCCGTCCTCCTCCGGCGTCACGGTGTATGTGAGAATGCGCATGGAAGTTCTCCTTTCTCAAGTAAACGGCGCGTAAAATTCACACATAGTATACCATCTTCGCACGAAAAATGATATACTGAATCACACTTCGGCGCTGCCGAAAAACAAGCAACAGGAGGGCAATGGCATGGACAAGAGAACCATCTGCCTTTTGAACGATTCCTTTCCGCCCGAGATCGACGGCGTGGCGAACGCCGTCGTGAACTACGCGAAAAACATCACGAAAAGCGGCGAAAACGCCATCGTCGTCACACCGGCAATGCCCGGCGCAGACGACAGCGCGTTCCCCTTTCCCGTGCTGCGCTACCCGAGCATCGACACGCGCAAGAAGCTCGGCTACGTGGCGGGCTATCCGTTTTCACCCGAGACCGCGCGCGTGCTGACGGAGCAGAAGGTCGAACTGATGCACACGCATTGTCCCATCACGTCGTGCCTGCTGGCGCGCTCGCTGCGCGCCGTGGTCGACGCGCCGCTCGTGCTGACGTATCACACGAAGTACGATGTCGACATCGCCAAGGCTGTGCGCGGTAAGCTCTTGCAGGAGAGCGCCATTCGCGCGCTGGTGCAGAACATCGCAAGCTGCGATGAGGTCTGGGTCGTGAGCCGCGGGGCGGGGGAAAATCTGCGCTCGCTCGGCTACGAGGGCGACTACATCGTGATGGAAAACGGCGTGGACGTGCCGCGCGGGCGGGTGTCTGATGAGGCCATCGCCGCGGCGACGGGCAGATATGACCTGCCGCAGAACGTGCCGGTCTTTCTCTTCGTCGGGCGGCTGATGTGGTACAAGGGTATCCGCATCATTTTAGACGCGCTGAAAACGCTGCGCGAGAAAAATGTCGACTTCCGCATGGTGTTTGTCGGCGAGGGCGCAGACGGCGCGGAGATCCGCAGCTATGCGGAAGAGCGGAAGCTCTCCGACCGCTGCTTTTTCACAGGTGCGATCTCTGACCGCGAGATCATCCGCGCGTGGTATGGCAGATCCGACCTGTTTCTCTTCCCGTCGACGTTCGACACAAACGGTCTTGTCGTGCGTGAGGCTGCGGCCAGCGGCACGGCGACCGTGATGATCCGAAATTCCTGCGCGTCCGAGGGTGTGGGCGACGGGCGAAACGGCTTTTGCATCGAGGAAAACGCCGCGGCGATGGCGGCAAAGCTCGAAGAGCTCTGCCGCGCGCCGGAGGTGATGCAAGTGGTCGGCGAAAACGCCCAGCGCGAGCTGTACGTTTCATGGGAGACGGCGGTGCAGCGCGCCATGGCACGCTACGAGGTCGTCATCGACAATTACCGCAGCGGAAAATATCCGAGGCGCGAGCGCTTCGGCGACGAGTTTTTCAAAACGCAGGGTGGGCTGATGGAGGCCTTTGCCAGCGTGGGCGAGCTGAGCGAGGAGATCGCCGCGGGGCTGCGCATTGAGCGCGACGAGGCGTTGCAGACCATTGTCCGTTCGCGGCAGGAGCTTCGCGAGCGGTTCGGCGAGACAAAGCAGGAGCTCGCCGAGCGCTACGAGACGATTTTGCAAAAAGTGGACCGCTATTTATGAGAAAAAGACGAGCGAAAATTCGCTCGTCTTTTCTTTTTAATCTTCGTGTTTTGGCTTTTCCGCGGCGAACCACATGTTCCACTGGAAGGAGTACGCCTTGTATGTGGCTTCATCCGCGCAGATCAGGCGCACGCGCGACGGCTGCGCGTGCTCATAGCCGTAGTCCATGATGGCGCGCAGGACGCGGTGGGCGGCTTTCAGATCGCTGTCCGTACAGGCGAGGGTCAGCATGTCGCCGTCCGTGAGCGGCAGAAGCTCGGCCGCACGGTCGGAGGAGGGGAGGGCGGCGATGTCGCCGCAGATGATCTCAACGGTCATGGCAGCCTCCTCAGCGGTTCAGATAAGCGCGGCACTTTGCCTCCGCGTCGTGCGCAAGCTGTTCTTCGTCGACTGTGACGAGATGACCGTGGTCGACCGTCACACGGCCCTGAACGACTGTGTAGTCAACGGGTCCGCGCACGCCGACAGTGCCGAGCACGCTTTTGGGGTCAAAGCACGAGCCGACGAGCTCGAGCCTGCGCGAGTCGATCATGAAGAGGTCGCAGCACTTGCCGACCTCAAGCGAGCCGATGTCGTCGCTGCGGCCAAGGATGGCCGCGCTGCCGCATGTTGCCATCTTGAGCACGTCGTAACCGCTGGGGGCAGCTTTGCTGCTGTTCAAACGGTGCAGCAGGAACGCGACGCGCAGTTCCTCCATCAGCGATGAGCCGTCGTTCGAGGCTGAACCGTCAACCGCGAGGCCGACCGGCACGCCGAGCTTCAGCATCTCGGGCACGCGGGCGACGCCGGAGGCGAGCTTCATGTTCGAGATCGGGCAGTGCGCCACGCCGGTGTGTGTCTTTGCCAGGACGCGCAACTCCTCGTCGTTGAAGTGGATGCCGTGGGCGAACCAGACGTCGCTGCCCGTCCAGCCGAGGCGCTCCATGTACTCGAGCGGGCGGACGCCCTCGCGTGCGAGCATGAAGTTTTCCTCGTCCTTCGTCTCGCACAGGTGGGTGTGCAGGCGCACGCCGTACTCTCGCGCGAGCACGGCGCTCTCGCGCAGAAGGTCGGCAGACACGGAGAACGGCGAGCACGGGGCGAGCGCAACGCGGTGCATCGCGCCGAACGACTTGTCGTGGTATTTCTCGATGACACGGGCAGAATCGGCCATGATCTCGTCGACCGTCTGCACGACGCTGTCGGGCGGCAGGCCGCCGTCCTTGACCGAGAGGTCCATACTGCCGCGCGAGGCGTACATGCGCGCGCCGATCTCATCCGACGCGGCAAACTGCGCGCCGATGAGGTCGCCTGCGCCCGCAGGGAAGACATAGTGATGGTCGAAGCAGGTCGTGCAGCCGTGCTTCATCAGCTCGCCAAGGCCCGTGAGTGTCGAGAGGCGGATGACGTCCTCGTCGAGGTTTTTCCAGATCTCATAGAGCGTTTTGAGCCAGTCGAAGAGCTCCATGTTCTGTACCTCCGGCAGGTTGCGGGAAAAGACCTGATAGAGATGATGGTGCGTGTTGACAAGGCCGGGGTAGCAGAGCATGTGACTCGCGTCAATCACCTTTTCCGCCTCCTGCGGCAGATTTTTACCGATCGCGCGGATGAATCCATCCTCAGCATACAGATCGACGTTTTCATAAACCGTGTCCGCGCCATCGCACGACACCAGCGAACGAATATTTTGAATGAGCAGAGTAGACATAGCAATACCTCTTAGACCCGCGCCAAACGCAGGCAGATTTAGTGAAAAATAGCAAGAAGCGCATTTTGCTGCCTCCAGCGGCAAAACAGATCAAAAGCCTCGCAGAGTTTCACGCCGCGCACGGCGTGAAATCAATTGGAATTCGTCGCGGAGGACGACATGCGCGCTCTATTTTGCGCCGCGCACGGCGCAAATGAATTTGATCGTTTTTTGCCGCGGCGTGTACGTGGCAAAAAACACTTTGCGCGGAGCGAGTGTACGCGCCTGCGGCGTGTGCGCAGAGCGGAGTGCGATCCTACTCAAAAACGGCAACCGATTCGGTTGCCGTTTTTGAAGATTTTTTATCTCTCTTCGCGGAAGTAGCTCAGACCCAGCGATGCGGGCGGCTGATCCTCGCGCTTCTTGCGCAGCGACACGATGATCAGAACGACCAGCGTGACGACGTAGGGGAGCATCTTGTAGAGCTCCTTGATGGCAAGGTTGGTGCCGGTGGGGATGAAGATATAGAGGATGTAGAACCCGCCGAACAGGATGGAGGCCAGCACGCTGACGTTCGGGCGCCAGATCGTGAAGATGACGAGCGCGATGGCGAGCCAGCCGCGGTCGCCGAAGGCGTTGTTGGACCAGACGCCGCAGGCGTAGTCCATGACGTAATACAGACCGCCGAGACCCGCGATCATGCTGCCGATGCAGGTGGCAAGGTATTTGTACTTCGTCACGTTGATGCCGGCTGCGTCCGCCGTCGCCGCGCTCTCGCCCACGGCGCGCAGGTGAAGACCCGTGCGGGTGTGCTTGAGGAAGTACGACGCGAACAGCGCGATGACGATGGCAAGGTAGGCAAGGAAGCCGTAGGACAGGAAGACCTGACCGAACCAGCCGCCGACATTCAGGGATTTGCTGAAATAGGCGCTCGTCGCGCTCAGCGCGATGGAGGGGACTTCGCTGTCGGTCAGCTTGATGAGCGAGCCGCCGAAGAAGTTGCCGATGCCGACGCCGAACGTCGTGAGCGCAAGACCCGTGACGTTCTGGTTGGCGCGCAGCGTAACGGTCAGCAGGCAGTAGAGAAGGCCCATCAGAAGCGAGCCCAAAAGCGAGCAGAGCATCGGGATACCGATGGCGAGGAACGCGTTCATGTCGGCAGCCGGGGTGGACTGCTCGTAGAAGAACGCGCCGATGACGCCGCAGATACCGCCGACGTACATCACGCCCGGAATGCCGAGGTTCAGGTTGCCGGACTTTTCCGTCAGGATCTCACCGGTGCTGCCGTAGAGCAGGGGAATGCCCTGCATGACCGCACGGGGAAGAAAAGCAGTTAGATCAAATATCATTGCTTCACGCCTCCTTCTTGCTCTTGCGCAGGCTGACCTTGTAGCTGATGAAAAACTCGCTGCCGATGATGAAGAACAGGATGATGCCCGTCAGGATATCGGCGAAGGAGTGGTTCAGGCTGAACACGCTGGAGATCTCGCTCGCGCCGCGGCTCAGGACCACGATAAGAAGGCTCGTGAAGATCATCATGATGGGGTTGAACTTGGCCATCCAGGAGACCATGACCGCGGTGAAGCCGCGTCCACCGACGATGGTGGTGGTCAGCGTGTGGTCCGTACCGGCGGTGAGCAGCAGGCCGATGAGGCCGCAGATCGCGCCGGAGAGGATCATCGTGCGCACGATGACGCGCTCGACCTTGATGCCCGCATAGCTCGCGGTGCGCTGGCTCTCACCGACAACGGCGATCTCATAGCCGTGCTTGCTGTAATTGAGATAGATATACATAACGCCCGTGAGGATCGCCACAAGCAGGATCGGGAGGAGATAGCGCTGGCCGCCGAGAACGGGGAGCCAGCCGGCCTCGGTATTCTGGTTGATGATGCCGATCTTGCCCGAGCCCTTGGGCACTTCCCACACAATGATGAAGAACGCGGCGAGCTGTGTCGCGATGTAGTTCATCATGAGCGTGAAGAGCGTTTCGTTCGTGTTCCACTTGGCCTTGAAGATACCGGGGAGGAAACCCCACAGCGCGCCTGCCGCGACGGAGGCGACGATCATAATGACGATGAGAAGACCGTTGGGGATCTTGCCGCCAAGGCAGATCATGCAGGCCGCGGTGGCAAGGCAGCCGATGAGCACCTGACCCTCGGCGCCGATGTTCCAGAAGCGCATCTTGAACGCGGGCGTGACCGCGAGCGAGATGCCGAGCAGGATCGCGAGGTTATGGAACGTGACCCAGCTCTTGCGCGACGTACCGAACGCGCCGTAGAGGATTGTGGAGTAGACCTTGATGGGATTTTCGCCCGTCAGCAGCGTTGTGACGATCGCGCAGACGATCAAAGCGAGCACGATCGCGCCGCCGCGGATCAAAACGGCCTTGTACCAGGGGAGCGTATCGCGCTTGGCGATGTGGAAGAGCGACTGTTTCTTATTCATCCTTGTTGCCTCCCCTCACGAGCGTCATCAGTGCGCCGACCTCGCGCTTGTCGGTCTTTCTGGCGTCGACCACGCCGGAGACCTGACCGCCGCAGAGAACGACGATGCGGTCACACAGCTCAAGCAGCACGTCGAGGTCTTCGCCGACATAGACGACGGCGACGCCCTTCATCTTCTGCTCGGTCAGCAGGTTATAAATGGTATAGGAGGTGTTGATGTCCAGGCCGCGCACCGCGTAAGCGGTCATCAGCACGGCGGGGGACTGGGCGATCTCGCGTCCGACAAGCACCTTCTGCACGTTGCCGCCGGACATGCGGCGCACGGGGAAGGACGTGCTGGGCGTGACGACGCCGAGCTCTTCCCAGATGCGGTTGGCGAGCGCTTCGGGATCCTTGCGGTTGAGGAACAGACCCTTACCCTTGCGCCAGGAGCGCAGCATCATGTTGCCCGTCATGCCCATCGAGCCGACCAGGCCCATGCCGAGTCGGTCTTCGGGGACGAACGACATCGAAATGCCGCTCTTGCGGATCTTCATCGGGTCGAGACCGACGAGTTCCTTTTCCTTGCCGCCGTCGGGCGGATAGAACGTGACATGGCCGGAGGCGACGGGGTAGAGGCCTGCAATGGACTCGAGCAGCTCGCGCTGGCCGCTGCCTGCGACGCCCGCGATGCCGAGCACCTCGCCCGCGTTGATGGTGAAGCTGACATCGTCCAGACGCTTGACGCCAAGCTCGTCGTAAGCCGTCAGGCCTTCGATGACGAGGCGCTTTTCAACGTCCTTCGGCTCGGGGCGGCTGATGTTCAGGCTCACCGTGTGGCCGACCATCATGTCGGTCAGCGATTGCTGGTCAGCGTCCTTCGTAGCGACATCGCCGACGTATTCGCCCTTGCGCAGCACGGCCACGCGGTCGGACACGTCGAGCACCTCATGCAGCTTATGCGTGATGATAATGAGGGACTTGCCGTCGGCCTTCATGTTGCGCATGATGGCGAAGAGCTTGTCCGTCTCCTGCGGGGTGAGCACTGCGGTCGGCTCGTCCAGAATGAGGATGTCCGCCCCGCGGTAGAGCACCTTGACGATCTCGACGGTCTGCTTCTGCGAAACGGACATGTCGTAGATCTTCTGATTGGGGTCGATGTCGAACCCGTATTTGTCGCAGATCTCTTTGACCTTTTTGCTGGCTTCGGCAATGTCGAGCTTGCCCTCAAGGCCGAGGATAATATTCTCCGTTGCGGTGAAAAGATCGACGAGCTTGAAGTGCTGGTGGATCATACCGATGCCGTGTTCGAACGCATCCTTGGGGGAGGCGATCGTGACGGGTTCGCCGTGAATGTAGATTTGCCCCTCGTCGGGGAAATAGATGCCGGAGAGCATGTTCATCAGCGTCGTCTTGCCGCTGCCGTTTTCGCCGAGCAGCGATAAGATCTCGCCCTCGTGCAGCTCAAGGTTGATGGCGTTGTTCGCCACCACTTTGCCGAACCGCTTCGTGACATTCTCCATTTTAACTGCGCATGCAGTTCCCAAGGCGGTCACCCCTTTTTCCGCTGGAGGGCACAGGAAGAAAGCCCCGCAGCATTGTATTTGTACAAGTCATATATTAGCATAATTGAACGGCGTTGTAAATGTAAAACAGAAAAAAACACAAAAAAAATTAGAAGCGTACAAAAATTTTTAGCAAAATAGCGAAAAGTGCCATAAAAAGAAAAAAGATATCGGGCTGCCCGAAGGCAGCCCGATATGTAGTTTGTAAGAGAAGCTTAGAACGCCTGGTCGAGCAGCGTGATGCCGTCGATCTGGAGCTGGAAGTACGGGGCGGAACGGGCGGTGGACTCAGCCAGATAACCGTCCTGGACGACCTCGGTGTCGGGCGTGTAGTCGGGATCGGTGTCGACGTCAGCCATGTAAGAGGTGACAGCCTGACCGTCCACGGTGAAGGTGGAGCAGTCGAAGACGTGGAGCTCGCCGCTCTCGAGCTTGGCGGTCGCATCGGCAATGGCCTCAGCGGTGCCCTCGGCAGCAACGTTCTCGTTCAGGTCGGTCAGCACGACAGAGCCGGTAGCGAGGGTGCCGGTCCAGTCGGCGTCGATGGCGTCGCCGTTCATGGCAGCCTTGATGGCATACTCATAGTAGGGAGCCCAGTCGATGCGGGAGGAGATCAGATAGGTGTTGGGGCAGGCGGCCTCGGTGGAACCGTTGTAGGAAACGTCGGGAACACCGGCGGTCTCGCAAGCGGTGGGAGCACCCATGGAGTCAGCGTGCTGGCTGATGAGCTTGCAGCCGTTCTGGATGAGCTTCTGCGCGCCTTCCTTCTCGGCGGTCTCGTCATACCAGCTGCCGGTGAAGGTGACTTCCATCGTGGCAGTGGGGCAGACGGAGCGGGCACCCAGGAAGAAGGAGGTGTAGCCGGAGATAACCTCGGCATAGGTGAAGGCGCCGACGTAGCCGATCTTGGCCTCGTCTGCGGTGAACTCACCATTGGCGATCATCTCGTTGAGCTTCATACCGGCAGCGATACCGGCGAGGTAACGGCCCTCATAGATGGAAGCGAAGGCGTTGTGGTAGTTGGAGAGACCCTCGGTGTGCGCCTTGGTGCCGGTGGAGTGGCAGAACTGCACGTCGGGGAAGTCCTTCGCGGCCTGGATCATGTAGTCTTCGTGACCGAAGGAGTCGGCGAAGATGATGTTGCAGCCGGCGTCGGCGAGCTCAGCGGCCTTGTCGTAGCACTCCTGACCTTCGGGAACGTTGGTCACGATGGTGTACTCGACGCCGAGCGTCTCGCAGGCCTCTTTCGCAGCGTTGATGAAGTTGAGGTCGTAGGTGGAGTTTTCGTCGTGGAGCATGATGAAGCCGACCTTGAAATCGGTGACTTCGTTGTTGTCCTGATCGTCGGTGTTGGTATCGTCCTTCTTATCGCCGCAGGCGACGAGGGCGAGGACCATGACGAGACTCAGGAGCAGTGCAAGGAACTTCTTCATTTCGGTAAATCCTCCTTAAATTTTACGGCAATCAAAAGATTTGAATACCGTTATCACCATGATACATAAAAAGGAAAAATTTAGCAACAGGAAAAAGAAAAAATGAGGGTCAAACTTGACCAAAAAAGCAGCATGAATTTTTGTCAATAGCGGAGAAAGCACGAAAAAAAGGGCCCGCTTTTCGAAACGGACCCTTTTTAGGAAGGTTTGGCGGGATTTACATCTGCACGCGGGTGCCGGTCTTGCCCTCGATGCCCTCGGCTGCCTTTTCAAGCAACGTGATGAGCGCGACGCGGCCGGGCTTGCTCTCAGCAAACGACATGGCAGCCTGGACCTTCGGCAGCATGGAGCCGGGGGCAAACTGCTTTTCGTCGATATACTTGCGCGCTTCGTCCGGCGTCAGGGTGTCGAGACCCTTCTGGTCGGGCTTGCCGAAGTTGATGGCGACCTTCTCAACGGCCGTCAGGATGACGAGCATATCCGCGTCAAGGAGCTCGGCGAGCTTGGCGGAGGCAAAGTCCTTGTCGATGACCGCGGGCGTGCCGTAGAGTTTGCCGTCACGGCAAACGACGGGGATACCGCCGCCGCCGACCGTGATGACGACCGTACCGTTGTCGACGAGCGCCTTGACAGTGTTCTTTTCAATGACGTCGATCGGCTTGGGGGAGGGAACGACCTGACGGTAGCCGCGGCCCGCGTCCTCGACCATCGTGTAGCCCTTTTCTGCGGCGATGCGGTCGGCGGTCTCCTTGTCGTAGAACGCGCCGACGGGCTTGGTCGGATGCTGGAAAGCGGGGTCAGCCTCGTCGACGAGCACCTGCGTCACGACGGTCGCGACGTCCTTGTTCATGCCGCGGGAGGCGAGCTCGTTGCCGATGGCGTTCTGCAGATGATAGCCGATATAGCCCTGGCTCATCGCGCCGCACTCGGGGAAGGGCATGTCGGACTTGATGGCCTTGGCCTCGGCGGCGGTGGCCATGCCGAGGTTGATCATGCCGACCTGCGGGCCGTTGCCGTGGGCGACGACGACCTCGTTGCCGGCCTCGATGAGGTCGACGATAGCCTTGGCCGTCTCGGTCACGAGCTGCAGCTGCTCGGCGGCGGTATTGCCAAGGGCGTTGCCGCCCAGGGCGATGACGATGCGTTTGGACATAGTGCTTTTACCTCTCCTTATCAGATTAAGCGGGGATAGCGGGGGCGCCAACGCCCCCGCTATGTAGTTTTACCGGATTCAGAAGGATTTACGCTGCTCCTTGCCCTCGTCCATGGCCATCAGCGCCCGGACGGGATCCTTCACCTGGGCCAGGAAGATCATGGCGGCGATGATATAGGGCTTGTAGGAGGCCTGCTTGTACAGAGGCACGATGTAGCGGTCGAAGACGGAGTTGTCCACCTCGCCCTCCTCGCAGCTCAGACCGGTGATATCGGCGGGCAGGCAGTGCATATACAGCGCCTTGCCGTCACGGGTGAGCTTCATCATCTCCTCGGTGCAGGCCCAGTCCTTATGCTGTCTCTTATACACATCTCCGAGCCCACGAAGAGCGTCGATGCCGTCCTTGTCGCCCTGGGCGTACAGGCG
>ENA-OUQN01001181-OUQN01001181.1-human-gut-metagenome-genome-assembly--contig:-NODE-1181-length-16568-cov-3.757343_pt1 | contig 16568 bp, 11 predicted proteins | sample MGYA00237950_ERZ548832 | MGnify/ENA primary metagenome ERZ548832 (study PRJEB26490, sample SAMN05194703) | human gut metagenome | biome: terrestrial biome; feature: human-associated habitat; material... | reverse complement strand
GAAATATATTGCTCAAATTGCGCAATCATCTCCTGATCATATTGCTTCGTATCAACATCAATTGGAAACATACCGGAAGCATCGCCGATCCCGATCACTTTTTCCCCTGTCAGCCGCCAATGAAGGTATCCCGCCAGCGTTGTAATGTATGAAATATCTTTTACATGATCTTCTTCATTCAAAATCGCCTGATATAAATGAGCTATACTCCATCGTTCAGGAATATTAAACCCAAACAGTTTCGTTAATTCTGCTGCCGCTTTTTCTGTTGTGCTATTGCGCCAAGTCCGAAATGGTACTAACAAATTATCTTCCTTGTCAAATGCCATATATCCGTGCATCATTGCGCTAAAACCAATCGCACCGATTTTCGTCAGAACCACGCCATATTTTTTCTGCACATCCAACACCATGTTCTGATAACTTTCCTGCAAACCTGTTATGATCTCCTCCAGAGAATATGTCCAATAACCGTCTACCAATTGATTTTCCCAGCGATAATTACCAGACGCAATAGGTTGAAATGTCTCATCTACTAAGACCGCTTTTACTCTGGTCGAACCAAATTCGATACCAAGCGTTGTTCTTCCTTCTTCGATTCTTTTTTTGATCTCGTCCATAGAAAACCATCCCTTCCTCTAATACCAACTCTCGTTAATTGGCTCTCTTTCTTTTCATGTGTGCTAACACAGCCTGTAATACAATAAAGAAGCAAAGCAGTGCTGATAACACAATGCGAACCCACCAGCTGGAAAGTGATCCCTGTGTGGTGATCAAGCTGGATATCGAACCTTTGATCAATACACCAAAAATTGTTCCAAACGGTGTACCAACACCTCCACTTAACAGGGTTCCTCCGATGACAGATGCGGAAATGGCATCCATTTCAAGCCCCTTAGCCTGCTCCACAAAGCCCGAACAGCTATTCAGGCAAAACAGGAATCCACCACATCCTGCCAAAAGTCCATTCAGTAGATATGCCTTAAACTTTGTTTTGCGTACATTTAATCCCATCATCATGGCACTCTGCGCATTTCCACCTACTGCATATACCTCACGGCCAAATTTAGTATACTTCATGATGACCGCGACGATAATGACGATCAGCAATGCAATAATAACGGTTGGATAAATATATGCCGGCAAGAATTTTCCACGCCTGCTGTACGAACCAATTGGCAGATAGATCTTATAATTGGCCCATGCAAGAAATGTTTTATTCTTGATTGAGATCATTTCCGTGCTGATCATGGACGTCAAACCACGTCCAAAGAACAAACCTGCCAAGCTGACGATGAAAGGCTGTATCTCAAGATAGGAGATCAAAAATCCTTGCACCACGCCATAGGCGACACCAATGAACAGTGCCAAGAGAACCGCCATATAGGCATTCATTCCATGATGTTCCATTTGATTTGCAACCGCCATACATACAAGGGCAGTTACCGAGCCTACTGAAATATCAATACCACCGGTGATCATTACAATGGTCTGTCCAACAGCGATGACCAAAAGACCTGCATTGGAGATAAATAAGTTCAAAAACATCTGTGGTTTCGCAAATCCCTTATCCTCAAATATGATCATTCCTGCTATGTACATTGCCGCAAACAGGCCGATCGTGATAAACAGAAGAAAGGTATTGCTTTTAATAGATCGTTTGGATTCTTCATTTCTACGTAAAAACTTCATATTATTTACCCCCTTCCGCTATAGCTGCCGCTCTCTTTGCACGTTGCTTGCTGATAAAGCTTTTGAATACAGGGCTTTGTAATGTGACAATGATAATAACTACGATTGCCTTATATACCGGCAACTGATCCGCTTTAACATTCATTGCATATAATGTCGTAGTCAATGCCTGAATTGTATAGGCGCCGATCACTGATCCCATCAGACTAAATTTTCCACCGCCCAATACATTGCCGCCAAGAGCAACCGCTAAGATGGCATCCATCTCTAGGTTCAAGCCAATGTTATTTGCATCTGCCGAATAGATTCTACTGGAAGCGATCACTCCGGCGATTCCTGCCATTAAGCCACAAATTACATATGTTACAAATTTGATCATAGTAGAATTAAGTCCTACCAAGCGAGATGCCGTTCCATTGATCCCGACGCTCTCGATATATAATCCAAGCGCTGTCTTCTTCAGCACTAAGTGCACTAAAAGTACAACGATGATCGCTAAAAAGATTGGCACCGGCACTGGAATTTTGCCAATGTAACCACCAAACACTTTGTAGGAACCAACTCTTACATAAGTGATCTGTCCGGATGTAATGAGCTGTGCAATGCCGCGCCCTGCCGTAAACAAGATCAATGTAGCCACCATTGGCTGGATGTTAAGCTTTGCTACCAAAAATCCATTGAAAGCTCCACATAATGCAGAGGCTAACAGTGCAGCTACAACTCCTAAAGCAAGTGGTGCCGCCAACGCATCGACCGACACCTTTCCACCGGATAATATCTGGCAGCAAACTGCTGCTGCCACCGCCATCACAGCGCCTACGCTAATATCCTGTCCACCGGAAGCCGCTGTAACCAATGTCATGCCAACTGCCAATATAACAAGCTCTGAAGCTCGGTTTACAATATCTACAACATAGCCATACAATACGCCATTGTTAATGGAAATCTTGAAAAATCCCGGTGTCGTGATCAGATTGACCAACAACACAGCAATTAAACAAACGATCGGCAAAAACAAGCGCATTGATGTGACTGCCTTTATCTTTTCTTTTACATTACTCATTGTTGTCACCTCCCGCTATTGCCTTCATGATATTTTCCTGTGTTAATTCATCTCCGGCAACTTCTCCTACCTTTTTACCATCTCGCATAACTCCCATTCTTGTGCAAGTACGAAGCATCTCCTCCACCTCAGAAGAAATAAAAGTTACTGCCATTCCCTGATCTGCGAGATCAAGCACCAATTTCTGAATTTCCGTTTTCGTACCAATATCAATACCTCTCGTCGGCTCATCCAAAATAAGATAATCCGGATCAGTCAATAACCAACGTCCAATGATCACCTTTTGCTGATTACCACCAGACAGGCTCTTGATCGGTGTCTCACGGCTCGCTGTCTTGATCTGAAGCAGATCGATATATTTATCTGCTGCCTCTTCCATTTCCTTTCGGCTCATCGGATGAAACATACCTTTCTTTGCCTGAAGTGCAATGATCATGTTTTCACGCACCGACAGATCTGCCAAAATGCCATCTTTTTTGCGGTCTTCCGGCAAATATGCCATTCCCAGCTTCATTGCATCAAGCGGTGATTTGATCTTAACTTCTTTGCCATTTACCTTGATCGTGCCACCATCCGGTTTATCAGCACCATATATTGCACGAACCAGTTCAGAGCGTCCCGACCCCAAAAGCCCGGTAAGTCCTACCACTTCACCTTTATTGACGGTAAAGTCAAATGGACGAATGCTGCCTTTTCGGCCAACCTGCTCCGCTTCCACAACCGGAATATACTGTTCCAGCTTTTTATGATCTCCTTTAATATCTGCAAGATCATCGAAATTTTTGCCCATCATCTTAGCAACCAATTCCACACGAGGCAATTCCTTCACCGGATATTCTCCCACCAAATGTCCATTTCTTAATACGGTGATTCTGTCACATACTTCATACACCTGTTCCAGAAAATGTGTAACAAAGATAATTCCTACTCCCTGATCTTTCAGTTTACGCATCAATACAAACAACTTTTCTACTTCTTCATCATCCAGGGATGATGTTGGTTCATCCAAGATCAATACCTGACATTTCATATCAACCGCCCTGGCTATTGCGATCATCTGCTGTTTTGCAATAGAGCACTCTTCCAATTTGTCCGTTGCTCGTGCATCGATCGATAAACTTTTTAGCAATGCTGTCGATTTTTTATTCATTGTATGCCAATCGATCATTCCAAGTTTTTTAGGTTCTCTGCCGATAAATAAGTTTTCTGCCACCGTCAGGTTCGGACACAGATTCACTTCCTGATATACCGTGCTGATTCCATGTTCCTGTGCTTCCTGCGGAGATCGATTAATGATCGCTCCATCTGATCCTGCCATCAAAATCTCGCCGCTCTCAAAGGAATGTACTCCGGTAAGCACCTTGATCAATGTTGACTTTCCCGCTCCATTTTCACCCATCAACGCATGAATTTCACCTTTACGAAGTGTGAAATCTACATGTTGTAATGCTTTTACACCAGGGAATGTTTTGGAAATGTCATGCATACTTAATACCACATTGTTTTCCATAAAGATTCACCCACTTTCTACTGTTTATGATTTATTTTCCCGTGCCATATGTTTTGTACTTTTGCATTATTTTTCCGTACGATCCGTCCTGAAAAATTGCGCAAAAAGGGCGTGGCAGTAACCTTAGGCATCTGCCGGTTGTCCACCACGCCGCTTATTTTTTTGTCTGCTTATTTTGAAGCTGCTGTCAATTAATAAGCTCTCTTATCGATCACATCCTTTGTTACCTTGGTAACATCAAAATCTTTGTCGCCCGCTTTTACTGTTGTCACATCATCGCTGTGAGCAAAAATTCCTTCATCAACATAAGCTTTCTTATCAACCTTTTCATTCGCTTCTAATTTCTTAATGATCTCTTCTACACGTGGTCCATGAAGTGGATTGCACTCTGTATTTAAGATAATCTTGCCAGACAGGGTATCTGTGATACCAGCCTTTGTCGTATCAAAGGACATTACCAAAATATCTCCATCCGGTCCCACTTTTTTTCCTGCAGCTTCAATTGCATTGATGGCACCAAATGCCTCATTATCGTTTTCACAATATACAACATTGATATTTTTATATTGTTTCAACATAGACTCCATAACTTCCTGACCTTTTGCCTGTGTAAATTCACCGGTCTGCTGTGCGAGAAGATTCCAGCCATTGGCTTTTACAGCTTCATTTAGTGCTTCTGTACGACCAATCTGTGCGGATGCACCAATCGTTCCCTGGATGTCGACAATGTTTACTTCCTTCATGCCTTTAGCTTCTGTGTAAGCCTTCAGCCAAGCACATGCTTTTTCACCTTCCAGTTTGAAGTCTGAGCCAACCCATGCAGTATAAAGGCTATCGTCTGATACATCTACCATACGATCTACAATGATTACCGGGATATCTGCATCTTTTGCTTCTTTCAAAACCGGATCCCATCCGGATTCTGTTACCGGAGCAAGTACGATATAATCAACTTCCTGTTGGATAAAGTTGCGGATTGCTGTGATCTGGTTTTCTTGTTTCTGCTGAGCATCATCAAAAATCAATTTGTAACCATTCTTCTCACTGAATGTTGATTTCATTGATTCTGAATTAGCTGTTCTCCAATCAGATTCTGCACCAACCTGAGAAAATCCGATGGTGATCACATCGTCTTTCGTATCACCTTTCTTCCCACCGGATGAACCACATCCAACTAACAACGTTGCCATCATTGCTCCTAAAAGAGCCAGTCCGAGTAATTTCTTTTTCATAAGCGTATCCTCCTTATCTCGTTAATTTGACGTTCTATTTCAGATGTTTAGCAATCAGTAACCATCGGGCAAACAGTTTTATGTATTGCAGTCTCATCTGTAACTTGTATATATAGAATACTGTTTTTTTCACCGCTCGCATACAGAATATCATTTTGTTTTGGTTGAGATTTTTTCTTTGCAAACAGAATAATGGGGATTTTTTTTGAAAAAAAGTGGAATTTTTTACGACCGCCCCATCCCCATAGTCTTCTTTTCACAATGACACATGATATTTGTCACTGTATCACCGGATCCTCTGACACGTGATATTCGTCACCGTATCGCCAGATTCTCTGACACGTGTATTTGTCACCGTATCATCGGAACCTCTGACACATGATCCGCCACCTGTATACGGACAAGCGTTCCTTCTCCGGGGTGACTTTCATAGCTGATTCCATACTGCTCACCATAATAAACATGTATTCTCTGATTTACATTTGCCACCCCAAATCCACTTTGTCTGTCAGCACCGGAATCATGATCCATACCGTGGATCAATGCTTCCAGTTCCTCTTTATTCATTCCTTTTCCATCATCTTCCACTTCAAAGATCACATCATTTTCTTGAAAGTAACCCCGAACCGACAAGTGCCCTTTGCCTCTCTTATTGCGAATCCCATGCACCAATGCATTTTCTACCAAGGGCTGCAATAATAGTTTGGGGATTTTAACCTCATACAATTTCTCCTCGATATCAATACTGTACTCTAATACATCTTGATATCGGAACTGCTGGATCTTGAGATAACTTTCAATATGCCGCTTCTCATCATAAATCGTAATAATGTCCTGTCCCTTGCTAAGTGTTGTTCGGAAAAATTCTGACAAATAAGTCACAATCGCCACAACCTGATCATTTTGCTTTGCTTCCGCAAGCCACACGACAGTATCTAATGTATTATACAAAAAATGCGGATTGATCTGCGCCTGAAGCAGTTTACTCTCCAATATCCGCTGCGTTTCATGATTGTGCTGCATATCATCCACCAAATGACCAATCTCCTTCGTCATGTCGTTAAAGTTGTGTGCCAGCACTGCAATCTCATCCTTGGTATTCACTTTTGTCTTAGCTGTAAAATCTCCCTCTGCCACTTTACTTGTCATCTTGCATAATTTGCGTATCGGAACAATAATGCTTTTGGTCGCCTGTGCAGACAGGCAGATTGATAATGCCGTCACGACCATCGCTGTAATCATGCAAAGCAAGATCGTTCTTTCATTATTTTTATCTAGCGCTTCTTTTACCTCCTCAAAGTTGGTTGTTTCTATATAAATATAATTTTGTATGCCTGATTGGATCAAGGCAGTCAATTCATAGATATTGTCATCCAAATATTTCATGTTGGCATCGTACAATTCATTATTTTTGATATTATGTTCTAACTCTGCAACATTCTTTTTTAAGGATTTTAAGGAATTTTTCAGGCGTTTGATCTGATTGCGATTGATATCTACTGTAGCAGATTCCGACAACTCATCACAAACAGTTTTTAACTCTTCAATATAATCATATGGATTCACCGTAACAATACCATTGATTGTCGTTTTTCCAATATCCAGCTCATTTATGCTTTTGTTCCGAATCACGGACAGATACATGGTGTAATCAATTCGTTCCTTAAAATCACGTACATACTGATTGGCTCGCTCCACATTTTTATTAATGCCGGCATATGCTGCAGTTGCACTGGATACCGTCCACACCAGATAGCACACAAGAACTATCATGGGCATGATCGCAACAAACGGAATCATGATCAAGCGCTTGTTGATGGATAGTTGATTATATCTTCGCCACTTCACGGACAATCACCCCTTTCTTGATGCGCGATATTCCTTCGGCGTACACCCCTGTGTCTTCTTGAACAGCGAACTGAAATAGTGAGGATCTCGATATCCCGTTTCAAATGCAATCTCTGCAGTTTTAAGAGACGAACAGGTAAGCAGTTCTTTTGCCTTATTCATGCGTATCTCTGTTAAATATTCAACAAATGTCTGATTCATTTCACGGCTAAAGATCGTACTAAAATAGCTGGCGCTCATCCCCACTTCTGCTGCAACTGTATTCAGCGAAATGTCTTCTGACATATACTGTTTTTTTATGATCTTTTGCGCCGCAAGAATAACATCTGAATATCTCCTGTCACTTACTGTATTGCGCACTTCCAATGCATTCGCCAAAAGCTGTGTCATGTATGTTTGAATGTCTTCCTGTGACTCTGCAGTTGCCAATGCCTCCCGAAGCAATTTTTCACGATCTTTTAATTCCTGCAAATGTGCAATCTCTTCTGTCTGAGTCTTCTCCACCTTATCTTCAAATTTTTTACAAAAAGAAGTTACCGTGGCAAAGATGTTTACAATAACATATTGCCGTAATATTATAGAACGAAAATGCTCTCTTGGCATCTTGTCCAGTAATGCCTCAACAAAATGAGGGACGTCCTCAGGGCTTCCTTCGCTCAAAAAGTCTGCGATCGCATCCTGTATTTCTTTAAGATCATCTACACTATTAATATCAAAATCTGCGTCTGAACTCTTGATGGAATTGATGTTATCGTCACAATCCTTCTTTTGAAATGAAAGATATTTTTCGCGCATTTCACGAATACGTCGTTCTCGTTGCTCATATTCCTTCTGTTTTTCATGAATTTTGGAAGCCACCTCCCCTAAATGTTCCAACAATACATTGGAAGAGATTGGTTTCAGCAAATACTCTTCAACCCCTATCTTGATCGCCTCTTTTGCATATTCAAACTCATCATATCCACTAAGAATAATAATATTTGTGTCCGGCAGCTCTTTTTTGACAAGACGACTTAACTCCAGCCCATCCATAAACGGCATACGAATATCTGTGATAAGTATGTCCGGCTTTTCTTTCAAGATCATTGGCAATGCAAGTTCCCCATCGCTTGCCTCCCCAACAAATTCATAGCCCTCCTGTTCCCAATTAATACTATTTTTGATTGCATCGCGAATTACCACCTCATCCTCCACTAAAAAAACCTTAATCATATACATCACCCTTCCATACTCTTTATTGATCAACCTGCGGCTGTTCTTCTGTTACGTCACCTATCTTGTCTCATATACTTTATTGTCTATACTACAAAAGGGCAAACGCTTCTGTCAATGTCATATACATATAACATTGTCATCACTGTTTGCCCTTCTTTATGTTTACATAAAACGAAAAATAATGCAAGTATTATTCTACTATTATTCAAGAATGTAACACATTATTTCTTCTCTACACCGAGCGTAACTTTCTCACCATTGATGCTCCATTCCTTGGTAAATCCGGAAACTTCATCATAGGTTACGCCATCCGCCAGAACATCTGAGCAAAGGCTTTCCTCGTTCTTCTGCACGATGTCTTTCACCTTGTCATTGTCCTTAACGTACAACTGAATGTGATCCATCACCTCGAATCCGGCGTCTTTACGCATGGTCTGTACTTTACTGATAACCTCGCGCACAAAACCTTCCTCTAACAGTTCCGGAGTCAGGTTCGTATCCAGTACAACAGTTACTCCGTGATCACTGTCAGATACATAGCCTTCCATCTGTGCAGCCTCGATCAACAGATCTTCTTCAGCGAGTGCTTCGTCAACGCCCTCTACCTGGATCGTCAGAGTGCCTTTCTCTTTCAATTCTGCCATAGCAGCCTGTCCGTCCAATCCTGCAAGGATTTCACGAACCGCATTGATGTTTTTGCCAAAACGACGTCCCAGCGTCTTAAGCTGTGGCTTAAAGCTGTAGGTCGTGAGTGCACTGACATCTTCGGTAAGCTCTGCTTCCTTGACGTTAAGCTCGTCCTTGATAATGTCAAGGTAGAACTGTGACAACGCCGCATCTGCTTTGACAAACATCTTACCGATCGGCTGACGGTTCTTGATATTTGCAGTGTTACGACATGCACGGCCAAGTACAACTGCCTCGAGTACAACTTCCATATCTGCCTCAAGCTTCTTGTCGATATGCTCTTTCTGCACCTCAGGGAAGTCGCACAAATGTACACTTTCCGGTGCACTTGCATCCAATGAGCATACAAGATTACGGTAAATATCCTCTGTCATAAATGGGATCATTGGTGCTGCAGCTTTGGCAATGGTTACAAGCGCTGTATACAATGTCATGTATGCATTGATCTTATCCTGCTCCATGCCCTTTGCCCAGAAACGGTCACGGCAACGTCTTACATACCAGTTACTCATCTCATCCACAAATTCCTGCAATGCTCTGGCAGTTTCCGGAATCTTGTAAGCCGCTAAATTATCATCCACAGCTTGAACCGTACTGTTCAAACGTGACAACAGCCACTTATCCATAACGGCAAGATTATCGTAATCCAATGTATATTTTGTCGCATCAAAGTTGTCAATATTAGCATATAATACGAAGAATGCGTAGGTATTCCAAAGAGTACCCATGAATTTACGCTGTCCTTCCTGCACTGCTTTGCCATGGAAACGGTTCGGCAGCCACGGTGCACTATTGATATAGAAATACCAACGAATCGCATCTGCGCCGTATTTTTCAAGTGCATCGAACGGATCCACTGCATTTCCCTTAGACTTACTCATCTTCTGACCGTTTTCATCCTGTACATGTCCAAGGACGATAACGTTCTCATAAGGCGCCTTGTTAAAGAGCAGTGTAGACTCTGCCATCAAAGAATAGAACCATCCACGGGTCTGGTCTACTGCCTCAGAAATAAACTGAGCCGGGAACTGTTTTTCGAAAAGATCCTTATTCTCAAATGGATAATGGTGCTGTGCAAACGGCATTGCTCCACTATCAAACCAGCAGTCGATCACTTCCGGTACGCGCTTCATTGTCTTACCACAGTCCGGGCAGGTAAATGTAACGGCATCAATATATGGGCGGTGAAGCTCTACTTTGGCATCTTCCGGATTACCACTGCGCTCAGCGAGCTCTGCACGGCTTCCGATGGACTCCTGCTTGCCGCAGCCTTCACATTCCCAAATATTTAATGGTGTTCCCCAATAACGGTTACGTGAAATACCCCAGTCCTGAATATTCTCCAGCCAGTTACCGAAACGTCCGGTTCCGATCGACTCCGGAATCCAATTTACGGTATTATTGTTGCGCACGAGATCATCACGCACTTCTGTCATCTTGATGAACCAAGACTCACGTGCATAGTAAATAAGTGGTGTGTCACATCTCCAGCAGTGTGGATAATCATGCTCGAACTTTGGAGCATCGAATAACTGTCCTCTTGCATCCAAATCTTTCAAAACTTCCGGGTCTGCTTTCTTTACAAATAATCCGGCAAATGGAGTTTCCTCGGTCAACTCACCTTTTCCGTTTACAAACTGTACGAATGGCAGATCATAATTGCGTCCGACATTGGCATCATCCTCACCAAATGCAGGTGCGATATGAACGATACCAGTACCGTCTGTCATAGTAACATAAGTATCGCATGTTACGAAAAAGCCTTTCTTGTGCTGCTTGTCGGCAACTGTCTTTGCACAATCATAAAGCGGCTCATATTCCTTATACTCAAGATCTTTACCTTTGTATGTCTCAAGTACTTCGTAGGCTTTCTGTCCTTCCTCCTTTGCAAGTGGAGAAAGTACCTTATCAGCAAGTGCCTCTGCCAGATAGTATGTGTAACCATCTGCTGCCTTTACCTTAATATAAGTATCATCCGGGTTCACACAAAGAGCCACATTACTTGGAAGTGTCCACGGTGTTGTGGTCCATGCGAGGAAGTAAGCATCTTCCCCGACAACCTTGAAGCGAACGATTGCAGAACGTTCCTTAACTGTCTTGTATCCCTGTGCAACCTCCTGGGAAGAAAGCGGAGTTCCACAACGCGGGCAGTAAGGAACGATCTTGAAACCTTTGTAAAGAAGGCCTTTGTCCCAGATTTCTTTCAGTGCCCACCACTCGGACTCGATGAAGTTGTTGTCGTATGTTACATACGGATGCTCCATGTCAGCCCAGAAACCAACGGTAGAGGAGAAATCCTCCCACATTCCCTTGTATTTCCATACGCTCTCCTTACACTGCTGAATGAACGGCTCCATTCCGTACTCCTCGATCTGCTCCTTGCCGTCAAGGCCAAGCTTCTTCTCAACCTCAAGCTCAACCGGAAGTCCGTGAGTATCCCATCCTGCTTTTCGCGGAACCATGTATCCCTTCATTGTACGGTATCTCGGGATCATATCCTTGATAACTCGTGTCAGAACGTGTCCGATATGTGGCTTACCATTTGCGGTAGGCGGTCCGTCATAGAATGTGTATGTCTCGCCCTCTTTACGGCTGTCCATACTCTTTTCAAAAATCTTATTGTCTTTCCAGAATTTCTCAACTTCTTTTTCGCGGTCAACAAAATTCAGATTCGTGTCAACTTTACGATACACAATTTTTACCTCCTGTGTCTGATTACTGGCTGCTGCCTCATCTGTAAGGCCACAGCGGATTGTTTCTTCACAGATACCTGTTCGTGCCAATGCTTCGGGCACTTATAAAAAAAGACCCCATCCTGTAAAAGGACGAAGTCTGATTCGCTGTACCACCTGTTACATTATACGGGCCTGTGTCCGGATCCCTGCGTCTTCTGCTGTGTTCTTATGCTCTGTGTTATGGCGCGGGCTGTTGTTCCATGTCTGTTCATGGCGGACAATTCTTTGTATCTGCCGATATATGTTCCCTGTAACGGAGGAAATCCGTCAGTTCTTACTTAATGATCATCTGTATATCAGATATTCTTCCGGCTGCTGCCGGACAACTTCGGAACTGAAGCTCAGGAGTGATATTCCGCCATATTTCCTCGTCCCGGGCTCCCACCATCCCCGGTTCGCTGCAAGCTTTCCATATGGCCTACTGTCTCCATCACAGCTTTTTCTATATACGCTGTCTATTATAGGTTGGGGAAAATCCATATGTCAAGTGTTTTCATGGATTTTTCTTATTATATGTATGTTCACTTCTTCTTAATGGAATTTTCACAGACTGCAAGTGGTTTTTCCGGGAGGAAAGTGGTATACTACTACAGAATCTTGAGGGCAAAAATACAGCGTTTCATTAATACAATGCTATAATTAATGAAATACTGCACCTCATCACAAAACGGGCAAGATTTTTTCGGTTACTGATCCTCAAATGAATAATAACCTTCTCGCCCGGATTTATCACTGAAAGGTATCTTGTTATGAAAAATATGAAAAAACGATCCTTGCGCCGGATCTTTGCAGGCATTCTCGGCATAGGGATCCTGCTCACAGGCGCAGCTCCCTGCGCGGCGGCTGCCTATGGATACGATGAATATGGTGATCCTATCGTCACTGCCACACCGGTTCCTGATGGTCAGGCCGCAGCAGTCACGCCTGCTCACTCCAGCTATTATTCACAGGCTGCCGACACCGATTCCATTGACGGGTGGCCCAAAGGTCCCGGCATCGAAGCACAGGCTGCAGTCCTTATGGATGTAAATACAGAAGCCGTTCTTTATTCCAAAAATGCGGACACACAGCTCTACCCTGCCAGCATCACGAAGATCCTGACTACACTGCTTGCCTGCGAAAATCTGAACGCTAAGACAAACATTACCGTATCTGAAAAAGCTTCCACCAGTGTAACTGCCGGAGATTCCAGTATTTATGCTGCTCCCGGTGAAAAATTCACCAGGGATCAGGCCCTGATGGCTGTCATGCTCCAGTCCGCTAATGAAATGTCTGTCGCCGTTGCGGAAGAAGTTTCCGGTTCTGTAAAGAAATTCACAGAACTCATGAACTGGCGCGCCAAGCTTTTTGGCTGCAAGAACACACACTTTAACAATCCCAACGGTCTTCCGGATGAGAATCATTACACCACAGCCTCCGACATGGCAAAGATCGCCAAATCCGCCTGGCTGAATCCTCTTTTCCGGCGATACTGCACCAAACGTTATTACGAGATCCCGCCTACCAATAAATTTGCGGAAGCCCGCCAGCTGCTCAATCATCACAAGATGATGAAAAACGGCGAATATTATTATGAAGGCGTCCGTGGCGGAAAAACAGGCTACACGGATGCATCCGGCAACACACTTGTCACCTACTGCAAACGAGGAAATATAACGCTGGTAGCCGTGATCCTGAATTCTACTTCCGCGGCAAATGCTTACAGCGATACCGCTTCTCTTTTTAATTATGGTTTTGAAAATTTTGAAAAGGTGGATATGAAGGTGTCCATGGAGCCAGTCCCGTTTAAGGTACTCCCTTGTGACAAATATATCCTTAAGAATAACGGAAACACCTATCCGTTTTATTATCAGACAAAGGTTTATGTGACCCTTCCAAAAGGTATCAAAAAATCACAGCTTAACAAACGCCAGGCCGTTCTTCAGAATGCTGTCGGCCCACTGCGTCTGAAAAGCAAATATTATTATAAGAAACAAATGGTCGGATGGGGAATGCAATACGAACGAAACATCGTATCAGATCTTCTCCTGGCTTCGTAACATTTTCCTGCGGCGGAGAGATTCGTGCTTTTCACGGATCTCATCCGCCGCTTCTGTATCTTCTGCTCTCAGGGTCTTCACCCCGAAATATTTTCCCTCATCGGTTTTTCGGATCCGGATCTTTCCGGCAACAGGTCCATGCTCATGGCAAAGGGCAAGGCTGTAATACACCTTGGAATTGTTGGTACTGAACCAGCGGATCTTCCTCTTGGCAGGGCATCTGCAAATAGGACACATGGTACTTACCATGGTACGATCCTTCATCAGACGCTCCTTTGATACAAATTCCCTGGACACAAACTTGTCATGGTCTGTATAGGAAATATAGATCTCGCTGTCTCTGGATTTTGGATTCTGATATACATCCAGGGACGGATGGCGGATCATGCAGGCTTCATCGATCTCCAGGAGTATCCTGGCAGTATAGCTGGCGTCTGCCAGTGCCCGGTGAAAATCCCGGTTTTTGGGAAGCTGCAGGTAGTCTGTGGCATATTCCAGGGAACGCCTGGATATTCCATCCTCGAATTTTATGCTGAAAAGTTTCTGCACATCGTAGTAATGCACCGGCCCTGGCATCAGCTTCAGAAGATTATAGTATTTCATATTGCGCTGAAGTTCCATCACATCCTGGTCTCCCCAGGTAAAAAAGCGATACTCCTCCCCGCACCATTCCAGAAATCTGCGGATCGCTTTTGGAAAAGGAAGTCCTTTCTCCAGTTCATGGAAATCTACGTGGATCACCTCATGGATGCTGTCGTGGATCCAATGGTACACTTTGGGCTTGATCAGGCACTGGAAGGTGTCGATGATCTCTCTTTTTTCATTTAATTTTACTGCCCCGATCTCTATGATCTCAAACGGGAGCCGACTATCCGGATGTCTTCTTCCATCCGGATTCTGGTTCCATTCCAGGTCAAATACAATATAGTTCATGGGTTTTCTGTCCTCTTATCTGACTGCTCAGCTGCTTCATAAATGCAGCTGTTTCCGGATCGTTGTCCGGCTATTTCATATTTTTGCATTCGGACACAGAATAAATCGCTTCAAACAGCTCCTGCTGGAAGCTTTCTGTATCTGCATCTGTCAGAATCATATCTTTCATTTCGTCTTCTTCGTGTAGCCACCAGCGGAAATCGCATAATGTTGCACCCCGTCCGGCACCGTCTGAACAATCCACATCCAGGAATACTTTTTCTGTTTTAAAGAACTCCGGATGGATGAGATACATAAACGGTACAGCAGCATGGATACTTGCCACGCAGCGATATTTGGAAAAATTTTCAAGTACGTAGCCAGCCATATCTCCACAGGCTCTGGCTGCCGGATCACCGGACTGGCACAGCTTCATGATCTGGTTTCTGGTGAGATTACATTTCAGGGTAGCATCCAGTCCACACATGATCAGTGGGATTCCGGAATCGAATACGATCTTTGCCGCCTCCGGATCTGCGTAGATGTTGAATTCCGCTGCCGGTGTGATGTTTCCGCCTTTTGCTGCGCCGCCTGTAAAAACAATTTTTCTGATCTTATTCTTTATTTCAGGAAAAACCTTCAACAGAAGTGCAAGATTAGTCATTGGTGCAGTTTCGATCATTACTACCTGCTCGCCCTCCGGAATGGCATTCAGAATGTCACGGATAAAAAGCACTGCATTGTCAGAAGCAGCCTCTGATTTTGCTTCCGGCAGTACGCAATGACCAAGCCCTGTCTCTCCGTGAAATTCTTCCGCATAAATTGCCGCTTTCACAAGAGGACGGTCCTGGCCTCCTGCCACCGGAACCTTCAGTCCGTAAAAATCCACCAGCTCCAGTGCATTTTGGGTCACTCTTTCTATCCTGGTACTTCCTGCAGATGTCGTCACTGCAAGCAGCTCCAGTTCATCCTGATGTGCTGCCGCATATGCCAGTGCGATCCCGTCATCGATTCCGGGATCACAGTCCATGATAACCTTGATCTTATCTCCCATATATTCACCTCTGTAAAAACTCTTTCCCCCATTTTATAGTATTGCCGAATTTCCGCTGTTTACCTGTTCCAAGTATAACAGAGTGAGGAAAGAGTGTAAAGTTAATCAGAATTCGTTACTGTTCACTCCGTTCTCAGCAACACACTTCGCGGAATATTACCAGTAAACAGTAATCAGAATTCACCTCTGTACTTCAGGCTGAAACGTAAAGAACCCCTCTGCCGGACATTGGCAGAGGGGTGGAAAAAAAGGGGGTTATATTCATTTATATAAACAAATGCAATGTGCAATTTGGAGCTTTAATATTTGCAATATCCGTTTGGGTTGTTCCGGATATTGTTATTATGCTATATCCCATCACCCGGAGCTTGCAATCCAGTACCGGGGCTTCACAATAAATGCTGATCAATCAATAGAAACAAATTTCTTCTCTTCTGCTTCTTTCTTGGTCTCTTCCTTCGGGAAGGTTACATGAAGGATTCCGTTCTCATATTTCGCATGGATATCTTCATGCTTAATGCTCGAGCCTACATAAAAGCTTCTGTTGCAGGTTCCTGTATAACGCTCTCTGCGAACATATT
>ENA-OUQN01001167-OUQN01001167.1-human-gut-metagenome-genome-assembly--contig:-NODE-1167-length-16667-cov-5.127980_pt1 | contig 16667 bp, 15 predicted proteins | sample MGYA00237950_ERZ548832 | MGnify/ENA primary metagenome ERZ548832 (study PRJEB26490, sample SAMN05194703) | human gut metagenome | biome: terrestrial biome; feature: human-associated habitat; material... | reverse complement strand
GGATTGCTCCGTGCTACGCACTCCCACAATCCTACCCTGGCATCTTCTTATAGATTTTAGCACTTTTTCCCACTAAAGCATAGAGATTCCTGGATTTTTAAAGAAAAAAGCAGCATCCCCGGACTTTGATCAATCCCGGTCTGCTGCCAACTTTCATTTTATCAGTTTTATTTTCCCGCTGCACTCAGATTCATCTTTCTAAATACAACTACCAGTACTTTACCGATGGCAAGTACCAGGATCGCTGCCGCGATTGCTTCAGGAATCCCCGATGCCATTACCGTTCCCATCACCAGACCAAATACGGCACTGATCGCTACTTCTTTTGCCTCGGCATACTGCTGTGCAAATAAGACGTAAATACTTCCCATTACGATGATCGTATGAAAAATAGACCCTACAAATCCAACAATCGGAAGTGCGATCACTTCATTCACCTTTACCTTTCTGAATAAGATCCACAACCATCCGGCTGCGACACCAAGTAAGATCCGGCATCCAACCGCCACCCATAATGCCTTGAATGCTCCCGGAATACCGGTTGTACTCATAAACGGTGAAAATGCAAAGGATAAAAGAGTCGGTGTCATTGTATTGCTGACAACCGAACAGATACCGAATACACCTCCAAGAATTGCTCCGGCAGATGGTCCTAAAAGGATTGCTCCAAGGATGACCGGAATATGGACTGTTGTTGCCTTGATCACCGGAAGCTGAATCATGCCCAGCGGAGTATTCGCAAGGACAATGATGATTGCTGCCATAAGTGCAACACTGACCAACCAACGAGTATCATGCTTTTTCGTCTTCATTTTTCTCCTCCTGTTATCGTTCTCATTCCCTGAGATACAATACATTTATGTGTCGGTTTATTATAGCATTGCATTTTCCTCCAGACAAGCAGAATTTGCCTTTTCCAGTCATGCTGCAATCCATTTTTACATATATTTTTACTAATGAAACCTTTCGGGGTAAACCGATGAAACCTTCTTTTTCTTCAAGGCTCAAAGATTTTTTGCAAGGTGCTTTTTCTCCTGTCAGACTTGGACTTCTCCTTCTCATTGCTTCCTATTTTGCCGGAACAGGAATCGGCTGGCTTTCCCGCCATCCGTCTTTTTTCTCCTTCTTTCCATGGAATATGGAGTCCTCCGTTTCTTCCCCGGCCGATCCTTCTTCAACCGATACTTCCTCGACTGATACTCCGGTCAGTACCGGCCTGACTTCTTTAAGCTGTGCCATTCCCTCCCTGACTGCACCTTCCGAGGGAAACTGGGGACTTAGTTTTCAGCAAGACGGACAGCTTCCCACCGGAAATGCCACCATTGAATCCCTCAAAAAATATGACGCATACTATGCAAAAGATACGGATGAAAAAGTTATTTTCCTGACTTTTGACGCAGGATATGAAAATGGAAATACACCCGCCATCTTAGATGCACTCAAAAAGCATCAGGTCAAAGCAACCTTTTTTGTTGTCGGCACTTACATAGAATCCGAACCGGAACTCATCCAGCGTATGACAGACGAAGGGCATACCGTTGGAAACCATACCTGGCATCATCCAGATATGTCAAAGATCGCCTCGCTTGATACATTCAGGAAAGAGCTGGAGGATGTAGAAACTGCCTATAAAAATGTAACCGGAAAAGAAATGACGAAATACTACCGTCCTCCACAGGGAAAATACAGTGAATCCAATCTGCAGATGGCAAAAGAACTTGGCTATAAAAGCTTTTTCTGGAGTCTCGCCTATGTAGACTGGTATCAGGATCAACAGCCTTCCAAAGAAGAGGCCTTTGAAAAACTGCTGAACCGGATTCATCCCGGAGCATTGGTTCTTCTGCACAGCACCTCTGCAACCAATGCACAGATCCTCGATGAACTTCTGACCCGATGGGAAGAAATGGGGTATCAGATTCTTCCACTTCAGGATCTTGTAAAATCTTAAGGTACTGTACAGTGGTTTCCTGGATAATACCCGGCTATGCAGATGAGCTGCTGGCAGCTTCTCCTGCATAGCCGAGCATAAAAAACCTGCCGGACATTTTTCTCTGTCCGGCAGGTTTTCTCTTATCTCTGGCTGTCTGCTTTTTCTTTTCACGGAATCTTACAGCAGATTCTTTCTCAGTTCTTCTCCACTCTTTGCACTTAAATATGCAGGAGCAATATCAAAAACGGTCTTGCATCCTGACTGTCCTTCTTTGGCAAGTCTGTATGCTGCCCTTGCATATGCAATCAGTACAGAAGAAGTAAATTCCGGGTTGGAATCCAACTTCAGACTGTATTCGATCAGATGACTGTTCTCCTGATTCCAGCCTGTCTTTCCGCTGCGGAGTACAAATCCACCATGCGGGATTCCACTGTGGTTCGCCTTCAGTTCTTCCTCACTGATAAAATGTACTGTTGTATCATAATCGGAGAAATAGTTCGGCATGGTCTTGATCTCTTCTTCAACCTTTGCAGCATCTGCTCCCTCTTCCAGTACTACGAAACACTCTCTTGTATGCTTCTGTCTTGTTGTAAGTTCCGGATTTTCTCCATTTCTTACTGCCTCAAGAGCCGCCTCTACAGGGATCGTATACTGCTTTCCATCTTTTACACCTTCTACTCTGCGGATTGCATCAGAATGTCCCTGGCTGACACCTTTTCCCCAGAATGTATAATCTTTTCCATCCGGAAGGATTGCATTGGCATATAATCTGTTCAGTGAGAACATTCCCGGATCCCAGCCTACGGAAATGATTCCTACATTGCCGCCCTCTTTTGCTGCTGCATCTACATTTCCAAAATGCTCAGGAATCCTTGCATGTGTATCAAAGCTGTCGATCACATTGAAAAGCTTTGCATATTTCGGAGTCTGTTCTGGAAGATCTGTCGCACTTCCTCCACAAAGGATCATAACATCAATCTTGTCCTTCCATGCTTCTACATCCTCTACTCTGCACACTGCTGCTCCCTCTGTCAGGATCTTCACTGTTGCAGGATCTCTTCTCGTAAAGACTGCTGCCAATTCCATATCTTCATTCTGTCTGATCGCACATTCTACGCCTTTTCCAAGATTTCCATAACCTAAAATACCAATCTTAATACTCATTTTTTTCTCCTTTTCACGCCATCTGCAAGATGTTGTCAGAAGCACTTTATCATGTTCCCAACGTTTTAATTATACATTTTATGAGAACGATTTTCAACGGATTCTTTTGGTTATTATAATTCTTTTACATCCTCTGTATGAAAGCAGGAAATAACCTCCATAAATTCCCACAATCATCGCCGCACAGATCAGCAATGCCGGAATGATTGCTTTTATATCATAAATACTGAGCAGTTCAATACATACCTGGATACCAAAAATGGAATGGATCATGGCAAGGAGCAACGGGAAAGCAAAAAAGACTGCCATCTGTAAAAATAATGTATGCCCAAGCTCTTTTTCACTGACTCCCAGTTGTTGTAAAATCCGATATTTTTCTCTTCCGTCAATGGCATCGGACAGTTCTTTCAATGCAAGGAGTGCTGCCCCGCTGATGATAAATACCAGACCAAGATAAATTGCCACAAAAATCACAACTCCACTGGACCCGATACTTTCATCATAGATCTCCGACTGCGTACTGACAGAAAGCAGCTCATCTTCCGTAAACTCTTTCTGATATCGAAATTCATCACTGTCCATATAATTTCTGAACTCTTTTGTATCATATTTGGGGGAATAATCGGCAAGCAGATAAGAAGCATGTCTGCTTTCTTTGGGAAAAGATATTGTATCCGGTACGATCACTACCCCCATATTCTGGTCTGAATACGACATCATCAGATACGTTTCCTGGCATTTTTCCTCTGCTGCATCAAGTACCTGTCCCTGAATCGTAAGCCGGACCTTTTCTTTTAATCCTTTGTTAAAATACTTTTTGGAAAATTCTGTTGTTGCACTCACCGCATAGCCGGCTGCTCCAAGGTGGACTTTTTTATAACCGTACAGTTCTGCTGCCCGGTTGTAGTCACTTTCATGGATCAGTTCTACTTCAGAATCCAGAAATTCCTCGAATCCCTGCTGCGTCTTCAGCAGTTCTTCCCCTGCACTTCCCATCAGATCTTTCATGGTAACTTCTCTGGTTTCATAAGTATAAAATTCATGGCAGTCCTGGAAGGCAGAAAAATCAAATTCTGATTTTTCCAGTACATCCCTGACCGTTTTTCCATCCGTTGTCCATTTTTCCATACTGACTGAAATTCCGGCTACCTTCTTCACCTGCTTCGCCTTATAATCTTTCAGGGCAAAGGCACTGGAGAGAATACAAATGGTAGCAAAAAGCAACAGACAAATGATCGTTCCTGCCGCCACGGAAGTATTGACCTGGCTTCGTATCTCGCTGAAAGCAAAAGAATTCAGTCTTTTATAATAAATCCCGGAACACTTTTTCATGATCTGAAACAAAGCACCACTGACGGACCAAAAGACCAGAAATGTTCCTACAATTCCAAGCAGGATCTGTATCATGACCTCAGCCTCTGTATCCAGTTGTCCGGCAGTAACATTATAATATGCTGTTCCCAGCATGATACACGCTGCTACAAATATAATACAGCAGATGACCGGATTTTTCAGATGGACCTTTTCGTTCTTTTTCTTCGATAATAGCAGATCGATCAGCCTGGTCTTCATAATCAGAACTGTATCCATCAGAATCACGATCACATAAATGATCACGAAATACAAAATCGTCTTCCCAATCGCCGGAATGGATACCGTAAAGACAAATCTGCCCATATCTGCTTCAAACATATGTGCCACCAGCAGTGACATAAACTGGCTCAGTCCGATTCCTAAAAGAAGTCCTGCAGTCAGCGAGACTGCTCCGACCAAGAGCGTCTCACCGAAAAGAATCTTTGCAATATCGCCTTTTTTCATTCCAAGTATCAGATAAATTCCAAATTCCCGGTTTCTTTTTTTCATCAGAAAGCGGTTGGCATACACAATCAGAAATCCAAGGATCAGGGATACAACAATACTCATGCTTGAAATTGCCCACACCATCTGATCGATGGAATCTGACTTTGTCCTGGACACCTCCAGCATCGAAGACTGCCCTTCGATCGCATTGAATACATAAAAGATACAGACACCCAGTACCAGTGTAAAAAAGTAGATTGCATAATCTTTGATACTTTTCCTGATATTTTTGATCGACAGTCTAATCAGCATAATTCATGTCACCTCCGAGAAGTGAAATGACATCCATGATCTGTTCAAAGAAACTTCTCCGTTCTTCTGTTCCTTTTAACAGTTCGTGAAATACCTTTCCGTCTTTAATAAAAATAACCCTCCGGGCATAACTGGCGGTATAGGCATCATGCGTCACCATCAGGATCGCTGTATGCTCTGTTTCATTTAAAAGCTTCAGACTTTCCAGCAGGTCTTTGGAACTTTTACTGTCCAATGCTCCGGTCGGCTCATCCGCAAGGATCAGGCTTGGATGTGTGATGATTGCCCGTGCTGCGGCAACTCTCTGCTTCTGACCACCTGACAACTGATACGGATACTTTTCAAGCACTTCTCTGATCCCGAGCTTCTGTGCCACTGCCTCTATTTTCTCTTTTATTTTATCATGCGGACACTTTTGGATCTGCAATGCCAGTGCGATATTATCAAAAGCTGTCAGTGTATCCAGCAGATTAAATTCCTGAAAAATAAATCCCAGGCGGTTTCTGCGGAAATCCGCAAGTTCTCCCTTTTTCAACTCCGATGTGCAGACTCCGTCGATCCAGACCTTTCCTCCTGTGGGGCGGTCAATTGTAGAAATGCAGTTCAAAAGTGTCGTCTTTCCTGATCCCGAAGCCCCCATGATCGCTGTAAATTCTCCCTGCTCCACAGTCAGGGAAATATCATTTAATGCCTTGGTCAGACTGGTTTTATTTCCATAATATTTTACCAGATGTTCCATCTTCAGAAGTTCACTCATTTTATCTTCTCCTTTCTGCCTGTTACCGCCATTGTAGCTTCTCCCGGTAAAATGAGCCATTGATTTTGCTGACAAAACCTTACACTTCTGTAAGATTCCCTTTTCTTCAGATTTTAAAAACCGACAGAGACATCCGCTTCTCTCTCCCGGAATAAAATTCCGATCCTTGTATACTTTCCCGGTTCTGATTCAGCCAGAATCTTATGTCCCAGTTCCTCGCATAATCTCCTGCAGATATACAGTCCCATTCCTGTAGAACTGCTTTTCCTTCCATTGTCGCCTGTAAATGATTTTTCAAAAATTCTCGGCAGATCCTTTTCTGTGATCCCGATTCCGTTATCTTCTATCCAAAGCCAGATACCGGCTTCTCCGGAGCTGTTCTCCGAGGACTGTACTTTTTTTGTAAAAATCCTGATTTTTCTTTCGTCTTCCGCGGCATATTTGACCGCATTGCTTAAAATCTGACCGAGCATAAACTGAAGCCACTTACGATCCGTATACACCTTCTCGTCTCTCAGTTCAACCAGAACAGAAAAGCCATTCAGGATCAGACTGTCCTTATTGTCCCTGACGGTACTCTGTACAATCTCTTTTAAGCCATAACCTCCAATACAATAATCTTTCTCCGGTACTTCGCCTCGCAGATAATACAGAACCTGCTCCACGTAACTCTCAATCCTTCTGATCTGCTCTTTCATTCTCCGTTCCATATCTTCCCGGTGATTGAACAAAATCAGATTTGTACTTGCGATCGGAATCTTGATCTCATGGATCCAGGTCTCAATATAACGTTTAAATTCTCCATTTTTCCTGATCTGCTGCTCTACTGTATCTGTCATGGAATGTTCCATTTCCTGGATCACCCTGCAGAGGATCTGTCCCTCCAGAAATTCCGGTTCATCCAGTAATTCCGTCAGCAGATATTTTTCTTCAAGCTGCGACAGATTTTCTTCCACTTTTTTATAGAATTTTCTTTTTCTCAGGAAATCGTATCCAAAAATCACTCCGATACTCCCGGTCAGCCAAAAAAAAGCAAATCCCTGTAGTGCCACCGGACTTGCGAACAACCATAGGACCGCCTCCGCCACACCCTCTGCCAGCAGTCCCAGCAAAAGATGAAGCCTGTGATCCTTTAAATATTTTTTTAAACTCATAATAGCAGATACCCCTGTCCCCGTCTCGTCTCTATCTTATTCTCCAAACCGATCTGTGCAAGACGCTTTCTCAGACGGTTGATATTGACTGTCAGTGTATTATCATCAACAAATTCGCTCATATCCCACAGATGATCCATCAGCTCATCCCTTGAAACGATCTGCCCCTTCCTGCTCATCAGGCAATGCAAGATTGCCAGTTCATTTTTCGATAATACTACTTCATCTCCGTGATAAGAAACCATACTTCTCATCAGGTTAAGACGGAGTTCTTCATCCTGCAGTTCTTCCTGAACTGCTTCACCCTCTGCCTTTTCTCCCCGGACAGAAGATACCCTTTGCTCCGACTGTCTGCCGGTCTGCTCCGTTCTCCGTAAGATCGTTTCAATCCGCAAAAGCAGGATGGTTGGATTGTAGGGTTTTGTCACATAATCATCTGCCCCACTGCTGCGGCTCATGATCTCTTCTACTTCCCCGTCTTTACTGGTCAGCATGATGACAGGAACATCCGATTTTTCCCTGATCTGACGCAGAATATACTGCCCGTTTGCTCCGGGCAGTATGATATCAAGAAGAACCAGATCCGGACGGATCTGCCTGACCTGGGCAGCCGCATCAGTAAAGTCAGAAAGGATCTCTGCCTGATATCCACTGTCGTTTAACAGGATTTCCAGTTCTTCCCTGAGTATTTTATCATCTTCTATAATTACTATTTTCTTCATATTTTTCCCTTAAAATTTTCCACCACCGCCACCATGGCTTGTTCCTGAAGATGACGTATGCGTACTTGATCCGGAAGATCCTGAATTGTTCTTCGGCCTCGCACTTTTGCTTGTTCTGGTATACAGGAAATGATCCTGCCGTCTTGTCACCTGCATACTTCCCGCTCTGACATAGTTTTCTGCCGAACGCTGCATTTTTACACTTTTCAGACTTCTTCTCATACCTTCCACGATCAGCAGTGCGATCACAACGCCACTTCCAAGTGCGATCAGCAGATTTTTCAACCAGGGATATGCACCTTTAGGCATATGATCTCCGTCATATGCATTCCCGGTTTTCGCCTGCGTAAGAAATTCATCGCACAGATCTGCATAAGTCTCAAATGCATCCAGGTATTCTCCATCACTCAAATAAGGCAGGAACTGATCCGATATGTAATCAAGACCAGCATCCGTGATCGCTCTGATCCCGAATCCCGTGGTCGTAATATGCCAGTCTCTTGCCTCCATGCTGACAAGCAGAAGGATACCACTTTTGTCTGTGCCAATTCCATAGCCATTATAATCATAAAAATCATCTGCATAATCCTGTGCAGACTTTCCATCCAGACTGTTCACCGTCACAACCACCACATCTGCCTGCTGCCGCTCACTGATCTCATCCAGTCTTGCTTCCAGTTCTTCCTCTTCCAGTTCACTGAGAAGATCCGCACGGTCTACCAGCCGTGGGAGCTGCCTCGTTTCCGGTATGACATTTTCCTCTGCTGCTGCAGAAAACCGGATCATCAGCATACTCACAAGACATACAAGCAGAGTACAGAGAAGCAGGATTCGTCTGTTCGATCTTGTTCTGTTCATATTCCACACTCCTCCTACAACATCCACAACAGGGATAAGATACTAAATGCTGCTACACTGATTCCTGCTGTCAGCCCCACAAGCCAGCGGACATAGGCTCCTTTATCTGTCGGCAGATTTCCTACGAATTTTCCGGTCTGTCCGTTCATGGCAAATCGATATTTCTTTCCCTGCCAGGTAGTATTTAAGATCCATACCGGATAAAGTGCATACTTTACCCTGCTATTTTCCAACCGGACATTGGAATTTTCTACCACCACACCGCTGTATCCCTTTACCGTGGCACGAAAAGCATCCTCTGTACTCTGTCTGATCCTGCGGTTCGCATGGCCGATACTTTCTTCTGCATTCACATCATACTTATCAGCCAGATAGCCTGCCAGATATGCCGTCTGAAAATCCACCGCATCCTTAAAATCATACGGTTCGATGGATTCCATCAGATCATCTTCCATCTTGGAAGAACCATCCACCGGAACCCGTTCAAACCCGATCCGTCCCCCTCGTAAAATAGAATAGTAACTGGTCTGGGTATAATTATAATCCGAATCACTCCATGTCCGCACAGTCGTTCCTTTATAACGGATATCTGCTTCTGCATCCGCATCAAATAACCAGAATGGAACATAGATCCCTTTGATCTCATCAATATGATTCTCACTGCGGAATACTTTCGGAAGGAGCGGCTTTCCATTCAGATGGCTTTTAAACCGTTCCTTTGCCGCAGCCTTATCCAGCTTGAACGGAATCACGTAATCCGGTCTCAGATCTCCCTGGAACTGTCCTTTCATTACAACAGGATTATCACAGTACGGGCATTTTGTGGCAGCCTGATTCTCATCTGCTATGATCTCACCACCACAGGATTCGCAATGGTAAACCCTCATCTTTGAGGTCTCTTCTTCTCCCCACTGACTTCCGGCATCTTCCTGCCACTGCATCTGATCTTCCTTCTGCTTTTCCTGCTTCAGTTCCTCATCATACTTCTTCAGCGTCTCAATTTCAAACTCTGTATCACAGTACGGGCATTTCATTTTCTGTGCAGTACTGTTAAACTCTACAGCTCCTCCACAACACGGACACTTATATTGTATCAACTCACTCATTTATCTTTCTTCCTTTTTATCCGACGATATCATTTGCATCAAATGGGTCTCCGCATTCCGGGCAGAATTTCGGTGGATTCTTCGGATCTTCCGGTTTCCATCCACACTTGTCGCACTGGTACACAGGAGTTCCTTTCGGACGGGGTTTTCCACACTCTGTGCAGAATTTTCCTTTATTTTCCGCACCGCAGCTACAGATCCATCCCTCCTGTGGTCTTTCCTTTCCACACTCCTGACAGAACTTCCAGTCTTTCTCATTCACAGCTCCACAGGCACAGGTCCACTTTCCTGCTGCTTCTTTCTCACCGCCCTTGCCCGGTGCTGTCATATGCGGCTGGCTGCTGACATTCTGCTGGTTCTGTCCTGCATTGTGCTGAGCCATCTCAGCTCCCATCTGATACAGATTCTGAGCATTCATTCCTCCATTTTGTGCTGCCATTCCCATTCCCATAAATCCGGTCATGGCTCCTGCGGAATTGCCTGCTGCCGTCTTCATTGCACCGGCCTGAGCCTCTGTCAGAGTTGCTGCTGCCATCATCGGATCACGCAGGATCGCAGTCTTCTGTGCCTGCTTAATCATCTCAGCATCCTCTTTCGGCAGATCGATCGTTCCAATGGCAACGGATACGACCGTAATTCCTCTCGTATTTGCCCATTTTCCTGTCAGTGCCTCATTCATCGCATCACACAGCTCTGTTACATGTCCCGGAAGTGCATTGGGACGGATCTCCAGATCTGAAATTTTTGCAAATGCCGGCTGCAATGCACTGATAAATTCCGTCTTAAGCTGATGATCCAGCTCTTCTCTTCTGTATTCCTGCTCTATATTTCCACATACATTTGCGTAGAACAGAAGTGGATTTGATATCCTGTAGGAATAAACTCCGCTGCACCGCACTGCTACATCTACGTCCAAACCGATATTTCTGTCTACTACACGGAACGGAACCGGATTCGGCGTTCCGAACTTATTGTCGATCAGCTCCTTTGTATTTATATAGTAGATTCTCTGATCTTTTCCGGTGTCTCCTCCATATGTAAAACGCTTACCGATCACATCAAATACCTGATCCAGTGATGACCCAAGATTTCCTGAAAAGATCGTCGGTTCCATCGATGCATCATAAGTATACTCTCCCGGTTCCGCACATACTTCTACAATCTTTCCCTGCTCCACGATCAAGGCACACTGTCCGTCTGCCACTGCAATTCCCGACCCACTTGTGATCAGATTATCACTTCCTTTTTTATTTGCCGAACGGCTGCCGATCCGCTTCTGTCCTTTTACCGCAAGAACATCCGCATCTAGTGATTCACAGATAAAAAACTCCTTCCACTGATCTGCCATTGTTCCGCCAACCGCACTGATTGCTGCCCTGATAAGTCCCATATTCCTTCCTCCTTTGAGCTTTTATGTTATTTCCTATTGTATCAAATTCTGCTCGAAAATACTACTATTGATATCATAGCGTTTATGCAGCAAAAAAGAAACTGTATACAAAGTTATTCCCTGTATACAGTCTCTCCTGCTTTCTGCTGCATTTTCTCTTTTTTTTATGATTTTCTCTGCCGGGTTGCCTTTTTCCGGTATGCCAAGACACCGGTTCCTGCTGCCAGTATCATCAGGACTGCCCATCCCGAAAGTATAGCTTCATCTCCGGTTTTAGCAGATCTTACTTTTTTTACAACGGCCTGCGTTCTTTTCTCCGGCTGCTGATATTTATTTTCAAAAACCGGCTCGCTCTTATTTCCTTCACTGTCAAAATAAACTGTCACGGTTTCCAGTGATTCCATTTTTTCATCCCACATTACATAGACATCTACATAATAGACCTCGGAATCATAAGTCCAGTCTGCTTTTGTCCCGCTCTCCTGCTTTAAAATATAACTGTATACCCCCGGCTGGGTATAATGAAGAAGAAAGGTTCCAGTTCCAGCTCCTTCAACCGTCAGCTTTCTTTCCTGGTTGTCTGAAGCTCCCTGTTCTTTCAGTGTATACGTAAATACTTCTTTTTCCGGTGCTGTTCCACTGACTTTTGTCTGTACATTGACCTCGGCACTGCCGCCTTCTTCCGCTGCATAGATTGTGCAGGCTCCCATCACTGTCATCATCAGAACACTCGTCATTGCTACGAACATATTCCAGAAACTTTTCTTTCTTTTCACTCTGTTTCACTTCCTTCCACTGTATTTTCCTTTATCACTTTGCAGATCAGAAGATGACGGCCATTTGTATTTCCTGAAGAACAGGTAGATAATGCTATCATCTGATCTTCCACCGTCAGCCGCTCCCCCCGTGTATGGACTGCCAGTTCGTAAATGTGCCGGATCAGCTCTTCTTTTTCTTCTTTCTCTTTCCAGTCTGTCCGGTATACATATTTATCATACGCATCTGCCTTCAGGATTGCGACCGTCTCCAGCTTCAGGATCCTGCCTTCCACGTAAAGTGTCCCGGTTGTATTTTTTTCAAAGAAAGAAGCATCGGTATATAAATCAATATCCCCGAACATTTTTCTGCCCTGCATATGGTGTCCCATAATCACAGTATAGAAATCATGAAAGTTTCTGTCAGATTTTGCATCAAGAAAAATACTTCCTGCCACAGATGGATTTCCAAGCACATCCTTTTCCAGATACTCAAAATTATCTGTTCCCTGTACAACCGGATAATCTATTTTCGTATGATCCAGTGTAAGCCATCCACATACATCCGGATTCATTGCTTTCAGTTCCTGAAAACTGTAACTTAATTCCTCTTCATTTGCAGGTTTATACCGGATCAGATCCTCCCTTACCTGATCCGGTTCCTTTAATATGCTCCAGTTATCCCACAGTGCATATCCTGAATAGGCAATGCAGCAGAAAAACACGATCGCTGCCAGACCATTTACCAGGTAGTGGAAGATCTGCGTCAGACAATACTCTGCCGTACGCTCCATAGATCATCCTCTTTTTCTGCGGAAAAATACAACGCCTCCTGCGATCGCTGCAAGGAAGAGAACAGCAAATGGAAGAATCTCCAGTGCGATTCCTGTCGGTGACGGCACAGTCTTTGTATTTGTATAGTCTACTGTATTTTCACCATCCATCCGGATTGTACCTTCTGCTGTATCACTGGTCTGATTTGCTTCTTTATTTACACTTACCTCGGTCTTCTGATAACCTTTTTTATCAGTCTCAACAACCGTGTAGGATGCATTTGCAGGAAGATTCTTAACTCCAAAGGTTTCGCCATGTCTTAATGTAAATTCTGTCTCTGTTCCATTGGTGATCGTTTTTCCGGCAACGCTAGTGGAATATGTTCCGTCAATTCCTGTGATCGTTACTTTAAATGTAAAGTTATCATTTTTGTTGGCTGCACCGCCTCCGACTTTTTTAGAAACCGTAAGTGTCTTATTTGCAGCCGCATTATCCTCGAATGTTGCTCCATCTAACTTATTTTCACCCTGTGCTGTACTGACACCATTGATCTTCAGTCCTTCAAAATTATCCTTCCACACTACCTGCACTATAATTTCATACGTTGCCGTATCATAAGAAATATTCGGATTTATTCCTGCATTTTCTGACAGGGTAAAATGATACGTTCCCGGTGTCGTAAAAGAAATTCCGTTAAATAAATCTACATACGATTTCGTTGCAGAACTTGTATTTCCTCCTGCCGCACTGGTTTTCCACTGTGCTGACAGAGTTGTATCAACTGCCGTTCCTTCACTCATAAGCTGATTCATATACTGTGGAGCTGCAGGTACGTTGGTTGAAACTGCCTCCACACTGTCATAGGTTAACTGAAATGTAAATTCTTCCCCATCTTTCAGAAGTCCATTTTCTGCCGCAGTCCAGGTTTTTGTGAGTACTGCACTCGTATCATTTGCAGTTACCGATACAGACATTGCATCTGTCTGTGCGTCTGCAGCAAATACAGACCCTGTCATTCCAAGGAGCATTGTTCCTGACAGCAGTGCTGCTGCCAGCTTTTTCATTTTATTCTTCATTTTTCACCTTAGCATAAAACCTTCAGAAGCAAAAAGCTTATGCATTTCCTTTCTTTTTATTTTTATTGGATCCATTAGATTCTTCTACCTAATATTATGTTGTGGACAACCTCCCAACTATAATAGATGATCGTTGACGGCTTCCGGATCTTCCTGCTTCTTCAGCATGATCCCGCCAAAAACCATGGATTCCCTTCTACAGATTTCTTCTGCGGATCAGCGTAACCACAATGCCTTTGATCTGCTTCCGCAAGATCGGTCCATAACTTCTGCTGTCCTCCGTTGAGGAAGGATCATCCGCCAGAATATAATATTCCCCTTTTCCAAGCGATTGTTTTTCCGTACCATTTGCAGGTCCTTTTTCATAAAATACTTCTGTATCAGCCTGCGTATATCCATTGATCACCAGTTCACCTTCATCTGTGATCTGCACAGTTTCTTCCGGCACTGCCGCAATTCTTCCAATATGCAGAAGTCCGTCTGCCTGATAAACAACCATATCTCCTGCTTTATATTCTGTATGCAGGCGGTAATACATCAGAATATCCCCGTCACATACTGCCGGTTTCATTGCTGAACCATACACCCGGGTAAATCCAAATATGACCCACCCTGTAACAAATACAAAAATGATAAGGAATACCGCTTTGAAAAAATCTGATCTTCGAAGTTTTTTTAATTTTTCCTTGTCCATCTTTCCTGCTCTGTCTTTCTAAAAAAACTTTTTCTTTCTGTCTTTTCTTCTCCTGCCTGTGATTCTGCTGCCCAGCAGTCCTGCCAGTGCAGTTCCTCCCATCAGCCAGTATGGCACACTCAGCAGTTCTGCACCTGTCGGTGGCTGTGCATCTAACTGGTTTGTAAAAACCAATTCTGTCTTCTCACTGGAAAGCTGGATTTTTATTCCCGATGCATCACTGTACTTTTCAGAAATTCCATTTACTGTAACTTTTGTTACATAATCACCATTTTCTTCTTTGATCTGAACATCCCCTGACGGCATCTGCAGGATTCTGGCTTTTTCTCCATTCTTTAAAGACAGCCTTGCCACTCCATTTCCATCAAATGTAAGTGTTTCCTGATGCCCTGCCCCGTCATTTTCTGCAATTCCTTCATAACTGACGCTGTAACTGGTTCCGGCAAGCGATGCTTTTGTCAGAACAAACGTAAAATGTTCTTTTGGGTCTGCCGCACCTCCGGCAACTTTCTTTTCAATACATAAATCTGTACCGACCTGCCTGGTTGTCATTTTGAGCCTGCAAAGGTAATACGTATCAGCCGTTACCGTCCGGTATGCAAATTTCCCCTGTGCAGGATGCACATGATAATTTTTTACGTAAGACGCATCTGCACCATCTGACTTCGGCACAATTTCTGTCTGATATGTTGCTCCATCTTTCTGATACGTCATGATAATGTGGTCATTTCCTTCTTCATACTGATAATTCTGACCACCCAGAATCTCCTCTGCTTTCCTTTTAAATTCCCTGTAAGTAACTCCCGGAAGTTTTGTATCATTTGAAGAAATGGCAAAAAGTCCATTATTTTCCGCATCATACAGCTCCACAACATACACCGGTGGATCCTCTGCCAGAACTCCGTCAATATGCCATCCACTTCCCTCTCTTTTCAGGACATATCCTACAAACATATTCTCACCAAATACATTGGTGAACTTTGCCTGATCTGCTGCACTCATGGCTGAAGTAATTGCTTCCCGCCATAATTTTGTAACACTTTCCAGTCTCGTATTTTGCTGACTCCATCTTGCGTCACTGTCGATTGAATAATAGATATATTCTACCCAGTTTCCCCGTCCATAATCGTGCCAGTAACTATAGGAATTTACTTTTTTATTCAGCTCATCCAGATCAACCGTTACTGTGAAATATGGCTTGTCATTTCCTGAAGGGCCAAATTCTCCCATAGCAAATGCATTATTGATGGCTGAAGGCACTTCATTACTGTAACGAAGATAAACTTTTGCTTCAATCTTCCCTGAAACAGCTCGTTCCTGCTGTTCTGATATATCAGCCGAAGATTTTTCTGCCACTGACTGATCCTCTGTCGTCTCCTGCCCATTCTTTTCTTTCTGTTCTTCATTCTTTATCTGCTCATTTGAAGCTGATTGCTGTTCTGCCATCGTCTGCCTGTTTTCAGTCGTCTGTTCTTCTGCCTGTGTCTGTCCATTCCCGGCTGACCGTTCTTCTGCTTGTATCTGTCCGTTCCCGGCTGACCGTTCTTCTGTCTTTCCGGACTGCTCTTGTAACTGTCCGGATCCAGTGGTTACTGCCTCCGGTATGCCTTCCGCACTCTGCGATTCCGCAAATGCACTTAACTGCATTGATACAAGCAGACAAATTCCAAGTAGTAATGAGAACCAACGCCGGTTTCTTTGCTTTTTCTCATTTGAAACTTCTTTTCGTCCCGTTATCCGCATTTTTCCTTCCTTTCCGGCAGATTCTTCCTGATGAACAGGTTTTATTTTCCATCCGCCATTCTGCTTTATTTATATTCGGAAATTCACGGATCATAACAAATTTCGTTCGACACTTTTTGCAAATGTTTCCAAATATAATCTGTATACCTGGATGTAATTTCCAGAATGACTTAATTATTGCGCATCTTTCACGAAGAAAAAAGTCAAATTCTTTTCCTGAATTTTGCAAAAAATAAAATGGTTGAAGATATTTCAAAAAAATTTGCAATATCTTCAACCATTTTATTTCCTATTCGAATTCATATTCTTCAATCAGATGAGCTGCGTCCTGAGATGTTTTACATTCTCGTAATTTTCTCTTAAAAGTATTATTTCTAAACATACTGATAAGACTGAAAAATGCTTTCATATGTACTTTCAGATCCACCGCAC
>ENA-OUQN01001138-OUQN01001138.1-human-gut-metagenome-genome-assembly--contig:-NODE-1138-length-17023-cov-4.286363_pt1 | contig 17023 bp, 12 predicted proteins | sample MGYA00237950_ERZ548832 | MGnify/ENA primary metagenome ERZ548832 (study PRJEB26490, sample SAMN05194703) | human gut metagenome | biome: terrestrial biome; feature: human-associated habitat; material... | reverse complement strand
CCCTAATACTTCCCCCGTTTTCAGAGAAAAGCTTACGTCTTCTACAGCCGTGAAGGATTTTTTACCGGTGATGAAGCTTTTTTTCAAATGATGCACTTCCAGAATGTTTTTGTTTTCTGCCATCATCTGCCTCCATTTCCGGTACCTGTACGTTTCAAACGAGGTACCGAACTCATAAGCTCTTTTGTAGAGGGCTCCTCCGGATCTGTCAGAACCTGAGCTGTTTTTCCGTATTCCCTCACCTTTCCGTTTTTCAGTACCAGAACCTTATCTGCCATTTTTTCCACCACACCGATGTTGTGTGTGACAACGATCATGGCTGTTCCGTATTCCTTACGCATCAGCAGCATTTCCTCAACTACCTGTTTCTGTATGGTTACATCCAGGGCGCTGGTAGGCTCATCTGCCAGAAGAAGCGACGGATTCTGCAGCATGGAAATACAGATTCCCACACGCTGATTCATACCGCCGGACAATTCAAATGGGTAGCTTTGCAAAACACGTTCCCCATCCTTGAGGCCAATCTTAGCCATCATCCGGACGGCGCGCTCCGCACACTCTTTACGACTGATCCTTTCATGCTCCCGCATACTCTCATAAATCTGATCGCCAACGGTGCGGATGGGACAAAGGGCTGCTCCTGAATCCTGAAAGACCATGGCGATCTCAGGACCCAGAAGTCTGCGTAATTCTTTTTCCGGCATATCCACCACATTTTTTCCTTTGTACCAGATATCCCCTTCTGTCACCATGCCTTCATTTCCCAGAAGTCCCATGATTGCCTTGATGATGGTACTTTTTCCGCTTCCGGATTCGCCTACCACCCCCAGGATCTCCCCTTTATTCAGTTCCAGATCCACATCATGTACAACCGGTTCTCCGTTGTAACAGATCGTCACATGCTCAAGCTTCAACAATGATTCCATCTTATTTCACTTCCAGATCTGCCGTGATCTCGTAATAATCACATGGGTGAGCAGTCAGCCCTGATACATTTGACTTTGACACAAGTCCCATATTCAAATGAGAAACAAAGAAATACGCATCATCATCCAGAATGGTCTGCTGTGCTTCCACAGCAAGCTTGCCTCTCTCATCTGTATCAAAGGTCTCATGCAGCTTCGCTACGATATCATCAAGATCCGAATTGCTGTATTTGCCATAATTTTTGGCAGCGTCAGATACAACTGTACTTGTGAAGAAATATTCCGGATCACCGGTAGGTGCAGTTGTAAGCGAGCTTACATATACATCAAATTCTCCGTTCTTCGCATACGTCGCATGATCTGCTGTATTGTTGACATTGACCTCAATTCCGATGTCCTTTAAAGTGGACTGTGCATATTCTGCAAGCTTAGGCTGTTCCAGACGGGTTGGATAGGTCAGCCATGTGATGGACAGCTTCTTTCCGTCCTTATCTGCATAGCCATCTCCATCCGTATCTGTCCATCCGGATTCTTCCAGAAGTTTTTTCGCCTCTTCCGGATCATAGGACGGTGCCTTTACTGCATCGTTTCCATAGGAAAAGCTGCTTGGGAAGGCTCCCACTGCCGGAACACCTCGTCCCTCCATGATCACACTGCAGAAGCCGTCCTTATCGATTCCCATCTCAATGGCTTTTCTCACATTCTGATCCTGCATCAGCTCGGATTCCATATTAAATTGTCCGAAGAAACAGCGGCTTGTTGCTACAGAGCTGATCTGATAGTCCGGATTTCCGTCAAAAAGCGCATAGTTATCATACTGAAGTCCATAGGTTCCCTGTATATCGCCTGTCTGCAATGCCGCTGTCAGAGCACTTCCGTCTGAGAAGGATTTTACGATAACGTTGTCTACCTTTACATCTCCGCCCCAGTAATCCTCATTTTTTACCAGCTTAATCTCTGTTGGAGATACCTCTGTTGCAACATAAGGGCCTGTTCCTGCCACATTTGCAGAGCCGCCCTCTCCTTGTACGCCATAATCCATATCAATGATAGCACCATACGGATCACCGAGGTAATTGATCAGTGCCGGACATGGTTCGGAAGTATGGATCGTTACTGTCATTCCATCTGCTTCGATCTTATCGATCTTCATATCGTAAGGTGCACGGTCATGGTTTGCGATCAGATCCTCCAGGCATTCCTTTACCGCTTCTCCATCCATGGTCCTTCCGCTGGAAAATTTCACACCGTCACGAAGGGTGATCTTTACTGTATTATCGTCTGTAAATTCATAGTCTGTAGCAAGCCATGGCTCTATCTCCATGTTGTCATTGTACTTAAACAGTGTTTCTCCTACGCCATAACGGAGACAGCTCCATCCGGAATAATTGTCGTGAGGGTTTAATCCTGCATCTCCCATTTCTTCACTGTATCCAGTGGTTCCGTAAACAAAGGTAGTTCCTTCACTCTTTTCTTTGCTTTTTGCTGCTGCCGGAACTCCCGTCATGCTCATGACCATTGACGCAGCAAGCATTGCTGCCAGAATCTTTTTCTTCATAATCTCCGCTCTCACTTTCTGTATTATGCTTATTTATAAGTGCCTGTTATCCTCTTCTCCTGTTTCGTTCCTTCGGATCCATATAATCCCGGATCGTATCTCCCAGAAGATTAAAGATCATTACCGTAATAAAAATCGCCATTCCCGGCGCAAGTACCATCCACGGTGAAATCTGCAACATACTTCTTCCATCGTTGATCATACTTCCCCATTCTGCCATTGGAGGCTTTACACCAAGTCCGAGAAAGGAAAGTCCTGCCAGCTCCATCATCATGGTTCCAATATCAAGAACTGACGTAACAAGTATGGGGCCTGCAATATTTGGAAGGATATGTTTGAGCAGAAGCTTTCCTGTACTGCCCCCGGAAAGCTTTGCCGCCATAAGATATGCAGAGTCCTTCTGAGTCAGGGTAAGCCCTCTGGCAAGTCTTGCAAACTTCGGCCAGCTGATCACCGCCAGAGCAATAATGGCATTTTGGATACCGCCTCCCAGAACACCTGCTACTGCCAGGGCAAATACCAGTCCCGGAAAAGCCAGGAACAGATCGGATATACGCATCAGAACGGTATCGGCTTTGCCACCCTTCCAGCCACAGAAAATACCAATAGCCGTTCCCACCACCGTGATCACCGCAACCAGGAGCAGCGTTGCATAAATACTGGTCGTACTTCCTATGATCACACGGGAAAGCATATCTCTTCCATAACGGTCTGTCCCGAGCAGATGCTCCGGTCCCGGCGGTTTCTGGGCAAGTGCCAGATCCTGGACATAAGGATCATAAGGGCAGAGATATTTTGCAAATGCCGCTACAAACAGAAGCAATGCTGTAAGCACAAGAAAAAAGGCAAGCTTTGCTTTTGTATGATTTTTCCGGATCTTCTGCTTCCGGACTGTGATATTATTTTTTCCACTCATGCTCTGTCACCTCCAAGTCGTACTCTCGGATCCAGATAGTGGTAAATAATATCTGTCACCAGATTTACCAGAACATAAATAACCGCCATCCATGCCACATAAGCCTGGATGATCGGATAGTCACGCATGGTGATCGCATCTACCGCCAGTTTTCCGACACCATCCCACATAAAGATATTTTCCACAATGGCAGTTCCTCCCAGAAGATTGCCGATGGACAGAGCCAGCAGTGTGATGATCGTCAGCATGGAAGCCTTCATTACACTCTTCCAGATGATCACACGACTGCGGATCCCTCTTGCCCGGGCTCCGGTCACATAATCCTTATTCAGTTCTTCCAGAACCGTGGCACGCACCTGTCTGGTATATTTTGCAGCCATGGAGATTGCCAGTGTCAGTGTCGGCAGAATAATACTCTGTCCGAGATCTGTATTTGTGACTACCGGTAAAACACCCAGCCTGATGGACAGAAAATACATCAGGACCATGGCAGCAAAAAAATTCGGCATGGAATTGCCGATAAAGCTTAAAAATCTTATCAGATAATCTACCCATTTGTTGTGCTTTACTGCTGACAGGATTCCCAACGGGATTGCAAGAACAATCGTAAGAAGGATCGATGACAGAGTCAGCATCATCGTTGCCGGAAGCTTTGAAATAAAGGTTTCATAGACATCTCTGTGAGACACATAGCTCTCTCCCATATCTCCGGTTACCATTCCCGCAAACCAGGCAGCATATTGTACAAGGAATGGTTTATCAAGGCCATATTCTGCCTTTGCCTTGTCAATGACTTCCTGGGATACTGCAGAGCCTGCATTTTCATACATATAAGTTACTGCATCTCCGCCGGCAAGCCGCATCATGGCAAAAGAAAGAAATGTGATCCCGATCAGGACCGGGATCAGCTGCAGCAACCGTTTTATTATATATTTTCCCATATTTTCCTCTCCGCACTTTGTTTCTCAGTATTTCGAATAACAAAAGTTTAACAACACAGCTGTTCTGCCACAACCCCGGCGGGGGGATTTTACATATTCCATTTTGTCATGCATATGTATTCCATCATGTTCTTATATTCTCACACAGTGACATGCGGATAATTCTTTCCAGCCCTCTCCAAGAGACTGTGACTCTTCATACTCGATCAGCCTCCGTTTTCTCTCTTCCAGCGGATCCGGGATATGGATCGCAGAAAGCAGGGACTGTGTATAAGGATGCTGCGGATTTTCAAAAAGCTCTTTTGTAGGTGCCATTTCTACCAGCTTTCCGTTTTTCATCACACCGGTTGTATCACTTAAAAAACGTACCATGGACAGATCATGGGCAATAAAAAGAAACGAAAATCTTTTTTCCTGCTGAAGCTTTTTAAAAAGCATGACGATCTGTGCCTGGATAGAAATATCCAACGATGCGATGGGTTCATCTGCAATGATAAGACGCGGTTCCATGAGAAGGCTTCTTCCTATGGCAACTCTCTGTCTCTGTCCGCCGGAAAGCTCTCCCGGCTTTTTCGAAAGAATGCTTTCATCCAGTCCTGTCTCCTTCAGGATTTCCCGAAGCCTGTTCTCCAGCATTTCTCTGTCACGGATCCTGCGGCTGATCTTTACAGGCTCCAGCATGATCTGCCGTATGCTCATTCGGGGATTCAGTGCAGCGCCCGAATCCTGAAAGATCATCTGGATCTCAGTCTGCATTTTCTTCCGCATTCCGAAAGGATCCTTTTTATCCGGCACTCTTTCTCCCTGATAAAAGATCTCCCCGCCTGTAGGCCGGTAGATTCCTGCAAGCGTTCTGGCTGTCGTGGATTTTCCGCAGCCGGTCTCTCCCACCAGTGCCATGATCTCACCTTCCCGGATACTGAAGGAAACATCATCCACTGCATGGATCGTATAATCGGAACGGATACGGAAATGCTGCTTCAGATTTCTGGCTTCGATCAGTACAGGCGCCTGTTTCTGTTCTGTTTTCTGTAAAAATGACGCTTCCTTTTTATCCGGTTTCTGTTTACGGCCGCTGTTTTCCTGTAATCTGTCCTTCAAAATGGAGGGCTTTTCTATTTTCGGAGCTCTTTCATCCAGAAGCCATGTGGCTGCATAATGCGTATCACTGACTTTAAACATCGGAGGAGTCTGTTCATAATCGATTGCCAGCGCCTGGGGATTTCGAACGGCAAACGCATCTCCCGGCGGAGGATTCAAAAGAGAGGGCGGCATTCCGGGGATCGGATTCAGCTCCCCTTTTTCACCTGCAAATACAGGCAGAGAAGACAGAAGTCCCCAGGTATAAGGATGCCGGGGATCATAATAAACCTCTTCTGCTGTCCCGATCTCAATGATCTTTCCTGCATACATAACTGCAACTCTGTCTGCGATCCTTGCAACAGCTCCCAGATCATGAGATATGAACACAATACTGATCCCTGTTTTTTCTCTCAGCTCAAGAAGCAGATCCAGAATCTTTGCTTCCACGGTTGCATCCAGTGCTGTAGTCGCCTCATCGGCAAATAATATTTCCGGATCACAGGCCAGTGCAATAGCCAGCACACAACGCTGACGCATTCCTCCGGAAAAAAAATGAGGCTGCAGGCCATAGCGCTGTTCTGCATCCGGAATCCCTACCAGCTTCAGCATTTCCACAGCTCTTTTTTTCGCCTCATCCCTGGATACTTTCTGATTTTTGATAATAGCCTCTGTAATCTGTTTGCCAACCGGGATCGTCGGATTCAGCGTCAGCATAGGATCCTGGAACACCATGCTTACCTTACTTCCGCACAGCTTTTCCATTTTTTTTCTTTTATAGGCTGTGATATTCTCTCCGCAGAGACTGATCTCTCCGCTTTTTACATGTGCATTCGGTGGCAGAAGCTTCATCACGCTACGGCACATAACGGTTTTTCCACATCCGGACTCACCTACGATACAAAGTATCTCTCCTTTTTTTACCGTGAGATCAACATTCCGGACGGCCTGTACCTCGCCGTCCGGTGTGTCAAAGCTTACCGAATAGTTTTTTAATTCCAAAACGGTTTCCTGCATGATCTTTTCCTTATTTTGTAATGGTCCAGTCTTCAATATTCCACATAACACCTACGGAATGATGTCCCAGAACACGTGTGGTATCCAGTCCGTCAAGTCCGGAAACGCCTACATAATCTCCCTGAAGATAAGCAACCAGAAGGATTCCAGGTGCCTTGGCATATGCCTTTTCGAATTCACTATATGCTTCTTTTCTGGCTTCCTCAGTCTCACCGTGACGGCCTTCCTCAAGATATTTATCCACATCTGCATTGGAATAATGCATGTTGTTTCCACTTGCGTCGGTTACAAAGTTTACATATGCCATATCCGGGTCAAACTGTGTTGCATAGCCGGCAAGAAATCCATTGTATCCTGCATCCCAGTCAAATTTGGTAACAAGCTTTACTTCCATTTCCACACCAGCCTGCTTCAGCATATCAGACATGACATTGGCAATATCCACACGCTCTTCTTCGTAATCACGTACCTGGATGGTAAAGTGGAATTTCTGTCCGTTTCTCTCATAGATCCCATCATCACCTTTTTTCCATCCCAGCTCTTCCATCTTCTTTGCAAAGGTATCCAGATCATAGGAGTAGATATTGGCTTCCTTATCTGTTCCGAGAGGGTTTCTCTGGATCGGGCTGTATGCCGGCTCTCCCTGTCCTGCAAGAACACCTGCAATAATGGAATCCTTATCCAGCGCATAATTCAGAACGCCGATGGAATCTCCGTTTTCCTTCCAGAAATCTGTGCTCATATCCATGGCTGCTCCACGGTAATCTGCTGTGGTGAACTCCCAGTAATTATATCCGTCCTTATCCTTGAACTGAGAAGCGTAGTTGGAATTCAGCCATGCAAGATCCGCCTCACCGGACTGGAGCATGGTTGCCTTTGTAGTCTCATCCGATACTGTACGATATACAACGGTTTCAATATTCGGAACCTTTCCGTAATAATCTTCATTTCGTTTCAGTGTGATCATTCCACCGGTAGCATCCCAGTCTTCAAATTTATAACGGCCTGTTCCCACCGGATTCTGGTTAAAGGATGTGGTATTCACGTCCTCTCCTTCCAGAAGATGCTCAGGAAGGATTCCCATGGTAAAGTAATCCAGCATGGCAGCATCATACTGATCCAGTGTAAAGATCACCGTCTGATCATCCGGTGCCTCAATGCTTGTAATGTCCTGATAGTTGCTGGTGATACTGGCTCCCAGGGTTTCATCCTCTGTAAGCTCCTTATAGGTGTATACAACATCCTCTGCATTGAAATCTTCTCCATCATGCCACTTAACACCATCTCGAAGTTTAAAAGTATAGGTATTGGTATCCTTGTCAAAGGTATAACTCTCTGCAAGATCCTCTACCGGCTTTCCATTGGCATCATATTTCATCAGTCCTGAAAAAATAAGATCCGGAAGTTCATCATGGTTATTCAGAAGAGGATTAATTGTACTTTCTGACTCACCTGCATATACCAGAGTTTTGTTTTCTTCTGCTGCAGCTACGGTTACCGCACTGCCTGCAGCTGCTCCTGTGCATGCTGCGGTCACTGCTGCCAGTGTTATCGCCGCATATTTTCTTCCATAGTTGATTCCTGTTCTCTTTTTCATTCTGTTTTCCTCATCTTTCCTTATTTTCAAACCGGTTATCTACACCTCGGAATGTTTTATCACGGTTTGCGTCCAAATATTTTTTTCTGACTGCATCAGAGATTGCTGTAATGGTTATTTACCTCACTTCTCACAAAGCTTCCCATACTGGTAATGCACATTAAAGTAATGACCAGAAAAACTCCTGGGATCACGATCACCCACCAGGTATTCATGATCAGTGCTTTATTTGCCAGTGAAAGCATACTTCCCCAGGAGACTACATCTGCCGGAAGCCCGAGGCCAAGAAAACTTAATGTAGATTCCATGGTAATACAGCTGCTTATCGAAGAGATCACCACAAACATGATCGCCGAAACAAAATTCGGGATCAGATGGTGATACATCACATATCCAAAACTTCCTCCGCAGAGTCTTGCATACATCACATAATCACTGTTCCTTATCTGCCGCACTTCACTTCTTACAATACGTGCCAGTGCAAACCACCCGGTAATACCGATGATCACAGATATGCTGATCACATCATTGGCCTGAAGGACCGCAGACAGGATCAGGATCAGCAGAAGGGTCGGAATACTTCCGCACATTTCCGTAAACCGCATCAGAACTGAATCCACCTTTGGACCTGCTGTTCCGCTGATGCATCCGTAGGTAACACCGATCACAGTAATGATCGCAGCACCCAGAAGTCCGATCACCAGAGAAACCCTTCCTCCATACCAGATCAGTGAATAAATATCTCTTCCAAGCGAATCCGTTCCAAAGATAAATTCCTTTCCCGGCGGTGTATTCAGATTCTGGAGATAAAAACCTGAGGGATCATGATTTGCAACAACATTTGCAAATACACAGCCCAAAACGATCAGAAAAAGCAGGACCATGGAAAATACCGGTTTCCCCTTCAGCTTTTCCCGAAATGTTTTTTTTCGCTTTTCAGATCCTTGCTGCTTCCACCCGGCACCAACTACCTGAAAAAGCTCAGCTTCTGAAAGCTTCCGGTCAGCTACCATACCCTCACCTCCGAATCCTTCATTCTTGGATCGATCTCTTCATTGACAGTCTGTGCAACAAAGCTGCTTAAAAATACGATAAATCCCGTGATCAGCACATCGATCATCAGCAGGTTATAATCGTGATATTTTGCAGATTCCACTGCAAGGTTTCCAATTCCCGCATAATTGAAAACAGCTTCCACAGTTACAGTCCCACCGGTTACATGGGGTACCGAAACTGCCATGATACTCACGATCGTCGGCATTACATTTCGAAGACAATGCTTCCACAGGATCTTTCTTTTGGAAAGTCCCTTGGATCTGGCAAGAAGTACATAATCCTTCCGCACCTCATCCAGAAATTTGTTACGTATCATATATGCGTAATACCAGAGATGGCTGAAGATCATTACTACCAGCGGAAGGATCATATGCTTCATACGATTGCCGATACTATCTGCCATTCCCACATCATAGGCACCGCTGCTTGGGAACCATCCAAGATTTACACTGAAGATCAGGATCAGTACCACACCAAGCCAGAAAGCCGGCACATAATAGGCTGCTGTTCCGATCTTGCAGATCAGCCGGTCGATCCACTGATCCTCATGGAGCGTACAGAATATGGCGATCAGAACTGCCAGTATAAAGATCACAATATAAGCAATTCCTCCCAGCACCAGAGTATTTCCGATCAGCGGTTTGATCACATTCATAACCGGCTGCCTGTATTTCAGCGACAATCCGAAGTCACCATGAACTGCATTGGTAAACCATCTTACATACTGTACCCCGATCCCCTGATCCAGTCCCAGTCTCGTTCTGGCTGCAGCCACTTCCTCGCTGGTCATCATTTCCAGGGAATCTCCGTAAAAGGACTGCAGGGGATCTCCCGGTGCCAGTCTCGCCAGCCAGAACACCACCACAGACAGCAGAAACATAACCACAGCAAGCAGAAGGATCCGCTTCAGGATCCGGATGACGAGTTTATTTTCTTTGTTCATAATTTTCCTTTCCCACTTCCCTTTACTTACATGTAAGACAGTAAGGCAGACATTCGCATTCCGCTCTGCTGCATGCTCATGAACACAAATCGTTCCACGATTTGTGTTCATATTTCAAAAGCAGTTATGGCATCCAAAACCATAACTGCTTTTGAAAGGGTCGTGTTATTATTCGACAAAACATTTGTATGCACAAATAGGAGTGCGCGGAGGTTATGTGCATCACAGTGTTTTTATGTTCAGCACGCGGAGTGTGCTGCTGATATTATTTTATCATTTAACAGCTTTCGGACAACCCCGGTACGGGGATATTGGGCAGTCGGGTTTGGCATGGATGTGTATTCCATATAAAAAACGGGACTTTTCTGTATCAGGAACCTGTGTCCCGTGCAGAAAAATCCCGTCTGGTCTTTTGCTTTATTCTTTTATCACTTCCCGGAAATCTGAAGTCTTTCCTTCACGAATCCCAGAAAATCCTTTCCCTGTTCACTGAGTTCTTCACCTCTCCGGCAGATGCACCCGTAAACAAGTTTCTGGCCTTCTCCCGGAAATGTATATTTCACGGAGGAATATCCCGGATCACGGCCGGAAAGATCCGCACCACTGATATTACACAACTCTCCGGACCCAAGAAGACGTTCCACGATATAATCACTGTTTGTTACGACTACGGTCTCTGCCTCCACTGCGGAATGACCGTTTTCCTCTACAAGGTTCCGGTAATTATCCGGGGAAAATTCATCGGGAAATCTCTGGATCAGCCTGAGCTGGGACATATTAAAATCTCCCTCATCTGCTGTATCTGCTTTCCCTTTCCCGGTATAAATATTTACCTCGGTTTCCGTCAGCAGCTCAAATTCCAGGTAATTTCGGGAAAGAAAATACTGGAACGCTGCCAGCTGATTCTGCATCACATAGGCGAATCCCATATCATCCTGTCTGCCTTTCACACGTTTTATGATCTCATGGGTATCTGCTGCGTAAACCTGATAATGAAGATCATCGCACTTATGTGCTTCATAATACGTTACGAAGGTGTCCGCAAACCAGGAGCTGGGATGAAAGCATACACACAGGCTGCTTTTTGCAAGTGGCTGTGCCTGCATTTCCAGTTCATCTATATTTTCCAGGATCCTCTGCACATGGATATATGCACGCTCTCCTTCCGGTGTCAGCTCTATGCCCTTTGCATGACGGACAAACAGCTGGGTACGCATATCGTCTTCCATGGAACGGATCACCTTGCTTACATTTGACTGCGTGGTAAAGAGCAGCTCTGCAGCCTGGCTGAAGGAGCCTGTTTTAGCACAGGCCGCAAAATACTGTATCTGTTTTATATTGAGCATGATCCTACCTCTGTTTCTTTGCAAAGATCAAAAACATCGGGGTCGGATTGTAAAACTCGTCTTTTTCTGTATAAATACGTTTGCTGATACCAAGGTCAAAGGAAAATTCTTCCACACCTGTAGGGCTCAGCGTTTCCAGATCCCATGCCGGACGCAGAAAAGAACTGATGGGCAGCTGCCGCTTGATATCCTCGCATTCCTGCATCAGCTCATCCTGGATCTGATGATGGGCATGATTCTCCGGAAGATCCGCAGTGTCCGCAAAGTCTGCTGCTCCGTAGTTTGCATCCAGATTTATCATCACTCCGCCCGGTTTCAGTACGCGGAACCATTCCTGATAAGCATGCTCCGCGTCCGGAAGTGTCCAGGTAAGGTTTCGGGATACGATCACATCAAATTCCTCATCCGGAAAATCCGGATTTTCCGCATCCATGACCGCAAACTGGCAGTCTGCTTTTTCTTCCTCTGCCAGCTTTTTTGCATGGGTGATCATATCCGGTGTCAGGTCGATACCGGTTACCTGATGGCCTTCTTTTGCAAGAAGAATGGTAAAAAATCCAGTCCCGCATCCAACATCCAGGATCCTGAGATTCTTTTTCTCCGGCAGGTGCTTCTTAAGCTCGGTCATCCATCTGCCTGCAAGTGCACTGTGAAGCTCTGCTCTTCTCTGTTCCAGAAAGCTGTCGCTGCGCCTGGTCCAGTACTGGGCGATCCTTGTTTTCCGCTCGTCTTTTTCTCTTACGATATTTCCGTAGGTGATCACAGGGCCGCCTTCCACAACCTGAAGGCTTGATACCTGATAAAGGATCACACCATCCATGTCTGCACGACAGATTTCCTGTACATTTCCCTCATAATCACGGATCTCTCCAAGATACTCATCCTGATGAACGATATCGCCTGGTTTCTTCACCGGGTACCAGAGACCGTTGACACTGGCGCATTGATAACGCACATCATCCATTTTCAGAGGATAGTACGTACTGTGGGAACGGATTCCGTTATAGGCTCCGATGCTGCAGAGGATATTTCTTACATCTCTTCGCATGGAATCCACTTCCTCCCGTTCCCAGGTTCCCATACAGCCGCGTTCCAGAAGGACCGCCGGAATATGGAAGGTACTTGCCGCATAATTGTAGGCGCCGCCTGTGCTCACATTTGACTGTACCATATATGGGACATCAACCTGCTCTGCCATTTTTCGGGAAGCTTCCACGATCTCCGGCTTTGCCACGCCTGCAAAATATACATACGGAGTCAGTTCCTCATAATCATCACCGCCGTGAAGATCGATATAATAATCTGCCTTCCGGATCAGGGATTCTGTGATGGCCGCTGCCAGTCGTTCCATTTTTGTGCCATCTTTTCTGCCAGGGAAAACACGGTTCAGATTTTTTCCGTCTTCCCAGCTGATGCTGCCTGCACGCTTCTCAAAGTCTTGCCTGTTCAGCACTTTTACCAGAACCAGCTGTCCGTTAACTTTTTCCGGATTCATTTTTTTTGACAGCTCGATCAGGGTCTGGATCCCCACATATTCTCCTGCATGAAGTCCAGCTGTGACAAGGACGGTTTTTCCCGGATTTTTTCCACGGATAATGGTTGCCGGAAGAGTAAATTCAGAGAAATCTGACTGGGCAGTATTTCCGAATACTTTTTTATAAGCCTGATAAAGTAGCATTTCTTGTGAGCATACACGGTAATAATATTTCTGACCGGGTTGCAAACCGTCTATACGAACTTTGTGCAAGTAGTTGTTACAAACCACTTGCCCGTCTACAATCGTACGTGCACGTTTTAGTTGAGTAGTGTCCGTTCCATATTCCACCCAACAATATGCGGGAACGGTAGTTTCCCACATCACAGTAATGCCATTACCTACCGGATTCTGTAAATAAGGTTTCGTGCGGAATATTTTGTCTGCTTTTTCAGCAGTACGGATTTCGACTAGTATAGGACGGTGATCGGAAGCCATAGGTTCATTCAAGACTTGGGCAGATATAAGAGCGAAGCCATTAATATTTGACTTCAATGTAGTAATATAATCTATAGTCTTTTGGGGTTCAGAAGCCGGATAAGTAGATTGTTTAGGGTTAGAGAGTATCTGGAAGTCTTTCTGTAACTCCTTTATAAAGTCGGATTCCGGTTCAGCATTCATGTCCCCAGCCAGAAAAAGAGGCTTTTTATAGGAAGCAGTAGATGACTTCACTATTTCCAAGGATTTCATGCGATCCTCCTCCGTTAATGACAGATGGGTACAACAATAAATATAATCCTCAAATTCTGCCAGAATCAAGGTGCGGGCCTCTTCTCTACCAGGTAAAGGGATAGCTTATAAACGTAGCGGAACTTGCTTTGTCAACAGTCCGATTCCATATTTACCTCCTTCAAACTCTATAGCAGGTGCAAAACAAGCATGCATCTGTGTACGTTCAGCTATCTCACCCAGTACATATTTCTGTCCGCTCCGACGGGTCATACTGTCTACCTCTTGTATAGCCACAACATCAGGAGAAGCATTATTTATCACATTGGCTACCCGTTGAAGACTACAAATATCATCCATGCCATTCGCATTTTTTATATTATAAGTCATCAGTCTCAATGTATGTTGAGCCTGTACCGGAAAAATAAATAAGATGACGGAAATGAGTAAAAAGATCTTTCTCATGTTCTTCATTTTTGGGGGTTATGTTAAGTTCCCCCAAAGGTAAGAAAAAAATAAAAAGCCACAAAGATACGGATTCATACCTTTGCGGCCTCTTATTGTTAAGAATAACTTTTCTCTAAATGGGGGGATGAGAATAAAGCTATATTATTTACAAGGTCGATTTATTATCTTATTATTTCTTTTGCCACTTTGCAGCAGTATCCCACATTTGCGGGTCTACACTATTAAAGTGCCAAAAACCGATTTGAGAGATTCCCAGTTCATCGGCTAGTTCAAGTAGCGCTTCCGTACTTCTGGCATCACTTGCATAAAACAGATGCCGATTACCATCAGTACCATCATACAGATACATGTTTACCTTTTCATAACATAACCAGGTAGGAGAAGGCAAAATTCCATTTATACTGTCAGGCACAGATTGGTAAACCTGCCTTCCTTTGATGCCGCCAGTTACAGCATAATCATTTGCATAAGCAGGCAGCGCCATCACTAATTTATCATTCGGAATATGTTTCATCCAGAAAAGCATCGCCTCTTTAGTCCATAGATAATTAGACGTAGGTCCAATGCCCATACAATCATCTCTGTGCTTGAGCTCGGGCTTATCTATCCCAGGTGCAAAATACATATCGTAACACATCACTCTAATTAAGTCGCAGGTAGTATTCAAAACTGCCGGATCGTGAAACATCTTAGTTTCGTTATCCTGACACAAAGCCGGATAAAAACTAACGCAATGGCTTAATTTCTTTCCAACAGCATGGAGTTCTTTTGAAGCAAGTTTCAGGAATTCGGTATATGCATCCTGAATATCAGGGCTCAAATGTTCGAGATCAAGATCTATTCCATCATATCCATTTGCATTGCAATCGCTTACATACTTCTCAACAAGTGCCTTTCTTTTCTGTGGCGTATCAATCGTTTCTTCATTTCCACCTACAGCCTGATATACTTCGATATGATTCTGATGACACTCATCGATAAATGATTTCGGAGGATTCCCGAAAACGCTAATGGAACTAATTATCTCTTTCACTGGCTCTATATCCTTAAAAGAGCTTCCATCTATATAGACATACCAAGGAGCTACTTTCTTCTCCTGGGTGGTGGAAGAGAGTGTTTCCTGCTTGCAGGAAACACTCGTCATTACCAACATTACACAGCATATAGCTGTTCCAATTATGCTTAAATACCTCATTGAATGTAAAGTAAACTGTTATTCTTCATCATAATTATACTTCTTATATTCTATATAGTCATATTTGACTGTATATGTCTTTGCAGTAGGCTTATCTCCTTGCCAGCCACCTCCATCAGCAAAGGTCATCATTGAGAATCCAAATTTAAACTGTGCCGGAGTATACCAGGTAGTAAATGTTTTCGCCACTTCACCATCTATAATCCATGCCGCCCAATATGCACCATCTGCATTAAGTCTAAGGTCAATAGTCAAAGTGTGTTTACCCGGATCAATAGGTACACCGTAAACTCCCATAGCCTCTGTATAACAACGTACCAGCATCTGGCCTGGAACAGGAGGAACCGTACAAGCCGCACGATCATTTTCAGTACCCGAGAAAACAAACATAGAGAATGACCTTTCTTCAGCGTTAGTTGCAGCGATATTACCACCTGCCAACCATTTTTCACCTACCCCTACCAAAGGAACATCTATTTCCCATGTATATTTTCCAGCTCCCACTTCCGGACTATAAACGAAGTTATTCCCGTTAGATAGATTCAAACTTCCATCCGCAATCGTTCCTCCATTGTTAGTCCATCCAACAGGAACAAAACCAGCTTCCTCAAAGTCCCACTTCACTGTTGTTCCCTCTGGTTCGGGAGGAAGCTGACCTTCGATAATCGGCTTCATTGAATAATCATAAGGAACATATTCAAGATAATCAAATAAGGCATAATTTTCTTGAGTTGCCGCATGATCGCCCATACCATAAAGATTCTCGACACTAGATATAGCACGGAAATAAGCCTCTTCACCATAATCTAATTGTGCCCTCTTTAAAACTTTACCATCAACCGACCACTCCGCCAGATATTTCTTATTCTCTAACTTCAAATCCAATACAAACGTATGCCAAGCATCCCCCTTAATAGGCGTGAATTCAGAGAAAAAAGGATTAGCCTGACTAGTCACAAGGCACAGCATATCATCTGGTCCGGCACTATGTGCTGCACGGTCTGCAGCTGTACCGGAACAAATTTCAAAATCCAATTCATGCCCATCGTCAAAATATAAAAATGCTCCAATACTGGCCCGGTCATTCATTCCGAATTTAGGGACATATATCCTCCATTCATAACGACCTGATCCGAATTGCGTTGTTGTCTGCACCTTGAAACGGTCCCCATTAGTACCTTCATACTCTTCACCTGCCCGGGTATAGATTCTTAACGCTTTTCCATCTTCACATTCGTCATTATCTACGATAGTGATCGGATTGATCCCTGCCACAAGCCCCGTCTTTTGCAATCCAGTAAAGTCACCGTAATTATAAATGGTTCCTTTATAGCCATCCTGAATAACTGTGATGGTTCGAAGTTCAGCACCTTTCGCCGCTATAGTCAAGGTTGCACTGCGTTTTGGGCCGTTATTCTTATCAGCAGAAATTGTTAGCGTACCATTACCAGTTCCTTCCAAAGGAGAAACTGTAAGCCAATCACCACCTGCCTGATCCACTGCAACTTCCCAAGCTGCTTCTGACGTAATATCTACAGTCTGAACTTCAGTAGAGGAGACTCCGAATGTTAAAGCATTTGTGGAGATTCCGCATGCAACAATCTCTGTTTTCTCTTTGAAGCTATCACCGCATGATACTAAAGAGGCATTACATAATACACCTATTGCTAAATATAAATATCTTAGTTTCATAATGATTGTTTTTATTGTTTCATTCAGTTCTTCAAATTCGGATTAATAGACGAATCTACAAAAGGACGGGGAAGATACATTTTAC
>ENA-OUQN01001137-OUQN01001137.1-human-gut-metagenome-genome-assembly--contig:-NODE-1137-length-17041-cov-8.412281_pt1 | contig 17041 bp, 17 predicted proteins | sample MGYA00237950_ERZ548832 | MGnify/ENA primary metagenome ERZ548832 (study PRJEB26490, sample SAMN05194703) | human gut metagenome | biome: terrestrial biome; feature: human-associated habitat; material... | reverse complement strand
AGTCCAGCGCCATCACCAGCCGCTTGTCGCCCTCCTCGCGGAGGGCGTGGATAGAAATTGGAGGAACAAGCCCCAGCTGGCGCACCAAATCCAGTCGCCCTCCTCGCGGAGGGCGTGGATAGAAATATGGAGAGGCTGACTGCAAACCTCAAATCCGACTAGTCGCCCTCCTCGCGGAGGGCGTGGATAGAAATACGCAGGGTATGGACCAGAGCGACCTTGCGAATCGTCGCCCTCCTCGCGGAGGGCGTGGATAGAAATATGATTGATAAGAACGGCAGGCAGATTCAGACCGGGTCGCCCTCCTCGCGGAGGGCGTGGATAGAAATCTCCTGCCCTTCGGGGCATCCTATTATTATACCGGTCGCCCTCCTCGCGGAGGGCGTGGATAGAAATTCCAGAGCAGCCGGGCGCGTCATATCGTAGGGGAGTCGCCCTCCTCGCGGAGGGCGTGGATAGAAATTGAGGATTTCCACCTCGATTTCTGCTGCTTTTGCGTCGCCCTCCTCGCGGAGGGCGTGGATAGAAATATAGGCCACTCTTTGGTTACTCCTTGGGCTTGTTGGTCGCCCTCCTCGCGGAGGGCGTGGATAGAAATAAAAAACTATTGACAAATCTCAAAAGTGTGGTATGTCGCCCTCCTCGCGGAGGGCGTGGATAGAAATGATTGGGGAAAATGCACAAAAGAGGCTTGACAGGCCGTCGCCCTCCTCGCGGAGGGCGTGGATAGAAATACCGAAGCGCCACAGACACTAGCCGAACTCCAAAAGTCGCCCTCCTCGCGGAGGGCGTGGATAGAAATTATGCGATACACTGACACAAAGGCAGCCTGTCGCGTCGCCCTCCTCGCGGAGGGCGTGGATAGAAATTCTTTCGTCCAGTGGGCGATGACCTGCTACAGCGGGTCGCCCTCCTCGCGGAGGGCGTGGATAGAAATTGCGGCAGCCGACGAATATCTGCGCCGCAAATTCCGTCGCCCTCCTCGCGGAGGGCGTGGATAGAAATAGGCTGCGCTGGATGTTCTTAAACTCGGGGTCACGTCGCCCTCCTCGCGGAGGGCGTGGATAGAAATTCAAGCCACAATCCGTCGCGGATGTTGCAGTGATGTCGCCCTCCTCGCGGAGGGCGTGGATAGAAATACGGCGCTGCCGGTGTCCTGGACGTACCGCAGACCGTCGCCCTCCTCGCGGAGGGCGTGGATAGAAATCTCCCATTTTGTTATTGCGTCTTGAACCTCTGGGTCGCCCTCCTCGCGGAGGGCGTGGATAGAAATTTGGAGTTGGAGCCAGAACCTCGCCGGAACCTATGTCGCCCTCCTCGCGGAGGGCGTGGATAGAAATCGTGAAGCGGCTGTCTTTAAGTTCAGTCATCCTGTCGCCCTCCTCGCGGAGGGCGTGGATAGAAATTGTCAGCGAGCAGCAGGAGCGTCTAAAGGCGTACGTCGCCCTCCTCGCGGAGGGCGTGGATAGAAATCGTTGATCTGTCCGGTGTCGCCAACATGACCGGCGTCGCCCTCCTCGCGGAGGGCGTGGATAGAAATTTACACCCTTATTATAGACCCTAAAAGGGACAATGGTCGCCCTCCTCGCGGAGGGCGTGGATAGAAATGCCCCGAGGGCACGGCCATCACCAACGTGGCGACGTCGCCCTCCTCGCGGAGGGCGTGGATAGAAATCCATAAATTATTGCACACCATTTCGCCGCCCTAGTCGCCCTCCTCGCGGAGGGCGTGGATAGAAATCAGAGGCGGAGGAGTGACCGGCATCGTCGGCTGGTCGCCCTCCTCGCGGAGGGCGTGGATAGAAATCGTTCGGCGTAGACTTGTTGTCTACTGGGCGTATAGTCGCCCTCCTCGCGGAGGGCGTGGATAGAAATTGTATCGCACCTGCAAGCGCATGATCGAGCGCGGGTCGCCCTCCTCGCGGAGGGCGTGGATAGAAATTGACCGAAAGGAGGATGCACGATGAAAATCACGGGTCGCCCTCCTCGCGGAGGGCGTGGATAGAAATTCGACCGGCCGGAAAATGTGGCGCAGCCTATGCTGTCGCCCTCCTCGCGGAGGGCGTGGATAGAAATCTGCTCCCGTCGCCATCGTCCTGATGCTGGCGGGTCGCCCTCCTCGCGGAGGGCGTGGATAGAAATCAGACGGTGTTCCAGCGGTCTTCCTGATTGGGCTTGGTCGCCCTCCTCGCGGAGGGCGTGGATAGAAATTGCTCCGGGCTGTTGTCGCCGTGGAGCTCGTCGGTCGCCCTCCTCGCGGAGGGCGTGGATAGAAATCGGCCCCCGCGCGTGGAGCTCCCGGATGCCCGCCGTCGCCCTCCTCGCGGAGGGCGTGGATAGAAATGTTTTTGAGCTTTACCCGACGATAACCAAAGGGAGTCGCCCTCCTCGCGGAGGGCGTGGATAGAAATACCGATTGAGCTGGAAGAGCTTGAGCGGGTCACATGTCGCCCTCCTCGCGGAGGGCGTGGATAGAAATGACCTCCCGGAGGTCTCGTTCATCGACAACGACAGTCGCCCTCCTCGCGGAGGGCGTGGATAGAAATAGCTTCCCGGTCAGCAGGTAGTCCCCGCCGTCTTGTCGCCCTCCTCGCGGAGGGCGTGGATAGAAATCGTTGCCGGTGCTGCCGCTGTCTGCTGTGCGAGGGTCGCCCTCCTCGCGGAGGGCGTGGATAGAAATCAGTCGTAGATGGGATAGAACTTGCCGCCGCGGGGTCGCCCTCCTCGCGGAGGGCGTGGATAGAAATATCAAGAACAGCTACCCCATCAAGCTGATTATCGTCGCCCTCCTCGCGGAGGGCGTGGATAGAAATAAAACCCGGAATGCTGAGATCTTCGCCGCCCTGCGTCGCCCTCCTCGCGGAGGGCGTGGATAGAAATCCTACTACAACGCAGCTGGAGAAGAATCCACCTGTCGCCCTCCTCGCGGAGGGCGTGGATAGAAATCAGCTTTCTCCAATAGTATTCTGGTATGGCTGCTGTCGCCCTCCTCGCGGAGGGCGTGGATAGAAATGGCTCATGGTGCAAAATGGTGGTATTAAACCCATGTCGCCCTCCTCGCGGAGGGCGTGGATAGAAATCTGCGCTTTTGCTATCGTTTACGCTGTGTGTGCCGTCGCCCTCCTCGCGGAGGGCGTGGATAGAAATAGCCCTGCGGCCTGCAAAGTGTAACGCACTAGACGTCGCCCTCCTCGCGGAGGGCGTGGATAGAAATTTATTCTGAGAGCAAAGCGGGGTACAGGGGCAAGGCGTCGCCCTCCTCGCGGAGGGCGTGGATAGAAATTGTCCGGCACGGCAATCATCTGCCCTGTTGTGGTAGTCGCCCTCCTCGCGGAGGGCGTGGATAGAAATCTCAGAGAGACACCAAAAAGAGATAAAACATCCAGTCGCCCTCCTCGCGGAGGGCGTGGATAGAAATAAGCTGGTCGCAAGGCTCAAGCGACAGCGCAAGTGGTCGCCCTCCTCGCGGAGGGCGTGGATAGAAATCGGTATCGCTGCACGTTTGCCGCTGGTAAGCTGTAGTCGCCCTCCTCGCGGAGGGCGTGGATAGAAATGTAAAGGTTAGGCACATTATTGCGCGCGTGCGCGCGTCGCCCTCCTCGCGGAGGGCGTGGATAGAAATCGCTGAGTTGTAGCTCATGGCTGCTTGCTGCTCGAGTCGCCCTCCTCGCGGAGGGCGTGGATAGAAATCGCCAGCGTCTGCGGTGCCTCGGTAAAGTCTTGGGTCGCCCTCCTCGCGGAGGGCGTGGATAGAAATAAGATGGTCGCCCACATCTCCAACGAGGGGAAAAGTCGCCCTCCTCGCGGAGGGCGTGGATAGAAATACGTCCTTCCAGACGGTTTGCCGCTGCCTATGTTGTCGCCCTCCTCGCGGAGGGCGTGGATAGAAATGATGGAGATCGTGGAGAAGCTGCTCAAATCCAGGTGTCGCCCTCCTCGCGGAGGGCGTGGATAGAAATCCAGAGCGTGCGAGACCTCATCATCCGGCAGATGGTCGCCCTCCTCGCGGAGGGCGTGGATAGAAATTGGTGGGCCTTTTTTCTTGGGTGGGTGGGTTTAGGTCGCCCTCCTCGCGGAGGGCGTGGATAGAAATACGGGGCATACCCGCGAAATAGGTATCAGTCCGGTCGCCCTCCTCGCGGAGGGCGTGGATAGAAATTGCCTCTGCGGCAGATGCTCGCGCAAGCTGCGCAGGTCGCCCTCCTCGCGGAGGGCGTGGATAGAAATTTGGCAGGAGAGTACGGAGACAACACGGCACGACCGTCGCCCTCCTCGCGGAGGGCGTGGATAGAAATTTGGACGCTCTGAGGCGCCTTTCCAGATGTTTATGTCGCCCTCCTCGCGGAGGGCGTGGATAGAAATTTTCGACTCCACATTTTTTCGAGGCCCTGTTGGTGTCGCCCTCCTCGCGGAGGGCGTGGATAGAAATATTTTCAAACAGACCGGTTTGGTCGTCGAATTTTGGTCGCCCTCCTCGCGGAGGGCGTGGATAGAAATACAGCCGGATACCTCCTCGCATTGCGCCGCTCCCGTCGCCCTCCTCGCGGAGGGCGTGGATAGAAATAAGGAAATCAACGCGCTGTTTAACAACATCCGCAGTCGCCCTCCTCGCGGAGGGCGTGGATAGAAATCGCTAGTCTGGATGACCTGACTCATGTTGATTGTGTCGCCCTCCTCGCGGAGGGCGTGGATAGAAATCCTGTTGCGTTACTCCTGAACTTACCGCTGATTCGTCGCCCTCCTCGCGGAGGGCGTGGATAGAAATCTGCGCCGCCTGTGCCAGTGTTTAGGCTGCTGAGGGTCGCCCTCCTCGCGGAGGGCGTGGATAGAAATTCATAATCATCGTCGTAACCCACTGCGGCAGTTGTCGCCCTCCTCGCGGAGGGCGTGGATAGAAATACGCCGTCAATGTAAACGTTGAAGCTGTTGACGGTCGCCCTCCTCGCGGAGGGCGTGGATAGAAATCGTCTGCCTTGTGCCATGTCCGAAGTAGAAAGTTGTCGCCCTCCTCGCGGAGGGCGTGGATAGAAATATCGGTCAACGTCAGCTCCGCGGGGAGTCAATAAAGTCGCCCTCCTCGCGGAGGGCGTGGATAGAAATTGGGCAATGTGTACAATGTCACCGATGCTTTCAGTCGCCCTCCTCGCGGAGGGCGTGGATAGAAATCTGCTGGCTGACTGCTGGGGCGTCCTGAATGTGGTGTCGCCCTCCTCGCGGAGGGCGTGGATAGAAATAACGCGGTTTTTTGAGGGTAGACCAACGATATGTGTCGCCCTCCTCGCGGAGGGCGTGGATAGAAATTCTTCGCATCCATTACTTTGTATCAGGGAAGCCGTCGCCCTCCTCGCGGAGGGCGTGGATAGAAATTGACTTAAAGGCAGATGTGAGCGCTTCCGCCCCGCGTCGCCCTCCTCGCGGAGGGCGTGGATAGAAATTGGTGGGTCACCTGATCGCGCCGACCTACGCAGGGTCGCCCTCCTCGCGGAGGGCGTGGATAGAAATCAGATAGGAGTCGATTTCTGCCTGTTGGTCAATGGTCGCCCTCCTCGCGGAGGGCGTGGATAGAAATAAAAAAAACCTTATTGAAAAAGAGTTATTGGACGTCGCCCTCCTCGCGGAGGGCGTGGATAGAAATTCGATAACTGCGTAATGGGATATATCACCATCTGTCGCCCTCCTCGCGGAGGGCGTGGATAGAAATTTGCAGGCCGGGCAGGTGAACTCGAACCGTGCCAGTCGCCCTCCTCGCGGAGGGCGTGGATAGAAATTGCATGGCATCGAGTTTGTCTTTGTCCACGCGGAGTCGCCCTCCTCGCGGAGGGCGTGGATAGAAATCATGCTCGCAGGACTTGCTTGCGGATGCGTAGGAAGTCGCCCTCCTCGCGGAGGGCGTGGATAGAAATATGTAATACTTGTAGTTGCCCTCGCTGCCCTCTGTCGCCCTCCTCGCGGAGGGCGTGGATAGAAATGAATCGGAGATGGCAAAGGTCAAGCGGCCCGGCGTCGCCCTCCTCGCGGAGGGCGTGGATAGAAATACCGTCGTTGACAACCGCTGCGCCGCCCAGAAGCCGTCGCCCTCCTCGCGGAGGGCGTGGATAGAAATCTGCCGACCGATCTGCCCGGAAACATCGATTGCGGTCGCCCTCCTCGCGGAGGGCGTGGATAGAAATACAGGTATCAGCACAAGCGGGTTCCAGCGGGCACGTCGCCCTCCTCGCGGAGGGCGTGGATAGAAATTCTTACTGCCGCAAGCAGTCCCTCCGTTGCCTCGCCGTCGCCCTCCTCGCGGAGGGCGTGGATAGAAATATCTGTGCCAGTTGGTCATAGCCCAGAGAACAGATGTCGCCCTCCTCGCGGAGGGCGTGGATAGAAATACCAGCGGCGTGAGTGCAGTGGTCGATTGGTTCGTCGCCCTCCTCGCGGAGGGCGTGGATAGAAATTCCATTGCGCATCCGCATAATAGACACCCGCCGCGTCGCCCTCCTCGCGGAGGGCGTGGATAGAAATCGTCCGATGTGGAAACATACACCGGCTCGCCGCTGGTCGCCCTCCTCGCGGAGGGCGTGGATAGAAATTGGCCCACATTGAGAAGATGTTGGACCTCTACCGGTCGCCCTCCTCGCGGAGGGCGTGGATAGAAATAAACTGACCAGGCCGGGCGCAGAACTTGAACGGGCGTCGCCCTCCTCGCGGAGGGCGTGGATAGAAATATTTTATGTTAGCAACACTCGGAAGCGCATTACTGTCGCCCTCCTCGCGGAGGGCGTGGATAGAAATAATGAAGCAAAGGAGAACATTTACGATGGCGTTTGTCGCCCTCCTCGCGGAGGGCGTGGATAGAAATCAATATCCACGTTGCCACCTATGCATCCGAGGGCGGGTCGCCCTCCTCGCGGAGGGCGTGGATAGAAATGTTGCTGGCGTAAGCAGTACCCAGTGCACCTGCCGTCGCCCTCCTCGCGGAGGGCGTGGATAGAAATATTGCTGATTGGTAAGGCCGAGAGGATAAGGCCAGGTCGCCCTCCTCGCGGAGGGCGTGGATAGAAATCCGCACAAGGGCAAGCTCTGCATCGGCCATCGCCTGTCGCCCTCCTCGCGGAGGGCGTGGATAGAAATCAGTGCCTTGTTATAGGCAGTGGCCTTGACGTCGGTCGCCCTCCTCGCGGAGGGCGTGGATAGAAATCTCCATTCACCTCTCCGTGGCCAAACGGGGCATAGTCGCCCTCCTCGCGGAGGGCGTGGATAGAAATCAGACCGACTACGACAGGCGCGTTGAGAAGATCGGCGTCGCCCTCCTCGCGGAGGGCGTGGATAGAAATTCCTGCCGGGGGAACTCTCCGGCGACACGAACACGGTCGCCCTCCTCGCGGAGGGCGTGGATAGAAATCATATCGGGTAGGTGGAAGCACTGTCTCTTGCACCGTCGCCCTCCTCGCGGAGGGCATGGATAGAAATTCGTATTACATTGAGCACTGACCCGAGCGTTGATTGGTCGCCCTCCTCGCGGAGGGCGTGGATAGAAATCACAACCCGTCCGCAGCCTTCCCGGCAATCATGGAGTCGCCCTCCTCACGGAGGGCGCAGGTAGAAATCGACACAAAAATATGGTAAACTCTTATTAAGTTGTTGCCATGCGCTCTCTAAGGAACCGAGTATTTTGACCTATAATTCCGTCTCTTAAAGACGTTGGTTGAAATCAGTTTGTGTTCCCCGGTGCATTTTTCGACTTGAAGTCGCTCCTATTTGAGGGGTGTGGATAGAATAACATAATAATCATATCGCGGTTCTCAAAGACGTAACCAAGTCGTCCTCTTCACCGAGGGCGTAGATAGAAATTGTCACAACCACGCCGGTCTTTTCAGCATCAAGGTTGCCCTCCCCGCAAAGGGTACGGATAGAAATCAGTTTCCACCTCGAATCGGGCATCGCCACAATTTTTCCAAAAAGGAGTTTTCCATGCATACCGTTCCCCTTACCCATCAGCTCGTCACCATCCAGGACGACTTTGACCTCGACAAAATCATCGAAAGCGGCCAGTGCTTCCGGCCGCAGAAACTGGCCGACGGGCGCTACCGTTTTCTTTCCGGCGGCGCACTCCTTTATCTGACTCCGCTGGGCGCTGGGCAATACGACGCTGCATGGTATGGCTCAGATTGGGAGTGCTGGGCCAACTACTTTGATTTGGGCCGGAACTATGCCGCGCTGCGGTGCAGCTTGGCGGGACAGAGCAGCTATCTGGACAAATCGCTCGAATTTGGGCAGGGCATCCGAATCCTGCATCAGGACCCATGGGAAATGCTCATCACCTTTCTTATCTCCCAGCGCAAGAGCATTCCGGCCATCCGCACCGCCGTAGAACGCCTTGCCCGGTGCTGCGGCGAACCGCTCAGTGCCGAAGGCGATGAAGTCTTCCTCTTCCCCACCCCGCAGCAGCTCTGCGGCCTCTCTGGAGCGCAGCTGATGGGCTGTGGTCTGGGCTACCGCACCCGTTACATCCAGAACGCTGCCGCACAGGCTTCCAGCGGCACACTCGACCTCGGTGCTCTGGCAGCGCTGCCCGACGACGCTCTCTTTTCCCGCCTCCTCGAGCTGGACGGCGTCGGCAAAAAGGTAGCAAACTGCGTCTGCCTCTTTGGCTATGGCCGTACCGCGATGGCTCCCATTGATGTTTGGATACAGCGACTCATTGATGAGGAATTCGGCGGCCGCGACCCTTTTCCTTCCTATGGTCAGCAGGCTGGCATCGTACAGCAGTACCTGTTCTACTACAAGCGCAGCACCCGCCGCAGCGTCGCTCACAAAAAATAAAAAAAGTTATTGACAACTCTCCATTTGGCTGGTATAATAACACACGTCGTCAGGAATGACACGCCAGCTATGGGGGATTAGCTCAGCTGGGAGAGCGCTTGCATGGCATGCAAGAGGTCAGCGGTTCGATCCCGCTATTCTCCACCAAAAAAGCACTGTACTTCGCATGAAGTACGGTGCTTTTCTTTTTTCGAGGCCAAATTTTTGGGGATGCATTGAGTTGCCTGCATGTCTTTTGGGCTTTTGCGGAAAACCGGGATGTTCCCTCAGATAAGCGGGTCTGCCTCATAACAAAAGAGACCGCGGTACAGCAAGCTGCTGCACAGCGGTCTCTTCTTCTTTTTTAGCTCCGCGGGATGGCCATTCGTCGCTCTGCTTTCTTTACGAGCCATGCTCCCGCCCATCCACAGGCAGCTCCCAAAATGACACCACCCAGAATATCCGTCGGGTAATGGACACAGAGGTACATCCGCGAGAATGCGATGAGAACACCTACCGGCAGAGCCGCCATCGCCCACTGCTTTTTCCCGGCCAGCCAGAGGGCTGTCACCGAGGCGAAGGACGCCGCCGTATGGCCCGAAGGGAAGGAGAAATCGTCCGGGTGCGGGATAAGCAGCTGTACCTCCGTGAGGATGTCGCATGGACGGACGCGGGCCACCAGCGGCTTGAGAAGAAGATTGCAGAGGACAGCGTCGATGAGGAGCGCCGCTGCCAGCACGCAGCCGACCCGCCGCGTTTTGCGGAACACCAGCAGCAGCGCTGTCAGCGTCACCCAGAGAATACCGGAGTCTCCCAGACGGGTAATAAAACCCATGCTTCCATCCAGCATGGGGCTGTGCAGGGATTGCAGGGCGGTCAGGAAGGTGAGTTCGGCGTTCATAAAGCTCCCTCTTTCTCGTTTCGTTGTGTACAGGATACCAGAAGTTTATGAACAGAAAAGCACAAAGTCTTAAACAGTAGTTAAAACAGTCAGCCCCGCCGCTGAGTTTTGCAGCATTTCAGCTCCCGGCGTTCCTGATGCACAAGGGAAAAATTAAAAAGAAAAGCAGCCTGAAATTTTCATCTCAGACTGCTTTCACTATGCCGGTGGTGGGGGTCGAACCCACACGTGTTATTAGCACAAGGGATTTTGAGTTTTCGTCACCGTCGCTCATCTGGTGTCATCCAGTGCTATCTAATGATACTCCGTTCCCTGCTCGAATTTCGATTTTCACACATCTTCGTTCAATAAAACATCAAATCTTCGATTTTTCGTTACGTTTTCCCTCTGCTCCAATTCTTTGATTTGGAACGTCAAAAAGAAAATTGGAGGGATATTTAGGAGGGATGCAGAGCTAAACGCCCCTCTGCTTAGACACAAAACGAAAGGAAAGTCAAGGATAATGAATCAAAATCAAGCAAAAGAGTATTATAAAAAATTATTTGTGAACTATCCTGATGTGCTGTCTGTCGAAGAAGCAACAACTTTACTCGGTTTCAAAAGCCAGACTGCCATCATCAGAAGAATCCATCAACATAGAATTCGCTGCCTGAAAGTCGGACGATCTTTCATGATTCCGAAGGAATATCTCATCGACTTTCTCTTGGATGATTGAATCTGGTAACAGTATACTACAGAGCGCACCACTTTTTCAACAGGAAAGGGGGTGTGCTTTTTTACCCCATCAACGGCCCAAAATCATATCCATCATCGATTACTTTTTTCACAGCTCCATTCCAAAAGCGCAAGCCTGCATCGGTCACATCATTAGGATACATATAGTTTGAAGGAATATTATCATAATTACTCCACAATCTAAGCAATGTTCTTGGAATAATAAATGTTGCCGCTTGATATGCAGATAGCCTTCCAAGTTCTTTTCGGGAATTTGAAGTTTTCATCATAAATGCCTGTTGAGTATGTGGACGCAAAAAATTTGATGGTTTTTCACGCAAGTCGATAATTTTCACTTTTGTATCATCATTTGGAACGGCAATCACATAAACATAACCGACATCTTCATCAAAGCGTTGTTCTCGATCATCCTTTATGAAAGAGCGGTCATATGCAAACCAAAGGGCCGTTTGAATGTTATCTACTAAATCAATGCAGCGAGTACGTAATCCATAATGTTGGCAAAGCGCTTCCCTTTCGTCATCTGTACCCCTCGGATCAAAATGCGGCCTGAGCATTTCCAACGCATCGTCCAGCTTTTGTTCTATATTCAATGCCTCTACTTCATTATTGACAGAACGGTATAAACTTGGAATAAGTGAATAATCGCGCTCTTGTCCCCGATAAAACACTTTTGTGTTTGTTCCTTTAAGCGAATATCGAATAACGCCAATAGCAAGTGTAAGCGCACGATAATCCGTAATATAGAAGTGTTTGATTCTATCCAATGAGCCTGGGGCAACCGCACCCCAACGATTTTTACTTAATTCGTAGCTAATAGTATTTTTGATACGATCCCGAAGTTGTCTGCGCTCGTCTGTTGTCAGCCAATACATCCATCTCATAAGCAAGCTCCTTTCCACGTTTATTGTACCACTGAACAGCCAAAGTGTATAGATAACGCTCGAACTCTTATTTTCTAATTGGAGGTCTTAGTCTGAAAACTCAAATAAACTTACTACTCAAAAATGCTCATGACCCTTGATCACTTCTACGGAGGCGCCGGAGAGCTTTTTTCATTCTACCGCATCCCGAAAGCACTCTTTTTGGAGTCACGCTTTCAAAATCTGTCAACAGATGCCAAAACACTATATGGCATCCTGCTCGACCGCATGAGCCTTTCCGTCAAGAACGGCTGGCTGGACGAGCAGGGCCGAGTCTTTATCGTCTACACGATTGAGGATGTCAAGAGGGCATTGTGTTGCGCAGACAACAAAGCGACTAAGTTGATGCGGGAACTCGAAAAAATTGGTTTGATTGAACGAAAACGACGAGGCTTGGGCAGGCCAAGTTTGGTGTATGTGAAAAACTTTTCGGCAGAATCTTCAAATTCACGATTCAAGAATCGTGAAAATCACGAATCTGGAGGCTCCAAAACCACGAGTCAAGACCCTGCAAAATCACGATGTAATAAGACTGATGAGAATAATACTGAAATGAGTGAAACTTATCCCTTCCACTCAGAAGAGGCGGACAGGATGAACAAACGCGAACAACTGGAAGAATATTTTTCGCAGTCTTTGGAGGTGGACACCCTGCTCCGGCTCTGCCCGGACGATGAGGACACCATCTATCAAATCGTAGAGTTGCTGGTGGACACCTGCGCCACCAACCGCAAGATGCTGCGCATCGCTGGAGACGATAAGCCTGCCGAGGTGGTGCGCAGCCGGTTCATGAAGCTGAACGCTGACCACATCCGCTTTGTGCTGACGTGCCTTGCAGAGAACAGCAGCCCAATCCGAAACATGAAACAATATCTGCTTGCCTCTCTGTACAACGCACCGACCACAATGCAGCTAGTCTATCAAAATCGAACAAACCATGACTTTGCGCATGGCTCACCAAGGGGGTGATTTTATCGCAAAGAAATGTACCACGATTGCCATTGTAACCAGAAAGGCGGCACTGGCAAGACCACGACCTGCGAAAATCTGGGCATCGGCCTTGCTGCCGAGGGCAAAAAAGTCCTGCTTGTAGATGCTGACCCGCAGGGCAGCTTGACTATCAGCATGGGCTGGCAGCAACCGGATGAACTGCCCACCACACTGTCCACCCTGATGACCAAAGCTATGAATGACCAGAGCATTCCGCCCGGTGAGGGCATCCTGCACCATGACGAGGGTGTTGACCTTATCCCCGCCAACATCGAACTGGCGAGTCTGGAAGTTTCCCTTGTCAACTGCATGAGCCGTGAAAAAGTGCTCATGCAGGTGTTGGAAATAGCGAAGCGCAAGTACGATTACATTTTAATCGACTGTACGCCGTCGCTTGGGATGCTGACCGTGAACGCGCTGGCCGCAGCAGACACCACGCTGATTCCGGTGCAGGCGCAGTACCTTCCTGTCAAGGGTTTGGAACAGTTGCTCCAGACTGTCCAGAAAGTTAGGCGGCAGATAAACCCGCACTTGAAAATCGAGGGCATCCTGCTGACCATGACAGACAGCCGCACCACTTACGACAAGCAGATCAGCAATCTGATCCGCCAAGCCTACGGCGGAAAAATCAAGGTCTTCGAGCCGACTATTCCGCGCTCTGTCCGAGCGGCTGAAATCAGCACGACCGGCGAAAGCATCTTCCAGTATGACCCCAAGGGTAAAGTGGCAGATGCCTATAAGTCTCTCACAAAGGAGGTGCTGGCGGATGCCGAAAAACGGCTTAAACGTAGCGCTGAAAGGAGTCGATGAGATTTTTTCGACCGAAGAATCCCGACATGCAGAGCAGCGGGAGCAGGTACAACAGATTCCTATTGCAGAGTTGTTTCCATTCAAAAACCATCCATTTCGGGTGCAAGATGACGAAGAAATGGAGAACGCTGTCAAAAGCATCTCGCAGTACGGTGTGCTGACGCCGCTCATCGCCCGCCCACGCCCGGAAGGAGGTTATGAAATCATTTCCGGCCATCGCCGCCAGCACGCTGCACAGCTTGCAGGTTTGGAAACAGTGCCGGTCATTGTCCGTGATATGTCGGACGATGCCGCCACCATATTGATGGTGGACTCGAATCTCCAACGAGAAAACATCCTGCCCAGTGAGCGCGCCTTTGCATACAAGATGAAGATGGAAGCAATGAAGCATCAGGGTGCAAGGTCTGATTTGACTTCGACACACGATGTGTCGAAGTTGCGAAGCAATGAAAAGCTCGGCGCTGAAAATAATCAGAGCCGTGAAACAGTTCGCCGCTTTATCCGCTTGACCTATCTTGTTTCCCAGCTTCTGGATATGGTAGACCAAAAGCAGATTTCCTTGAATCCCGCTGTTGAGCTGTCTTATCTCAATGAAGAACAGCAAAAAGCATTTATCGAAGCAATGGATGCCACACAGAATGCTCCCTCATTTTCTCAAGCAAAGAAGCTCAGGAAGCTGGCCGAAGAGGGTCATTTATCATCTGACTCGGCTTACGTCATCATGAACGAAGTCAAGAAAGATGAGTTGGATAAGGTCGTTATCAAAAACGATACCCTGCGCAAATATTTCCCGGAAAACTCCACTCCGCGCGAGATGCAGGAGCAGATCGTCGGCCTGCTGGAGAAGAACAAGTCCACGCAGCTCGTGTTCGCAAACGACGCTCTGAAAAAGTATTTTCCGAAAGGCTATACGCCCGAGCAGATGGAGAACATCGTCGTTCGACTGCTGACTCAGTGGCAGAAAAAGCACCAGCACAGCGAAGAACGCTGATCACATCGTACCGAAAGACCCACCCCGGGTCTTTTTCTTTTACCAAAAAGGAGAAAATGCCTATGAATAACACTATCATCCGTTCCGAAAAAGTCATCATCGATATGCACATCTGCTCGACGCTGGCAGAGCGCCGTACTTCCGGCGAAGTCTACCTTGCTTCCATTGCCCCGGACATGGAGCTGACCGTCGTCACACTGGACGAGGTGGCCGACATTCTGCCCTGCTTCGATGAGGACGACGCCTATCTGAACATTCCCGCCACCTCGCTGCTGCTCAGCTATAACCCCAAGCAGGTGCTGGAACTGGGCGGCAGGCGCTATCTGACCGGCCCGGTCATTCTGGTGCGCGCCGACATGGACGGCAACATCATCTCGCTGACCATCGACGAGGTGTACATCTTCCAGAAATATCTGGAAAGCCACAGCGTCACCCTGATGGTCGGCGGTCAGAAGATGCCCTGCATCTGCATGGAGTGAGGCAGACTATGCAGGTATATTTTGAAAATCCGTTCTGCTCTCTCTTTGCAATGGCCATCGAGGTGGCTGAAATCCTGCTGGCCGCTCTGAACGCACGGCACCGCAACCACAACTGCACTCTGTCCGATGCCATCCACGAGCCGATTCCTGCAAGTGCTGCATCGTGGCTTGCGTCCGACTGCCTTTTTGAGCGCAAGATGGTCTGTGTTCCCCGGCCTCGCGCTCCCTGCGAAATCTGAGAGCTGCCATTATTTCATATAGGAGATTCAACATGAAGAGTTTTGATATAGAAATCACCGAGACGCTTCAGCGCACGGTTTCCGTCGCAGCCGATTCGCGGGAGGAAGCGGAGCAGATGGTGGACGATGGATGGCACAACGGAGATTATGTCCTCGACTCCGAGGATTTCATCGACGTTGACTTCAAGACCGTAGGAGAGGGAGAGAAAGAAATGTCCAAAAGCAAAAAGGAGCTGGATGCGCTTCTCGTAAAGCCCAATGAATACCCGCAGAAAGTCACCATTGGCGCAGAGCTGAAGGATTTGCAGGAGGCTGTCGGCGGCACGATCACCGCTGTCTATCCCTTTGCAGACCCGGTCGCCATCGTCTGCAACGATGAGGGCAAGCTGCTGGGTCTGCCCATGAACCGCGCTCTGCGGGATGAACACGGCCAGACATACGATGTCCTTACGGGCAGCTTTCTGGTGGTCGGTCTGGGCAAGGAGGATTTTGCATCGCTCTCCCCGGAGCTGGCGCAGAAGTATGAGCAGCACTTCCACCAGCCCGAGACTTTCATCAAACTGGGCGGGCATCTGGTTATCCTGCCCACCCCGGATGAAGCTGTCCAGCCGACAGAAGAAAAGCCCCGTGCCAAGCCCCCGGCAGAGCATGACCGTTAAAATCATCCTGCTGCATAGGAGGTGGTAACGATGCAGGAAGAAGTCGAGCATAAAACGGTCAACTTTGCCATCTCAAGCACGAAGCTGACTGCCCGCACTCTTCTGCGCGGAATGCAGTTTTTGCTGCGCCAGTATGACAAGCACGCCTCGCAAGGCAAGCAGTCCATGAAGCGGCTCATGCAGCAGAACCGTGGTGTGACTAATGTCGAGATCCAGAAAACCGGCATTAAGAACTTCGACCGCTATGCCAAGCGGTATCACATCGACTACGCCATCCAGAAAGATTTGTCCACCACCCCGCCCCGTTATATGATCTACTTCAAGGCGCAGGACACGGACGCCTTGAGTGCAGCGTTCAAGGAATATTCGGCGTCCGTCTTGGATAAATCCAAGCGCCCCTCTGTTCTGGCAAAGCTGCATGAGCTGGCGCAGACCATCGCCAACCTGCCCGACAAGGTGCGTCACAAGGAAGAGGAGCGCGGCTTATGAGCAAAAAGAAATTCACCAAGCTGCTGGCACTCTATCTGCCCTATGTGGTGATCGGCCTGCTGGCGACCAATCTGGGCGAGGCATGGCGGCTGACCACAGGAAAAGAGCTGGGGGACAAAATCCTGTCCCTGATGAGCACCTTCCCTGCTGCGTTTGCAAACCCTCTGACCAGCCTGCACCCGTTTGACCTTTTTGTGGGCCTGTGCTGCGGTGCCGGGATGCGGCTGGCGGTCTACATCAAAGGTAAAAATGCCAAGAAGTATCGCCACGGCATGGAGTACGGCTCTGCCCGCTGGGGTACAGCCAAAGACATCGAGCCGTTCATGGCCCCAAAATTCGAGGACAACATCATTCTCACCAAGACGGAACGGCTGATGATGAGCAACCGCCCAGCAGACCCGAAGAATGCCCGCAACAAAAATGTGCTGATCGTCGGTGGCTCCGGCTCCGGTAAAACGCGATTCTGGCTGAAACCAAATCTGCTCCAATGTCACTCCTCCTATGTCGTTACTGACCCGAAAGGCAGTATCGTGGTCGAGTGCGGGAATGCCCTGTTGAAAAAGGGCTACAAGCTGAAGATTTTCAACACCATCAACTTCCGCAAGTCAATGCATTATAATCCCTTCGCTTATATCCACGAAGAAAAGGACATTTTGAAACTCGTGACCGCACTGATGACCAACACCAAAGGTGAAGGTCAGGGCGGCGACCCGTTCTGGGATAAAGCGGAACGACTGTTGCTCGTTTCGCTGATTGCATACCTCCACTATGAAGCCCCAGTTGAAGAGCAAAATTTTGCGACCCTGCTGGAAATGCTCAACACCATGCAAGTCTCGGAAGATGATGAGACCTATCAGAATCCAGTTGACCTGCTGTTTGAGGATTTGGAAAAGAAAAAGCCCAATTCTTTCGCAGTACGTCAATATAAGCTTTACAAACTGGCCGCAGGTGTTGTATGCTCTAAAAGACTTCTTAATCAAGCGGTTGGGAAGTCTCTTAGAACACACAACCTAAAACCGAAGAAAGGAGCGCAAGTTA
>ENA-OUQN01001132-OUQN01001132.1-human-gut-metagenome-genome-assembly--contig:-NODE-1132-length-17090-cov-3.529615_pt1 | contig 17090 bp, 18 predicted proteins | sample MGYA00237950_ERZ548832 | MGnify/ENA primary metagenome ERZ548832 (study PRJEB26490, sample SAMN05194703) | human gut metagenome | biome: terrestrial biome; feature: human-associated habitat; material... | reverse complement strand
ACTTGTATCCGCATATATAATTTCTTTTGTTGAACCATTTTTATATCTTCTCACTTGTTCATCGCTCCCCTCAACTTTTGGTACAGCTACTGTAGTTGTAGCTTGTCCTAATTTATTTGCTACATCATTTTTAAATTGTATCCAAGCTTGTTCATTTCTTACATAATATCTTGGACATTCTTTTCCTGTTACATCATAGTGTCTTATAATTGCATCTATTCCTAGATTATATCTTTTGCATATATCTACACATAATTCTACTAAACTATTATATGTATTGTCATTGAACTTTCCGTTCCAATCTGGGTGACAATCTTCTATTCCTATTGATTTTCTATTCATTGAATAACTACCACTATGGAAAGCTACTTCATCTTCTGGTATACATCTTATTATTTCACCGTTTAAACCGATTATATAATGAGATGAAGCATATGTCTTATGTGATGTTGCTAAACTCTCAAAATAGTTTCTATTGCCTAATGCAGAACTTCCTGCATTTCCAACCCAATGAACTACAATTTTTTGTATTTTCCCTTGCTTTTCTCCACTTCTTGAATATGGATTTATTATTAATAATCTTTCTTCTATATTATTCATTTTCTTCACCCCTTGTATCTTCCTCTGCAAGTTCCATTGTTTCTACAATTTCTTCTTCCATGTTTTATTCCTCCTTATTATTTATTGCTTTTTGTCCTAACAAATATGTTCCGATCACACCTTGTACTACTGCAATTACTTGTACTATTTGTATTGCATAAGGTATTGTTATTCCATCAACTGCATTTATTCCTGCAACTAATGCACTTACTATTGCTAGTATATTTGTTAAGTATTTTGCTATTGTTTTTAATTTGTCCATATCTTTCACCTCCTATTTTAAACCTAATTTCATATATATAAGTCCTAATATTACAGCCAAGACAGAGTAGAATATATAATCAACTAGCTTATCCCATTTCTTGCCTTTTGCTTTGTCATCTTCTGATACTTTACTATCTAATTTCAAGTCTATCTTTTCTACTGCTGACTCTACTTTTCCCATTCTGTAGTCCATTTTTTCCATTATGGAATATGTTTTTTCAAGTTTATCAAGTCGCTCATCATGTTCATTTATTCTTTTCGTATTTGACTTTTCTCGCTCTTCTAAGTGTGCTACTTTTTCAATTAATTCTGTATCTTGCATTATTCTTCCTCCTTGGCTGTTTCTTCTTTTTCATTTTGTTCAACATCCTCTATTGTATCTTCTAAACTCTCTTCTGTATTTTCTTCAACTTGCATTGACTTTTCTTGCTCTTCTGCTAAATATGCTATCAATTCTTCATAGTCTTTTGCATTTATTTTGTTTTTATCTGCTAGTTTTGATGCTTCTATTATTGCATAATCTACTGTATACACATTACTTTTGTATAAGTTCATTACTGCATTTTTGAATAGTTTTGATAAATCAACCATTTCTACACCCCCTCACTTGCATTACTTAAAGCTAATGCTTGTACATTGTTTAATAATGTTTCTAAATCTTTTACATAGTATAAATCTATTATTGCTTTACTATCTGTTGTTATGTTTGTTACGTTTTTATATGTTCTTGCGTTGTTTAGTTCGTCTAAGATTTTGCTTTGTTCTTCTGTACATTCAATGTCGATTGGTGTTTCTAGCGGATAATCTACATATGTTTCATTTTCTGCTAAATATTTTTTTAGTTCATCAACACTATCTTTAATTTTTGATAAATACAAATATTGTGTATCTGACCACTGACTAAATGCAATTCCATTATCAACCTTAGCTATAGTTAATTGTGTACTACTCATAAATCTATTACTTAAACAATCTGTTAAATTATTATTAGAATCTTTAACATCAATTTTTGCTTTTTGTTCTGTAATTTTTATAGCAAATCTAGAATTATTATCTATTAACATCCAATTTTCTGTACTATCTAGTTTTTTTCTATTAATATTATGACGTTCATACCATTTATCGTCTTTTTTTATAAATGTATCTCTCATGTCTCCAATTGATTTAAATGCTTGTTGTGTTGGCATTATGTCTGATTGTTCTTCATGTTCTTCATATGTAGTTGCTGGTCCTTCTTCTATTTGCAATGTTTCTAAATTAATATTTGATACACTTACTCGTACAAATTTACAAGTAGTTGTTGTTTTAAAACTCATACTTTTTACATTATTATAAGCTGTTCCACTTAAAAATTTTTTGTTTGTATCATAAAAGCATATGGCAGTTGCAGCTCCTAGCGGATTTTCTGCATGTATTGTATACATTGCGTTTGAAACTACACTTATATAATTAGTATAATTTTGTCCATCATTACTAACTATTTCGCCTAAACTATTTATATATGCCTTATTTACTATGTCATTTTTATTAAACAAGTTATTATTACATTTTGTTACTTTGACACAACCTTGACCGTATTTGCTATATGGAGTTACTACTATGCCTTTTTCTAGTTTTGGTTTAAATATTAAATTATTTGCAGTATATCCACTTGCAATTCTTATTCTTATCTCTCCTGCTTGGTCTGTTGTAACATTAATATTCCCACCATTTCCATAATCGTTTGTGTGACCTGCACCAGTTGAAACATTCATACTATACATTTTAAATGAATTATCACTTCCACCGTTTTGGACATCCGCTTAACATGTAATCTTGATTTGCAATGTATGAAAATGTATTAATTGCTATAAAGCTTACTGCTGTTGCTGTTCCATTTGCTATAACAGTTCCATCTTTATTTACTGTAAATGTTACACCATTAATTGTTTGTGTTTTTGCTGTATTTTTTAATATATTCACATTATCCCCACAACATTTAATATCACTTCTGTAGTCTAGTGATGGACTTTCTCCGTATTGTTCATATTCAGTTTCACTACCAAGTTCTAATTGTGGATATAAAACAAAATTATATTCACGATTTCCATAACAAATTACATCTAATTCAATTTCAATTGTATCTGTATCTATTAGAGATTTTAAATTTAAAACTTCTGATTTGTTTATAGCATTTAGATAAATATTTTTTATTTCAGTTTTATCTGTTCCATTATATTTTCTTAATCTAATAGAAACATCATTCATATTTTTAGAATTTTTAAAGCTTATTGTGTAATTACCTTCTTTAATTAAATCTACTGAAACTTTCTTTATATTAGTTAAGTATTTTGTTGTTTCGGCCGTTGACGTACCTGAAATTTTAACACTTCCATCATTTTGTATAGTTGCTGTTAATCCATATTGACTAACATTGTTGTCTGAATTTTCAAGATTATTTTTTCCACTTCTCGTCTCTTGTTCGCTATTTCCTCTTATTTTTATTTTTGCTCTGCAATTACTGCTATCTTCTACATGTATGTATTCTCCACTTGCTTGTCCTCTTATGCTTGATTGATAAAAGTCTTCTTGCATTTCTTTTAACTCTTTTTCTAACTTTTCTATTTTATTATTTGATGTTTCTGTGTTTTCTTGTAGTTGTTCTATATTTGTGTCTTGTTCTTTATTCTTTGAGTTTATGTTTGACATATTTGTGTTAACTTCGCCCACATTTTTGTCTATCTTATCCCAGTTTCCATTTAAGTAATTTTCTATGTCAAATTGTTCTTCATTTGTTGATGGACTATCATGTTTTTTTAATTTTAAATTTGTTGTTTCACTCATATTACACCTCCTAGGTATTTTCTGCATCCTTAAATTTATCCAAAGTTTTTAAATATTCGTAACACTCTTCTATTTTTTCACTCTCTGAATAGTCTTTTCGAATATACTCTGTCTCAATAAACACATTCATTTGTTTATTTTCATCTGTACTTCTGTAATATTCTTTTTCTTTATCTCTTTGCTTTTCAGAAGTATAAGAAGCTACTTCAATAATATTGCAATCATTCGTTATTTTATTTATGCTAACTATTCTATGATAATTTACTATTATTCCATTTTCTAATTCAATTTCTTTTTTTATAGCCATTTTTACCTCCTATTTGTAACCAATAACTTTAATTATTTTAATATAATTACTTTTTTCAACATTAACTCCACAATTATCACTTCCAGAAACTTTCCAAAAGTTCATATATATATAAGTTTTAACCGTGATAGATGTATTATTTATTGCGTAGCTAGTGGTTCTAATGTACATATTTTTATCTGCGTCGTATGGTTCGATTGTATCTAGTGTTATCGTTTTGCCGTTAGGATTTGATATTTTTATTGAACGATGTTCCTTGCTGTTATTATCACAATAAAATATTTCTAAATAATTAAAATTTGCTGCCGTTTCGCTTAATGTTATTGTTCCTGTTGTTCCAGAACTGTTATTATATAGTGTTACAGGAACATCTGCTAATCTTTTCCATGTTCCTCTTTTTCCGTCAGACCAACCATTATAGTAAATTCCTTGTGTAGCATTATCGCCAATATATAATTGACCTGCATAAGTTTTTGTATTTCCGAACTCCAAAACAACGCCATTGTTTGGTGCTTCTGAATTGTTAGCTCTTTTAATTACTAGTTTTCCATTTCCGATTGGTGTTCCTACTTCTCCACTATTTCTTGAATAAATTCCATTTTTGTATTTACCATAGCCTGCTACAGATGTGTTTCCATTAACTTGTAATTTACTTCCCTCGCTTGTATCATATTGTTGTCCAATCGCAACATTATTTTTATATATTGCTAGAGCAGGGTTTCCTGACGATAAAATAACATTGTATGTTGCTGTTGATAATTTATCAGACAATATTAATTGAATATTGTAAGAGTTATCTGCACTAAAACCATCTGTACCTTTATCACCTTGTACATTTAAACTTCCTGTAATCTTATTTCCTGATATGGTATATGTTAATGTTGTTTTTCCATCAGCCCACGTTGAACTTGAAGTTGTTTTGTATTTATATTTGCAGTTAGTAATTGCATTTGTCACACTACCAAAACTTGCATTCCAAAATTCCCCTTCAAATTTTAATGTAGTTACTGTTCCGACATTATTCTGTCTTGTTACCGATAACGCTTTTATTTTAATATTGCTATAATTTTTTATAGTTGCTGTTTTTCTTACTTTTGTACTGTTGCCTCTGCTATCTATTGCATATAAATCTAGAACATTATTATTGATTGAATTAATACTTAAATTAACATTAGCACTTGCATTATAATTTGCAGAAACATTTTTATTTCCAACTGCTAACTTATATGTTTTCATTGTTGCACTATTTTTAGCTGTTGCTTTATTAGCTGTGCTTACTGTTGCTTTTACATTAGAATAACCATTTACTAATATTTGATTATTTCCTGTCAGAGCTGTTATGGTTGTGTTTGTATCTTGATATGTAAAATTTGAAAATGTTGGATTACTATTTGTTACAGTGAATGTAAAATCTTTTGAGTTTGTATAAGATTTTCCGTTTGCAGTAGTTGTTATAATATATCTTGCTTTATATGTATTACTGTTTGGAGTTAATGAATATATTTTGCTTGCAGTTGGTGTAATTGATTTACTAGTTCCTGTAACTGCTCCGTAATCTATTATTGTTGAATTATCTGTTTTACATAGTTTTAGGCTTGTACTTGCTCCGCTAGGGTTTGTCCATTTAATGTTATGTGCTGAGCCGATATTTACATTTGGAATTGAAGTTAATTTTGCTATATCATATGTCGTTACATTAAATTTTCCTGCCTCACTCCATAGTTGACTATCTGTTCTTTTACATCTTGTTTTTATAGTATAATTTGTGTTTGGATTTAATCCTGTTATCTGATAATGTCCATTTCTATATGCTCCATCAGGATTTCCATATATATCTGTCCATCCGCCGCCGTTTAATGAATATTGTACCCAGTCTATTGCGTTAGTTGTACTCCAATTTATATCTAATGTATTTATTGTTTTACTTCTCAAAGAATTATATACAGTTGTGTAACGTGGTATTGTGGATAAGTTCAAATTTCCACTTGGATAAAAATCACCTGGGCTAGCTGAATGACTTTGAAAATCTATTACAGCACTACACCAAACGCTTTTCTTTCCATCATCATTATGCCAAACTGTAAAATTACCTTCACATAATGTTATTGTCCCATTATGTCCTAAACTATATGAACCACTTCCACTATTTCTACAAACTCCATCTATAGTTACACTATAACTTGCTTTTAAATCACCAAATCGTCCTGAATTTCCAGAGATTAACTGTAATCTGTATCCAACGTTCGAACTATTTGAAGCGATATCATAGCTATTTTCCCATACACTTAATTTACCTGTGTAATATTTTGCATAAGTTCCACCACTGCTTCCTCCACTTTGTGTAAAATCTGCCACTTCTATCCCTCCAATCCATTCAGCCAAACTTGATTTCCAACTTGTTGAATTAATAGTAAATTAATTTTTGCTTGTTCTTTTACTTCTAATTGTTTAGAATAAACACCCTTGTCCGTCATTTCTGCTACTCTTTCATTTGTAGAACTATTGAATGTTCTATTTCCGTCAGCATCTATCCTTGTGTATACGTTCTTAGTACTAGAATTTACTTGTATACCTTTTCCAATTTCAACCGTATCTGTTCTTGTCTCATTTGCATTTTGTGTCCATACACTTTTTTCTGTACCTGTTGCTACCATCAAGTCTGCAACGTAATAAGATGCAATTGTATCACTACCAATCTCTATTTTTATGTTATTAGTTGTTATTTCAACTATTATTGTTATTTCATTCCACACTCCAGCATTACCATCTAGTTTATATTCAGTGCCATTCACTTTTATATATCCTGTCGCATCTGCTTTTAATTTGTAATAATTAAAACTAATTGCATATGAACCATTTTTTACAACTTGTGATTGAATAGACACTCCATTATTAATTAAATAGCCTTCATCACTTATATTGTTCTGTTGTATTAATGTGTTTGTATATTCTTCTAATGTTGCCTCGCTATTATCTGTATTTCCTTTCCAGTATTCTTTTGCATAGAAGAATATATTTCCTCCACCTTTGGTTTGTTGTTGAAATGTAATGTTATCTATTGTATGTTTTAATTCATTTACTTTTTCTGTTACTTCATCTTTTGTATATACTTTTTGTGTAAATCCATCTATATCTTGTCTTGCTTGAGTTAATGTTTTTTCTGTCTTTGTTTGTTTCTCTATTATTGAAGTAATTTCTCCATCAATTTTATTAACTTTGTACTCAACATTTCTAAATTTTGTTTTTATATTGTTTGTATTTTTTAATGCTGTTTGAGTTTTTGTTAATGCTTCTGTTTTTAAATTTCCAGAATAACAACCATTATATTCAAAAGTATAATTAAATACATAAGATATAAAATCATTATCATCTGTATCTTTAATACAAATCATATCTCCAACATCTAAATATGGAAAACCATAATCTTTTATTTCAAAAGGTAAATACTCTAATCCTTTTAATTTTTCCCATAATTCAGGTATAACCTTTTTTCTTTCTTCGTTATCTGTTAAAAAATAATTATCTGCAATTGTAATTTCAGTAAGTCCATTTTGAGTCATGCTTTCATCATCTTGAATTACTGTATTTTCTCCTTCTACTTGTGATAATCGTAATATTAAAGAATTTACTTTTCCAAATTTATTATTTTTTGAAAATTCAAAGTAATTATTCCCATCTATTTTTTCATCTGCTATAGTAGAACTATTTACAGTTGTATTTACAATTGTATTGTTGAAATCTGCTACACTCATAAAATGAACATCTTTTACTCTTAATAATTTTTCAGTAGTTTCAAGTGTTTTTATATATAATTTATTATCTCTACCTATATATGCAAAACCACCTGTCAATTGTGCTATATTGCTTAATACTGTTTTACAATCTTCATTATTTGTAAAAGGATTTCCTAATATCATATAATTAGAATTGGTAAATTCTGTAATGCCACATTCCACTCCTACTTGATTACATAAATCTTGTAAAAGTTCTGCTGCTTTTATTGGATATGTTACTCTATCAATATATGTAGAATTAAATTTAACCATATAATCGTAACCTGTAAATTGAGCATTTGTTGATACTTCTTCTGTTGTAGGTTTTTCTATTATAAATGTTCCCATAGGTACATATTCAATATTTCCATCTATCTGTATTCCTGTTTTTACAGAAATTTCTTTGTTTTCTAAATCATATTTTCCATCATTAAACATTTCAACAGTAATTTTTTTTGCTACTGTTGTTCCTATGAATTTATCATTTACATAGCAACTATTTTCGATTTTAAAACTTTTCAAATCGTCTTTATCTGTTATGTCAATATTATCATTCTCTATATGTATAGTTGCATATTCAAGTGGAGCATGATTTGACTTGCATAGTTCTTTAAATTTATTACTAACTTGGTACCTTTTTTCACCTACAATTCTATTAATGATATATCAAGCGGATTAAACAAAATTCCTCTATCTGTCCTATTCCATTTCATTGTAATTTTTCTATCTCCTCTATAGCAATTTGCTGTTGTATATCCTCCTCTATATGGATTATAAAAATATACATTATATTGCTTTAAATTCTTTAATATTTTAAAAAATTCTATAACTTCTTCTGCAGAAAGATACTTGGTATGTAAAATAATTTTGTACTTTACTGCCACTGGATTATATCTCATAGTTCCTCTAGCATTTCTTCCGCTATCATAACTAATATCGTATTCTTCTACATCATAACCTTCATCTTTTAAAAATCTAGTTAAGTTTTGTCCATCTACTTTTACAATGTCATTTACATACCTTTTTTACCCTCCTATACTGGAACAGGAAATGGTAATTCTCCTGTTCTTGTTACATAATCTCTAAAACCTGCTGATGCTGTTTCTACAATTACACCTTCATCAGTTTTTGCATTTATATCTACTTGTACTTTTGCTTTTTCCATTCCGCTTATTACTGCATTATAAATTCTGTCAGATATATTGCCTAGGCTAACTTTACTTTGTGCTTGTATTTGTCCACTTATTGCTCCATAATTAACATATTGAGTTGTATCTATTGCCATATCTCTTGTATTTACCTTTATTCCTTTATTTAATTCTTTTATGGGATTATTAAATTCTTTTAGTAAATTATTTGAAAAATCTTTAACTGTTGAAAGTACATTGTTTTGTTCTTTATTAATTCCTACTCCTAAACCTTTTAATAAGTAAATACCAAATGTTCTAGTCTTTCTTGATGGCGAATGAATACCAAATGTTGTTTGAAATTTATTCAAAATACTACTAGCAAATGATTTAGCAGTTGATAATGTTTGTCCTTGCCAATAGTTATTTTTTAAGCCTCTTTGTAATCCTCTAACAACATTTATACCAATGTCTTCTGATAAATTGCCTTGTTTTAATCCTTTCATAACTTCATTTACATTATTAATACCACAATCTTTTAATAATCTTCTTTGTTCGCTAGTACTTAGTCCATTTAAAAACTCTCTTACACTGTCTGTTGCTACTTTTCTATATGCTGGGTCATTTTCTAATCCATTTTCAACTATTTTTTGTAATTGCTCTGCCGTTTGAGATGCACTGTTTTCTGTTGAGCCTAATCCTTGTGTGTAAGAATTTCCTTCTTTTGTTCCAAGCATCTTAAATCTATTAGATAATATATTAGTGTTTGTATCAACAGTTTTTGTTTGGTCTGAAAAATTTTGTTGCATATTTTGAAGAATATTAGTTCCTGTTGTTTTACTTGTATTCTCTATAGAAGAATATGTTCCAGAAAACTTTTGTGAATATTCATCTAATTCCTTTTTATTTTCATCCAATTCTTTACGAAAATCTTGTTCTTCTTTCATTGCTTTTCCTAAATTGGACCTAGCAATTTCTTCTTTTCTTTGTGCTTGTTGTTTTGACCAATAACCAATTGCATTTGCTGAATTTTGCTCTGCTTGATATAAATCTTTTTGAGCATTCGTTACTTTTTGTTCTATTGCAGGTAATTGTTCTTCTAGTTGTATTCTTTCTTTTATTTTTTCTTTATATATATCTTCATATGCTTCTGTTTCTATTTGTTCTTTTTTCTTTGATATATAAGAGTCTATATTTGATTTCAAATCATTATAGCTTTTTAATAATTCACCATTTTTAGTTATTTGATTTCCAGTTAATCCATATTCTGTACCCAATGCACTATTTAAATCGCCTAATATTAATTTAACTCTATCTTCATAACCTTCTTTTACTTTTCCATTTGTATCAATATATTCGCCTAAAATTTCTGATTGTTTTTTAGTTACTTCTAAGTTTAACAATGATGCCTCTTTATTTTTATTTATGCTTTCGACTGCCTCATCATAAGATTTTTTGATATCATTTATTTTTTCTTTTTGTTCTTTTAAACTTTTAGATGTTTCAGCAAGTCTAATTGCCATATTTATATTTTCTTCATTAAATCCTAGCATTGACGCAGTTGCTCCAACTATAATTCCTCCAAACGCTCCTACAACCGTTCCTACTCCTGGTATTGCACTTCCTAATAAAGCACCGCTTGCTGCTGCTCCTGCCAAACTTCCAGATAATTTTAATACTTCAACTGCCGTAGAGCCACTTCCATCTTTCAAATCTTTCATAGAATTATACGCTAATATACTTGAACCTACTAATCCTACTAATCCAACACCTACTTTAGCCCAAGTTGGAATTAAACTTAAGAATCCTTGTCCTGTTTCTGCTAAAGATGTTTTTGTTAGTTTTAAAGACTCTATAACTCCATTTCCTTGTGCTCTAAATACTTTATATTGTTCAACAACCATAGAAATCCAAGTTCCAAAATTAGTAAATCCTGATTTTAAGCCCAAAATTATTTTGCCTATTGTTTGCAATCCTAATCCAAATGTTGTAGTTGCACCTTTACCAGTTTTCAATATTGTAAATAGTGTTTTTAACCAATTGACTAATTTTGTAATTTTGCCAATAATTAATATTCCACCAACTATTCCAGCAATTACTGTTAGTATTTTTAATATTTTATTCATATCTTTCCAATGCCATTTTAAATTTCCGTCAATGTCTCTTGTAAAACCAAGTGCTTTTAATATTGCATCTCTATATTCTTGTGCTTTCCCAGTAATAGAGTTCATTTTATTATCCCATTCTTTTAATGATTTTAACAATTTATCATCTACTCCTGTTGCAACACCACTAGAACTTCCAGAGCCTCCTGTTGTACTTGCTGGGTCAATATTATTTATTTCATCAAATCCCATTAATTGTTTTTTAAGTTCTTTTGCTTTTTTAGTTGCTCCACCTAATCCACTATTTAAATCTGACACGCCTATACTATCTGCTAAATTATTTGAGCCACCACTACTTAAGTCATATCCAAACAAACTTGCTATTGATTTAATTATTTCTTTTATTGCCATTATAATTGCATTTGCCCATACAATAATTCCACCAAATGCATTAACAATAAATGAACCTGCTACTTGTTTCAATTCTATTAATTGGTTTTGAAATACTCTTATTTGGTTTGCTGGGCTTTCAAACGTTTTTGCAAAGTCCCCTTGTGCTTGTCCTGCTTGTTCAATTATTGCAATATATCTTGCTACTTCTTTTTCCGCATAAGACAATTGTTGTACACTTCTATCTATACCAACTTCATTTAATACTTTACTTAATGAGCTTTCAGATACGTCGACACCTATAGTTCTCAAAGACTCTACTTGTCCAGCTATACCTGATTTGATTTTATCCATTGCATCTTTTACAGATAAATTATATAAAGAAGCAATGTCATAGCCTGCTTTTGTTAAACTTTCAGACATGGTATAAGATGCATCTTTATTAATTCCTTGTCCTTTAAACATAGAGTAATACATTGCTTGATATTCTTCTAGTTCTGATTTATTGGTTGCTAATTTTTCATTCATTTGATTTTGAAAGTCCATAGCCTTTGTGTAATATTTACTTGCTTGTGTATCTAAATTGCCATATTTGTCTACTACTTTTCCCATTGATACTTCAAATAAGTTATTTGTTTCTATCATATCGATATTTTCTTTTGCAATATCTTTTATTGTACTTGCCGTTTTTCTTAATCCTGCATAAATAGCACCTAGTCCTAAAGCCTTTTTTAAGGTGTTGGCACTTGATGTTGCACTTACTATATTGTCTTTTAATTTATTATTTTTTGTTGAATTTATTGTATTATTTAATGATGATTTTAAAGTATTTAAAGAACCCACTAATGTTGTTATAGCAGATACTGCATCATTTACTTGTACTTCTATCTTATTCTCTAATGTTCCAACATCATAATCTGCCCTTATTTCACCTCTTGTTTTTTATTAAGCATTGCTTGAATTTGTTTACTTCTTTCTCTTATTCTCGCTTCCATTTCTAATTGTTGTTCTCTTTCAATTTCTTTTTGAGTTTTCGGTTTTTTACCAAAATCTATTGGACTTTCCATATAATTTTCTGCTGGTTGTCCTTCTTTTCTTCCAAAATTATTATATAAAGAAACTGAAAGTGCATTAAAAAAATATAAGCCTTGCAACCATGCTTGTTGATTTTCTAATTCTTTTTCTATTTTTATTTTGTCCATATACATTTTTCGGTATGTCCAAAGCAACTTTGGTTCTTCATTCCAAAATTCTCTTGTAGACATACCGAATTGTAGTGCTAATGGTAGTAAATAATCATAAAAGAACTCTGTCAATTTTTTATATTCTTTTTGTTCCCCATCTGAATTATCTTCTACATTTCTATTATTTGAGCTTTCTTTTTCTTCTTTCCATCTGGGGATTTTATAAAAGCCATATATTCTTCTGTTAAAAATTGAATTATTTCATCAATGTCTCCATCTTCTTTTTTATATGCTTCCATAATCCCTACTGCTTCATACTCTGTCATACTTGGATGATTTGCTAATAATCCTGTATAGAAAATTTTATCATTTAATGTAATTAATTTTCCTCCATTTGTTATTAAGTCTAATCCATGTTCTTCTGCAACTTTTGCATCTTTTCTTGTAGGATAACCTAATTTATATTCTTTTTCTCCTACTTTTATTTTCATAATTCTACTCATATCTAATTCCTCCATCTATTCTTTTATTCAGCCATTAATGTTGTTACTTCTGATGCTGTTTTATCAACTATTTGTGTAGCAACTATATGTAATGTTGCTTCTTGTGCTGACCCTGCACTAAATTCATTTTTCCATGTTTGTGCAGTTCCTTTAATATATGTTCCTGTTCCATCACTTAATTTTACTAAAAATTCGTGTTCTGAACCATCACAGTATTTTAATACCTTTTCATATTTTTCTGCTGTTCTGTTATATGTAAAGTCTTGTGCTGGTGTATCAACTCTATCAGAAATATATTGTTTTATTGGACTATCTAATTCTGTTACTTCAATTGTTCCACCTTCTGCTCCGCTTGCTGGAACTGATTTAATACTAATTAATTTTTCAAATTTTGTTGAACCTTTTACATATAATTCTGTTCCTTGGTCATTGTATGCTACTGGATTTGCCTCTGCCCTTTAAATTACCTCCTATAAATTATATTATTTTCATCTATCTTAGCTTCAAATCTCATATGTCTTCTATCGACATTTAAATCAATATTAGGTACAGGTTTATTAGTTTTTCTAGTAAATCCATATTTTGTATCAAATACATCATTTACTAGCTTTACTAATTCATCTGTTATCAATTGTCTTGCTATATTTTCTTTATTAATAGTATATATTTCTATTTCATATACTAAATCAAACCTTTGGTCTGTTTTATCTAAGTTTTCATCATATAAAGGGTCATCTATTTGTTTTATTATTACTAATGGAAATTTATTTTGTTCTTGTGGTGTATCTTTATATATAAAAGGATTATATTTCGAATTGGATTTTATATATTTTTGTGCATCTTTAAATATTCCATTATAAACATCTGGCATTGCCCTTATATCACTTCCTACTTATTTTCTTAAACTCTTCTATTGCTATTATTTTAAAACTATCTTCCATGTTTTTCATTGCATTGTAAAATTTTTTCTGTGCTGATATACCCTTTGTCCAGCCATAAGTACCGTCGCCTTTAGGATATACCCATCCTTTTTCTCCATGTTCATTAACATCATATTTCCAACCAACTTGTGCTAATATTTCTGAAACATGAGGATTTCTACTTCCAACAATACCTGTTCCAAATTCTTTATAAGTGTCTTTTACATCAGTTGTTCTTATACCACCTGTTACTGTATTGCCATTATTTTTAGTTGGTATAACTTCAGTTGATTTGTAATTATTTTCTAACCCTACTTTTGATACTCTTGCTACAATATTTTCTGCTACTTTTGGCAATTGATTTGCATATCTTTTCAAAAACTTTTGATATTCTTCAATGTCTTTTAAAGAAAGTCTTGTTGTAAACTTTGCATTTATATTCATATCTGCCAAATTAATCACCTACTCTGCTATTAATCTTTTAAAATAAATAACTATAACTTTATTTTGGTTTCTTGGTGGATATAGTTCATAATTTGCATTTGAGCCATTTACAGTTTCTTTATCTGGTGTAACACCATCTAAATATGCTTTATCAAATTCTTTAAATTTGCGTTCATAATCTTTTTTATTAATAACTGCTTTTTGCATTTCTTTGGCTTTTTGTCCAAATTCTTCAATATCCGCTTCTGAACTTACAGGTTGAACATTAAAATCATATTTCTTGGGTTCTTCATATTGTGTTATTTCATTTCCATAATCATCATAACTAGAGTCTATTTTACTTGCTATCCATATTGTTTTTTTCCATTTTTTTCTCCTATTTTATTACACCTGCTTTCGCTGGTGGCAATTCATCTATAAGGTCTTGTGATAGCCCTGCTTTGGCTCTTTTTTCTGACAATCCATTTTCTGAATATGAAATTAATCCAATATCATCACCCAAATTATATAATTCAATTGCACATTTAGTTTGCCAATCTTTTGCTCTATCATTTGGAAGTTCATCAATAGAATGGTCATAAGGAAAGACTAATCTTAGGTATGTATTTTTTGCTCTTTTGAGTTTTATCTTAAAGATTTCGTCTTTGCTAGTATCTTCAATATTATTCAATATTTCCAATCTCATTTCTTTTAATTGGTCTATTTCTTCTACTGCCCTTAATCAGTCCTCCTTATTAATTATTTTATTTTCCTGTTGTAGATGCTGTTGCTGTTTTATCAACTACTACAACTTTTTTACCTTCTGGTTTTGTGAATGTTGTAGCCAAACCTGTTATTTTTCCATGTAATAATTCATTACCGTAGTCTAATCCTATTTGTCCGAATATTTGATATTTTGTTCCAGCACCTTGTTTTGCTAATTCTTCTAAGAAGAAGTTTCCTTTTCCAGGTACTAATTGTTCTACTGGTGCTATTGCATCAAAGTTCAATAAGTAAGCAGTTCCTTCTGGAATAAATTGTCCTACTGCAATATGTATTGTTGTTGTTGGTAAATAAATATCTCTTATTTGAATACCATATTCATTTGCTCTAAATGCTCCAACTTCAACTCCCATTTCTATTGCATTACCATGAATTTGATTTAATGTTGTGTTATCACACCATAATGTTAGGTTTGAAATATCTCCATTTGCTTTATCTATTTTTTCAACTAAATCATTTAACATCCAAATATCCAATGGTTTATCTCCTGCTGCTATAACATTAGTTTTAATAGCTTCATCTATACCTCTTGTTTTATTAACTGTGGCATCTGTTGTTGCTTTGCTGTATTTTCCTTGTATAAATGTTTTTTCAATACTTCTAGCCATTTTTTTCATTTTGTTAGCTACTTGGAAGTCTAATTCATTTAATGGATTAGCTTGTTGTCCAGCTATATTTGCTCCTGATAATGTAGCCATATTTGATTGTTTTGCATAACTTATAGCTACTGCATCTTGGAATATTTGTGTTACGTTAGTGTTTTGACTTCTTGTGATAAATGAAGCATCTGGTGCTTTTAAAGAAGCATTTTCACTTATTGATGGTATTTCTCTCTCCTTTTAATCATCATTTTTTTGTGTTTCTTGCTGAATTAATCTTGTATAATATGCTACTTTTACCATATCATTACTTTTTTGTGCATCAGATAATAGTTTTTGATATTTTTCTAAATCTGTTACATCTCCACCTTCATTATCATTTCCTGCAGGTGGTTTTTGTGTACCTTTTATTATTTTATCTGTAATTTGTTTTTCAAGTTCTTTTCTTTGATTTAACATTGTACTACAGATAGTTTCAGCTAATGTTTTTGTTTTTTCACTATCTTCTTGAACTATAGAATTTAATATGTCTCCATATTCTTCTTTTTTAAATCCAGCTTCCGAAAAAATATTTTTAGCTGTCATTTCATTTAATTGCATTTTTACTTTTTTGTATTCTTCTGATTGTGTTTTTTCTCGTTCTGCTTGTTTTTCTTCGTCAGTCATTTTTGTTTCTTTAAATGTTTCATATTCTGATTTTAAAGCATTATAAGCATTTTTTTGTTTTGTTTTTTCATCATTAACTTTTGATGTTGGTATAAAATTTTTTCCTACCAAATTTTTTATAGCATTTGCTTTTGCATTATCGTCTAATTCAACATTTGCTAATATTTCTACTAATTCTTCATCCATCTTGTTTTCCCCCTCATACTTCCGTTTTTCCCGAGTCGTTCTCGTTATTTGTATGGTTAGTCTTTGCCCCACTAACTTGGTTATCTTTTATACTTTGATTTTCTTTTTTAGAATTTTTATTATCCTCTTCTTTTATATTTGTGTTTGCATTTTGAATAGGTTTTTCGCTTTTCCAAAAATCTTCACCAAAGAATTTTTTACTTTTAGCATAAACATCGTTAGGGTCTGAGAATAATCCACAAATTGTAAATGCTACTTCTGGAGTAACTTGTGCTTGTTTCATATTCATTAATCCTTGTGTTTTTACTAATAAGTTGTCCGATTTGTTTCTTGTAAACTTAATATCAATATCAGAAATTTTTAAATTTTTAATTTGATTTTCATGTTTACATATATTTAAAATTAACTTTAAAAACTGTCTTTCTGACTTTTTGAAT